>Ga0302197_10001256_pt1 | contig 24894 bp, 17 predicted proteins | sample II_Bog_N2_1_FD_193526 | JGI IMG/M metagenome (GOLD analysis project Ga0302197, IMG submission 193526) | Peat permafrost microbial communities from Stordalen Mire near Abisko, Sweden - II_Bog_N2_1 | ecosystem: Environmental > Terrestrial > Soil > Wetlands > Peat | place: Sweden: Abisko...
AAACGAGAATTTGAAAGTAAATTTTCCGGAGCTCCCGCATTTTCATACCGACGTTTCAAAAATGACGGCAACGGAACTTCGATCATATGTAGGTCCGGCAGCTGTTGATGTCGTATTTGGTGGCTCGCCTTGTCAGGGTTTCTCAATCTTCGGTCGCCGACGGTTTGTAAATACTAAGAATCACGATCCCGAAACTGATGAACGAAACGAACTGTCTATCGACTTTGTAAGGCTTGCCGTATCACTTAAGCCAAAAGTCATTTTATTAGAAAATGTTAAAGGAATTACCTCCAGCAAAAGGGGACGTCAGACCTATTCCGAGGCCATAGAACATCGGTTGAGACGAGCTGGCTATTCGACTTCGGCTCAAGTTGTTAACTGTGCCGATTTTGGCGTTCCGCAATCCAGGGAACGTTTCTTACTTGTCGCCACCGCTCCTGGGGTAACGTTTGTTTGGCCCGAACCAAAGTTTTATCGCAAGCCGGAGTCGTGGCAAAAACCATATGTAAACGTTGGCGACGTCATTTCCGATTTGGTTTCTAAGACTACCTATAATGCGGAATTCAGTCACGTGCCGATGGACCATAAGCCACTGCTAATTGCGCGGTATAAACTAATAAAAGAGGGCGGTCGACTGCCGGAGGACAAATTAACTACGCGGATTAGTTACCGTACGGACAATGTAAGGAATTTTTCCCACATATATCGCCGCTTAGCGATGGATAAGCCTGCGACAACAATGGTTCCTGGACACAACGCTTTCCCCCTTCATCCGAAATTGCATCGAGCACTAACTGTCCGCGAAGCCGCGAGGATCCAAACCTTTCCAGACTATATACGCTTCTTAGGGACACGGCAGCAACAGTGTATATTAGTAGGGAATGCAGTGCCTCCGCTTCTCGCAACTATCTTGGCGCAGACAATCCAAAAATCTCTGCAGGGTTCGTACTCCGATCCGGGATACAAACGCGATATCTACGATCTTAAGACAGCATGAGTACACACGACGAACTGGCATATTCTGTCGCGACCGATACGGTCGATCTGATACGGCAAGGGATAGCGCCGTGGAATAGCCTTTTTTCGGTGGATGCCAGGGTCACGAGCTCTCGGGTATGGCCGGTTCCAGATTTCGTCATCGTCGACGAAACAAATAACCTTACTGTCGCAGCCGAATTCAAGCCACCGAGACAATCCAAAAGAGAATATCTAACAGGGCTTGGACAGGCAATTGCGTACACTCGGGATTTTCATTACGGGCTCCTTGTTGTGCCGAGAATCTCGGATGACAACTACCGTATCGCAGACCACATCCAAGACGTGATTTCAATGCCGGATCTCTCGGGGGTGCCGATCGGTTTAGTTGTGTATGACCCGAGTGCTATTACGCCCCATGCTTCGCATTCGCAATTGTCGCGATTTTTTTCGCCCAGAGGAACCGTTCCGGCAAGTCCCGCGACGATCAGCGAGAGCTTTTATGCGAAGTGGCGCGAGTCTAGCGCTGAGGAAATAGGTCGGTTTCTAGAGCACTTGTACGACGAAGGTCGGAGTCCAACCCCCGGCCCTGGAACGATTCGCGATAAAGCGTTTAATCGCCTTTGGGACGATATGCAGGCTGGCACGCTTCACCATTGGGGCGGTGGAGTGCGGCATGCTGCGGCAAACACAAAAGAAGCGTGGAAGAAGAACTATCGCAATTTCATTAATCACATTGGGTGGATGGAGACAGATGGGCATCTATCCGAAGCTGGATTAAGGGCCTTCCACGCAAAGACGATTTATGGAGCAACCTCGCAGGTGTTCATCAATATTCTCGCCCAGTCTCTGCTTCTGGAGGGGAAACATTTGATTCTCATAAATGCGATCAACGATTTTCAAGATGCGCCGCACGACGATTTTTCAGATGAAGGAGAATGGCTTAGTCGGTTGGAAGCGACTTTAGAGGGTCGTGGACTTCTACGCCGAAATCCTGGACGCCACGCGGCAGCGTCAGCCGGGTCAGCTCGTGGGTTCTTGAAAGCGGAGAAGCAGCTTTGGAAAGTGCTTGGTTTGCTCGTGCCAAATGGAGAAAGGGTTTTTCATGCTCACAGAGGGTTTATATTTAATTGGTCTCGTATTACCGAATTAGTCAGAAGTTAGCCACGAGCGGTCCTGTAGCTTGTCGTGAATGACGAAGTCCAAATCATGGCGAGTTGCGAATATCTTGGACTCGATCGGCTCGCTCAGGATTCAGGTTACTTAGGGCGGTTGTTTGATCTCAAGAGTGCTGTTAACACATTAGATAAGGGTATCCGAGTCAGCGCGACGAAACTGCACCTCAAGCTTAATCTCATGAATAGCGGCCCTTCGTTTGGCAGCCGTAGCCCTCGTTGACGTCTTAAATAGGGTTGCCAATTTGGGTGAGCCGTCGGGGCAATGTTGAATGAGAATTGTGCCGAAACGCACCGAATTCTTAGAAATGGGGCCAAATCCTGCAGGGGTAAGACCACGGTTGTCCGACGGTTTTATGTAATATTACACACACCAGTATGCGGCTTAGTTGCAATGGCTTGCCGCGATGGACATCTGGTCAATAGTGGCGTTTTCCAATTCCAGCTTTACGTCGATTTACCGTGTTTTCTGCCTCGGTCTTTTTGCCAATGTAATTAACTCTCACAACGAGTGACTACTCATAAGCCTATCACCTTTATAGACCTATTCTGCGGTTGCGGAGGCTTCACGCTTGGAATGCTTCGCGCTGGATTTCAGTGCCTAGCTGCTGTGGATTTCAATGCCCAGGCGGTGGAAACGCTGAGGGCCAATCTGCAGGCCGGCGCGCCGACTGGCCTCCCAAAAGTTGGATTCGCCTTCGAAGCGGATCTGACATTGCTACCGCCGGAACGTCTGGCTCTGCTCATAAACACGCATTCGGTCGACGTAATCGTGGGCGGGCCGCCATGCCAGGGCTTTAGCACGGCTCGGCAATTCGACGGTTCCAACCATGGAACCAGCCGTTTCAGAGAGGATTCCCGTCGCCACTTGTTCCGCGACTTCCTGAGGTACGTGGATTATTTCCAGCCCAAGGTCTTCGTTATCGAAAACGTCCTTGGCCTGAGAAGCGCGGCTGGAGGACGATATTTCTCAGCAGTCCAGCATGAGGCGCGGATATTGGGTATGTCGGAGGGGCGGTCCGGTTACCGGGTGCATGCCCAGATCGAGAACAGCTCAAAGTTGGGCGTTCCCCAAAAGCGAAGGCGCCAGCTCATTATTGGCGTGAGGGCCGATCTCCCGGGCTATTTCCCCTCCGAGTTGAAACTTGCCGAACGGGCTCCGGGAAAAGCCATGCTGGGTGACGCGATCGGGGATTTGCCAGTGCTTGGGGCGGGCGAGGGGGCGCACTCCGTCCCCTATGACCTCCGGCGGCGAACAGTAAACTTTCTTGGAGGTGTGCGGGATAGGGTCAGAACCAAGTATTTGTACAATGTTCTCGAAGTGCTGCATTCCGCTGCAGTGTTCAATCACGTGGCGAGGCCGCACAGTGCCCGCGACTTACGTGACTTCCTGAGAATCGAAGAGGGCCGTTCGTCGGCGGAACTTTTGCGTGAGGGGGTGAAGTTTGAGTTTCCGTACGCCAAGACAAGCTTCAAAGACCGCTACACCCGCCAGCACCGCAATCGACCGTGCTCGACCATCGTGGCCCATTTGAGCAAGGACGGGCTGATGTTCATCCACCCGACCCAGAACCGCTCACTCACTCCCCGCGAGGCCGCGCGCGCGCAAAGTTTTCCCGACTGGTTTGTATTTCCGACCGCACGAACGCACTCGTTCCGTATTATCGGCAATGCGGTTCCTCCACTTGTGGGCGAAGCCGTCGGAGATGCTGTGCTCCTATTTCTTTCCACCATCGGAAAAAGGCCCCGAAACGCCGCGGGTAGAATTGGCCGGTTCTCGTCCACAGTTCCCCGGGGTTCCGAGGAAGCGGCGTCTCATCTCCAGCTCCTAATGCATTGCGACAGGGAGCGGCTTGGGTCTCTGGATCTGAAGGCGTTCCTCAAGGGCTGGCATGCTCTGCTTTGGCTGTTTCCGGGATTGCATCCCGACAACGCTCTCGATCACGGAACCGAGAAAATTGACTGGCCGGACGCCAGCGACGTGTTTCCGCAAATCGAACCGGGCCGCCGACAATGCCATGTGCGGAGCGGATGGCCCGTTTCCTTGGTGCTAATCGCTGAAGAGGCATGGCGCCGGTTCGATTCCGGAGGCATCACCGACGAGGCCTTTTATTGTGCTGAAGCGCAATACGCAGGGCTGGTTGCCCGAGGTCCGTCCCGGTCCGTCCGTTTGGTCTGATCCCGCGCTATAAATCCCATGCCAGCTGACCCCTTGCTAGAGCTGGCATTCGACCACCTCCCGCCGGAGGCGGAGTCCTCGTTTGAGGGATACAGGGCATTCGGTTACGATTTGTCCACAGCGGTGGCGGATTTGGTGGACAACGCACTCACAGCCCGCGCAAAAAATGTCTGGCTGGATTTTGCGTGGAATGGGGCCGATTCCACAGTCACAGTAACGGACGATGGAAAAGGGATGAACGAAGGCGAACTTGTCGCGGCCATGCGCATGAGTTCACGAAATCCCCGAGATGTGAGGGCTGCCGACGACCTGGGGCGATTTGGTCTTGGCCTGAAGACAGCGTCCCTATCACAGGCAAAGAGGTTTTCGGTCAGAAGCCGCAAGCAGAGTGATGTTGTAGTCACGCGATGCTGGGACTTAGCTGTGATCGCCGCATCAAGGGACTGGCGCTTGCTCAGGGCGGCCAATATCGCAGCCGAACCATGCCTAAAAAGATTCGCTGCGTTGGACCACGGAACTGCAGTCGTGTGGCAAGACCTTGACCGGGTGACCGCGGGTACAAAGACGAATTCGGATAGAGATCACCAGCATTTCCTCAGACGCATTGACGATGTTCGCACCCACATCGCATCAGTTTTCCATCGCCTGATTGGAACAGGGAAAAGGCAGATACAAGTTTTGGTGAACGACCAACCCGTTTTGCCGTGGGATCCGTTCTTGGAGGGCGAAGACGCAACCTACGCTCTGGCCCCCACGGTTCTGCCCATAGGCGACAGCAACGTTGAAGTGCGGCCGTATGTGCTGCCGCATCTTTCAAAACTCTCGCCGGCAGTCCTCAAGGATGCTGCCGGGCCCCGAGGATGGAGCGGGCAACAGGGATTCTACATTTATCGCAACAAGCGCCTCCTTGTTCCCGGAGATTGGCTTGGGTTTTTCCCTCGGCAGGATCTCTATCGGCTGGCGCGCATCAAAGTCGACCTCCCGAACTCGCTCGACGACCAATGGCAGATCGATGTCACCAAGTCGAAGGCGGTTCCCCCCGCCGTTCTGCGCGAGGAACTTCGGAGGATCGCCGAACGCACGCGCTCCGAGGCACGTCATATTTATCTGCACAGGGGGGCGAAGCTAACGCCTCGGGCGGACGCAGCCCGCACGCTGCTTTGGGAGCCGAAGGTGCGGCACGACAAAACATTCTATCACCTGAATCGCGAGCATCCGCTCGTGCGATCGGCTATCGACACAAGCGCAAACAAAACGGCGGTCTACGCCCTGCTAAGGATGATCGAAGAGTCGATACCCACGCCGCACATAACGTTTACCGACAGCGATAAGCCGGATCAGCACGGCACGCCGTTCGAAGGCGTCAGCGAGTCGCAGATCCGGGAAGTCATGAACCAGCTCTACCTCGCGTTCCGGTCGGGCGGAAGGACCCACTCGGAAGCCGTTAAACAGCTCCCACTCCATCCCCCTTTTGAGCAGTTTCCGGCGCTGATATCCTCTCTCGCGGAGAATCCACCCCATGCCTGACGCATCCCAAAATTACGCCAACGCTCGCAATCTCGCCGCCGACATCCTGGACAAGATGCCGGATCGGACCATTGAAAACATCCGCGATGTGGCTGCAAAGGCCGTGGCGGGAGTTGCATTATTCGGCGGGCCTCTGCCCGACGTTGAAATTCTGGTGGCCGAGCTGGCCCACATTTTCGCAGTTCGTCCCGGCTCTGTATCCGCCCTGGACGATCCGACCGGGCACAAACCCTGGCTGCCCGACAAGCGGTCCGGCCTACAGTGGCGTTTCTGGGTGCGGTACGAGAGGTACTTGGCCCGCGATTTCCAGATGCCGCCGCCCGTTGTGAACGGGCTCCACATGCTGACAGACAAGATACTGGAGAGGCTGGAGGACCCGGAGCGTCCCGCACCTTGGGACCGCCGCGGGATGGTTGTGGGCAGCGTCCAGTCTGGAAAGACAGCCAATTACACGGGTTTGATCTGCAAGGCCATAGACTCGGGCTACAAGCTCGTGATCGTACTAGCCGGGATACATACGAACCTTAGAAGCCAGACGCAGATCCGCATAGACGAGGGCGTGACAGGCTTCGACACGCGAAACAGCAGGAGGCTGAACCCAAACAACCTCTGGATCGGTGTCGGCCGGAACCCCGGCGAGCGCTATCCGATCCATTCCCTCACTAGCAGCGCAGAGGACGGCGACTTCAACAAGAGAGTCGCCATGCAGATGAACGTAATGCTCGGCAGCGACCCGGTGGTCTTGGTGGTCAAAAAGAACTCCAATGTACTGAAAAACCTGCAAGAGTGGGTTGGCGCAGTTGCTGGGCACCGTGGCGGAGCAGCGGGAAAGCTCGTCATCCGCGATGTTCCGCTCCTGTTAATAGACGATGAGGCCGACAACGCCTCAATAAACACCAAGGGCCGCCAGGGCAGCGATCCGGACCTCGATGTCACCGCCATCAACGGGCGAATCAGGGGCATTTTGGATTCCTTCGAGAAGTCGGCGTACGTGGGCTATACGGCAACGCCATTTGCGAACATATTCATCAATCCCGAGGTGGAGTCGCCCCGGCACGGAAAGGACCTTTTTCCCAGCAGCTTCATCATCAACGTGGAGGCTCCCTCTAATTATGTCAGTCCCAAGAGGGTGTTCGGGTTGGATGGAGACCCGGACCGGGAGATCCCGGCGTTGCCTGGATTGGATGTTGTAAGGCCGATCGATGACTGGATGGCAGCGTTTCCTCCAAAGCACCGCATGGACCATGTTCCGGTGGAGCTTCCGGATTCGCTCAAGCGGGCGATCAGGTGTTTCATTCTTGTTTGCGCCGCAAGACGGGCGAGAGGCCAAGCGTCGCGGCACAATTCGATGCTTGTTCATGTCACGCGTTTTCAGAACGTGCAGAATGTAACAGCGCGCTTGGTCGGCGATGAATTGCTCGGCCTGCAGAGACGGCTTCGTGACGGCGACGGCAGCAGGCAACCGACGCTCTTGGACGAGCTGCGTCAGCTTTGGGAGCAGGAGTTCGCTTCCTTGAAAACAGACTTCGGTGAGGATGCCGGATCTCCTGTGACCTGGGCCCAGGTCGAAGCAGAACTGCATTCGGGAGCGGCAAAGATCGACGTGATTGCCGTCAATGCCTCCGCGCAAACCCCACTGGATTATAAGGAGCACGAAGCATTGGGGCGAAGCGTAATTGTTGTTGGAGGCGACAAGCTCTCCCGGGGCCTTACTCTTGAGGGGTTGTCCATCAGCTACTTTCTCCGCACCTCACGAATGTACGACACCCTGCTCCAAATGGGCCGCTGGTTTGGCTACCGGCCCGGATACCTCGATCTATGCCGCTTATTCACCACCACGGCGCTTGAACAGTGGTACCGGCACATCGCGCTCGCCGAGATGGAGCTTCGGCGTGAGTTCGACTATATGGTCGCGACGGGACAGACTCCCGAAAGGTACGGGCTAAGGGTCAGAACACACCCGGCGGGAATGATTGTGACCGCTCTGAACAAGATGTCACACAGTCGGATTCAGGAGCTTTCTTGGGAAGGGGTGCTTGTGCAGACGACCCAGTTCTTCAAGGCACCGGGTGCCATGAGGGCAAACCTCGTGGCAGCGACCCAGCTGGTGGGCCTCCTTGGCGCCCCTGCGGCCGGTAGAGGGCAGAATTCGCCCGGCACAATGCTATGGTCCGACGTTAAGCCTGATTCGGTGGCCACGTTCATCTCATCGATTCGGTTTCCCCCCGAAGCGGCCCGGGCGAGCGGCGCGGAACTGGCTTCATTTATAAGGAACCAAGCGAGCAAGCCAGATCCCGAATTGACAGGTTGGACGGTCGCATTGATCGGCAACATGCAGGCGGCAACGGCTGAACAACGAACGATCGCAGGAAGGCAGATAGGGTTGATTGGGCGCACCCCGGCTGCGCAGGATGAGATTACGTGGTCCACCACCAAGGCGAACATACTCAATCCCAGGGACGAGAGCTGGGATTTTCAAAAGGAAACTTTTACAGAGGAATGGCTGGATTCGGTGGCGTCGAAACCCGACCTGTGGGAGGACCTTGATTGGTTGCGGGAGCAAATTGGTCGAGACGCAGCAGAAGTCGCACTGGATCTCACCGTCCGATGGCAAAAGGCGACACCATTCAAGATAAGGCCTCCGGAGAAGGGCACAACCACCCGCCCAAACGGACGCGTGGTAAGGGTTCTGAGGCCGCGCAGCAGGGGACTACTGCTTATCTATCCTCTGGCTCAAATGGGAATGATACCGGCCCGCGAAGGGCATCCGGAGGAATCGACAGGGCTCGATCCGCTTGGGGACCCTGTGATTGGGGTGGCCCTGAGCTTCCCATCCAGCCAGACCGTCTTGGGCGTACAATACCGGGTAAACCGGGTATGGGATGCGATAGCACGCGAGGATGAGGAATATGACAACGGATAACCTTGGCTCGGAAAGTCTCGTGCTGAACCCGGGAACCCTCTGGAGCGCTCTGGAGTCGGCGGCGGAGCACGGTTCCACCGGCTGGAGGTTGATCCGATGCCGGCAAACACCAGGCTGCAGCCTTTTCGCCGCTGTCGAACCTGTGACGAAAAGGAGGGTGCTGCTTTTGCCGCTTAACGGAGCACGCAGTCCGTCCCGCTCTTCTTGGCCACGATGCAACGGACTCGATCCAATCAGCATTTCAGTTTCAGGCGAGGCACATGTTGGCGTGGGACTCAAGGAGCAGCGCTTTGCTGACGTATTCGACGCTTTGCTCGTGGATGTGTCCAGGAAGGTCGAGGCAGCCGTTTCCTCGGAAGAGGCGCTGGCTGCGATGCTGGGACAGCTGGCTCGGTGGCACAAGTTTCTCACCGCCGCGACAGGTGGACTTAGCGTTGAACGGCAACGGGGTCTCTGGGGGGAGCTGCATTGTCTTCGGGAGCACTTGATGCCGGCAGTGGGGAATGCCGCTGCGGTCTCGGGCTGGCACGGACCCGCAAAGGCCCATCAAGATTTTCAATTTTCCGAAGTTGCCATCGAGGTAAAGACCACGACTGCAAAGCAGCCCCAATCAGTTCGTATAACAAGTGAGCGCCAACTCGATGACAAAAAATGGAAGTGCTTGTTTCTCCATGTCTTGGTGCTCGAAGAAATGGAAGGTTCAGGCCTCACGCTCCCCGATCTAATTGCTGAAATAAGAATCGAGCTCCTCGCGGACCCCTTGGCGCAGGAGTCATTCGAAGACGCTTTGCTGATGTCGGGGTATTTGGGATCCCACGAACACAACTACACTGGAATCGGTCGATCGCTACGCGTCCAGCACTGGTTTCGGGTTTCTGCAAAATTCCCGCGCATTGTCGAGGACTCACTCCCGTCAGGTGTTGGCGACATTAGTTATGGCCTGAATCTTGCAGCTTGCGGCGGTTTCATTGCCACACCTCAGGAGGTCGTCCGAGCCCTGGTAACTTGAATCAGCCACCCCAATAACAGTTCAGTAACCGTTCAATATCATGCCCGACGAAACAATGTCACCTCTTGATCAGTTTGCATATGATCTTCATCAAGAGGTGCTGGTAAAATGCGCCGATGACGCCGAGCCTGAGCTGAGGGAGGATGCCTTCACCGAGGTTGTCTTGGAGCTCCTTACAGAACACAACGAAGTCAATAGCGGCTCGGTGTGCTATTGGAACGCAAAGGGTCAGGGCCGGATGACATCTGCCAAGGTAAACGCTTGGTCGCTGTCAGGAGACGGCGCCACGCTTGACCTTTTTGTTGCCCTCTACCGCGGCGGTGGCGCGGTCTCCGCAGTGACGCGAAGCGAAGCCGAATCACATTTCAAACAGCTTCGGGGGTTCCTTCAACGGGCTCTGTCCGAATTTCACACGCGTGTTGAGGAATCGAATGATGTCTTCGAGGCCATGAGACGCATTCACGAAGCGCGTGAATCGCTAACCACCGTCAGGCTCTTCTTTATAACTGACGGGGAGGTGAAGTCCGCTGCCGTGGAGGAGGAGCAATTGGACGGCTACGAAGTTCGGTACGTCTTTTGGGACATTAAGAAGCTCAGCCGCCTTCATGTTGGGGAGAGGCAGGTAATTGAACTGAATTTCGTCCGCGACTACGATGGCGCTGTGCCCGCCTTGGAAACACGTGATGCCACAGGCGAATATCGCACATTCCTCGCCTTCCTGCCCGCAACGACGCTAGCACGCATCTATGGTGAGCATGGGCAGCGGCTGTTGGAGCGCAACGTGCGCGCTTTCCTGCAGGCCAAGGGCAAAGTTAACAAGGGCCTTCAACAGACCCTAAGGGAGGAGCCGAACCGGTTTCTTGCATACAACAACGGGCTCTGCTGCACCTCTGCTGAGGTTGTCATAGATCCGGGTAAGGATGGCCACGTAAGAATCAAGAGCGTGCGCGACTTCCAGATCGTTAACGGGGGCCAAACAACAGCGAGCATCTACCATGCGATAAAGAAGGAGAAGACCGACATCAAGAATGTCGTGGTTCAGGTGAAGCTAACGGTGCTGAACGATCCTGCCCGTGTCGCCGACATCGTTCCCCTGATATCAAAGTATGCAAACAGCCAGAACAAGGTGAACACGGCGGATTTTTCTGCCAACGGGCCCTACCATCTTCAGATCGAGCGTCTCTCGAGGCTTCATTGGGCCCCCGCGCGCAGCGGCCTTGAGCGAGGTACCCAATGGTATTACGAGCGTGCCAGAGGGTCATACATGGACGACAAGTCCCGCCAAGGCACCCCTGCACGCATCAGGCAGTGGGTCAGCGAGCGGCCCCCTGAGCAGAAGTTCACGAAGACCGATCTGGCTAAATTTGAGCACACATGGGCGGGGCTCCCGCATTTGGTGTGCAAGGGCGCCGAGAAAAACTTTGTCGATTTTGCCCAGCGTCAGGACGACGAGGGGGCTCCGCAGGTAAATGAGGGATATTTTCAGCGGCTCGTCGCCAAGGCGATCCTTTGGCGCGCAGCAGAGAAGATCTTTTCGACTTTGGAGCTGCCCCAATACCGGGCCCAATCGGTTGCCTATGCACTTGCCTGGATGGCGACGAAGTCCGACCGCCGCATCGATCTCGATGCGATTTGGCAGGCGCAGTGGATCTCACCAGTCCTTAGTGATGTGATGAAGACGGTGTTGGCGAAAGCTCACTCGTTTTTGACCGGCCAGCTCGGCAATGTGGGGGAGGTCGCGAAGAAGGAGGAGTGCTGGAAGGAATTCAAGGAGACAGAAATCGATGTTGGCGAGGCATGGGTTCGCGAATGGGCGGCATCTCCGTATGTGGAGCATTCCTCTGAGCGCGAAGCGCTGGCAGCCGAATGGGAGAACCTCAGAACCAAATTCAAGGACGACATGCGTACGATAGAGGGCCTCGAAGCCTACACCGGGAAGCAGTGGGTGAAATCGCGTCGAAGGGAAATGGTCTCCAAGTTTGCGGCCCTTTCCTGGGAGGAGCTGCTGCAGACTGAGGGAATCGGGTTTAAGAAGGCGAAGTGGCTGGTGGAGATGTTCGCCATAGCCGCCAAGGATTCTCCGCTGTAGAAATGGCCGATGTCTTCAGCAGGGAAAAGCGGTCGGCGGTGATGTCCGCCATACGCTCGAGCGGGAACAAGACCACTGAGCTGAGATTGGTGAGATCAATGCGATTGGCAGGGATAACCGGCTGGCGAAGAGGGTCGCGCCTCGAAGGCCGGCCGGACTTCGTCTTCCCATCGGAGAAGCTGGCCGTCTTCGTGGACGGCTGTTTCTGGCATGGCTGCTCCCGCTGCTATTCAAGACCCAAGACAAACCAGGCTTTCTGGGATGATAAGATCAGGAACAACCGGGCTCGTGACAGTCGTGTGGACCGCAAACTCAAGCACCTGGGCTGGCGGGTGCTGAGGTTGTGGGAGCACGAGCTTCGGAACAAGAGGGCCGGCTTCGCCCTTAACAGGATCCGGAGGCGACTGGCAAGATGAGCCTACTTTCCAGCACTCGAATTGGGGGCGCCATCTTGGAACATGCCGCCGGGCTCGATGCCGTGCGCGATTGCAAAGTCTAAGGCGCCCCGATCGGCGCCGGTTTGGCCGCCCGAAATGATTTTTTGCGGGCGATTCATCCTAAATTCCGCAGTTGAGGTGGGGTTTTAGGGCCCAGAAGTGGCCGCATTTGCGAGGTCGAGGTCACTGGTCGACATTTGATATTTCAACTGCGGCGCAGTTGTACGAATCCATTCGGTGATGCGAGTGTATCCGTCTCGCAATTGATCAGCCCAGCCGCCCTTTATAGAGACTTGTAGTTCTTTTTGGCGCCCTGATTCGACGAGCCTGGCAGCGATCAAGAGGAACCATCGTCGGCCTCGCTTAGCCTCGGTGTGTTTTTGAGGGACGATGAAGCGGACAAAGAGCGTCCAGAGGTTGTAGACGAGCAGAAGGAGCCTGGCGGCGAGTTCCGTGGTCGACCTGGATTTGGCGCAGAATCCACTGAATCCCCACTGGTTCTTGAGCTCGTCGAACACGTTTTCGGTGTCCGCCCGCTTGCGGTACAGGTCCTGGATCTGCCAGCAATTGATGCTCTCGGGCAGGTTGGTGACGTAGACCGCGAACTCGTGCTTGTTGCGGTCCCAGAACTCGGCGTTGCTCGCGGCCCGGATCACGCCCAAGAGCGTTCTGGCGAAGATCACCCTGCGGGGGCTCTTCCAACCGGTGAGCTGGATGTGACCCTCGGCCATCTGGCACGACTCGTAGCTGGCGGATCCCTGCCACTCATCCTCGCGCACCCGGCATAGCGCCGAGCGCACCAGGTTCGTCAGCTTTAGCTTGAACAGATACCTCGGCCGCTCGGGGGCTTCCTCGTGCCAGCTCATGATCGCGTCATGGCCGAGCCCCAAGTCGCCACGGTTGAGCCAGATCTTGCGTTCACCGAGCCAGCGCTCTGCGTCGTGCATCGCTTCGTGCCACTGAGTGGCCGTGACCGTGTCGCCGGAACGGAACCGGTATACCGGGCAAAGACGCGTGTGGGCGATGACGCCGAGCAGGGGATGGAAGCTGCGCCGACCGGGCTTGCCGGGGTTATATCCGATCTCGGCCCCGTCCTGGTGCCCGTACTTCGGCTGCACCGTGGAGTCCCAATCCATGATGATCGGATCCGGTAGAGAGCGCCACATCGGCTGCACATTGCGGGCGATCCACTCGGCCCCGAGGGCGGGATCCACCGACTTGAAGAACCGCCTCACCGTGTCGTCGCCGACCACGGACTCCATCCCGAAAATCTCAGGAATCGTGGGATCCTCCCGCAAGCGCTCGATATGGGAGAACCGACGCCCGTCCGTAAGAGCGGTCAGCATGAACGATTGGAGCACGTCGTATATCGGAGCCGCGTTCGGGCTCGTCCGCTCAACAGGACAGTCGGCGGCGAGCTGATCTATAATGCCTATATGTTTTGTATAGGCCGCCCACGGGACAAGCCCACCGAACGGAGTCAAACTGTCGTTGGTCACTGAAAGTCGCACCCGTCCACCGGGTGTCGGAAATGCGAACTCTCCTTCACCCAGCGGGTGAATGGCTTCGGCCTGGTTTTGAGCATCCATGGCGATCCCTTGCAGCATCTTCCGTACTCAGCCCACGGCCTCAACAGCGGATTTTAGGTTCATTGCTCCAGCATTGCGGCGTCCCGCCACATTCCGACAAGGCTTCTTAAAATTCTTTCTCCACTCGGCATGTGTTAGATTTGCAGCAATCCGGGGCTTGTCAGTCGCAACTCATTCACCTAAAATAAGTTACGCACAATAATTATTATGTTAAGTAGCAGAAAGGGCCGATTCTGCCCTCGCCTCTCTCTATGTCCCTTTAGCCCGAGGTCTTTTTGAACCTCCGAAATCCGGGTGCATTCACGCCGCCGCTTAACATCGAAGATCCCCACCGCAGCAATGGCCGGAATCAGGCCGAAGGAGCTGGCGCGACCGCATCCGATACCTGGCCCGGCTTTGATTCGGGAGCAGCGGACTTCTTTGGCGAAACGCGCTTCTTCCGAAGCTTGGGCGCCGCAGCGCTCTTGGCCAGCGCCCGACGGGCCCTGGGCTTGCGCGCAGGCTTCTTGGACGTCCTGACGAGTCCCAGGGCCTTCTTGACGTTCTGGACGCTGGGCAGCGAAATCTTCAACGCCTTGGCGATCTGTGATCCGGTCTTACCCGCTTCGACGAGCTTCTTCACCTTCGCGCGGATGGCGTCGGTAATCTTGGCGCGTTTCCGGTGTTTCACAAGCCGCGGCGTCTTTGCCGGGCGGCCGCGCTTCCAACCGGCGGCGGCTTTGACCGCACGGACAAAGGCGCCGACGTCGCTGAATCCGAATGCAGCCGGCAAGGCAGCGAGCTCACGGGTTAATCCCAATGCGATCGACTGTTCCAGTTGCGCGACCTGGGCTTTGGCCGCAGCGAGGGCTTTGATTTTATCAGTGATCATTTGGCACGTGTATCATATCTAAAGCGCTTCGTGAAAGAATTTTTCGATTTGTTGCGTGTCAGGAAATCAGCGACCGGATGACCAGCCCAATATTTGGCTCGTTTCCCTAACCGACCTGGGGAACACGTTTGCCGTTTTGCGTAACATCAGCTGAGATCGCAGGCAGTTGAAATTCTTAGGCCACGTAAACATGTGGCTAAGCCAGACGACGAAGTCCCTCTTCAGCTGGCCCTTGCCCAGTGGCATCCTTTGGCCGGATTAGCGAAGCCGGCAGTCCAATATCCGCGGCACAACCACAAATGGGTCCCGAGCCACCCGCGTTGCGTCGTCGAGATCTTTCTGGGCGTCCTCTAGCGACCCCCATGGCACACGTTTTCTCCTGTGATCATGAGAGTCGTTCCATTTCCGGGAAAGGTGCCAAAACACCAAGTATATTCCGTGGGTTAGGCCAGCATTTGTCAGGTAACGATCTATGAGTTGGCTCTGCCATGCTTTCTTCACATCCCTATTCCATGAGCCTTTTACCTCGACGATTACAGTTATGGGCCTAAGTCCAGATGCCGCCGTAGTGACAGTTCGGACTTCAAAATCGGTCCTCTCCCCCGGTTGAATCTCGACCTCGCATTGGATCGTGATGCCCTTGGTCGAATCGAGATTCCGTTTAAGCCATTTGACCGCCTCACGGGCTAGCGCTCTTTCTGCTTTTGGGCGGAATCGCCTTGCCACGCCTTTGCCCGACGGCGGGTCCCAAAAATCCATCCGAGATGAATTAGTGGACCCTGTGATGTCGCGCTGGAACTGATCGAGGGACTCGAGGATTAAAGACTGCAGTGCAAATTCATCGGAGATCCAACGTGAATTCTTCTGGGCGATTAAGCGCCGAAGAGCCGCCACGGGCGCAGGATTCCATTCGCGGCGGCGCGACGCTTTTAGGGCTTCGATGTAGCGCCACCGAATCCAAATCCGGTCTCTCTTTGGAACTGAGGATGCAACCCTTTGCAAGGCAGGGACTGCAGGACGGGACGCTCGTGCGACAAGCGTCATTTCAACGGACTGTCTGAATCGGGCCACATCCATCCGAGGCGTTAAGGCTGCGCCAAACTTTGGATCCTTAGAGATTGGGAACAGGTGATGGAGGCGGATACAGACGCGTGCCACTTGGTCTGGATCTGCCGCCTGCGCGGTTGGCAAGAATACATGCTCCAAGTCGTCGTGCCGCAGGCTGTAGAAAATTCGCCTCGCGAGTGCATCCGAGCTTTCAATGTACGGCCAAATAATCTTCCACTCATTGAAGAGCCGATGCCGGGCCCATGGGTCAAGGACGGCGGCTCGAAGCGCAAATGTGGGCCGTGGTGCGGTGCAACGAAGAACTGCCCTTGCCAAACGCCTCGCGGCGGAGGCATCGATCGTGGCCATGCTAAACATCACATCGTGCAGCGTGTTCGGGTTGTTCAAAGTGCGGCCGCACCAGGCAGCGAACGACGCGCCAAAATTGGGATTCCAGGCTTGGGTGAAGTTCCGGAGCTCGTAGCAGTTGCCTTTCTCCTTCTTAGAATAGGTAAAGACGAGGCATCGCAGTTCGTTTTGAACCCGGATCGGGTCAATCCTCATCGCAAGGGCAATCATCTCTTGGTGATGGAACTCGCCATTGCTGAAGGCTCCGATGATCGCAGGCAGCCAGTAGGCCCTTACCGCCCTCCTTAAAGCTGGCGTCGTTTCGATTCGGTCCCTCAGGAGATAGCATGCCTGGTACGCGGGCTCGCTGAGGTTTGTGTAACGACCGTAAGTCTGCAGCGGATCGCCTTTCGTTCTAACAAGGAAGGCTTCCGCGGCTTGGACGATCTTTTGACGGGCAGTAGCGGAGTGAAATACCCAACCCGGAGTGTTCTGCAAGTCATGTTCTCCGCTATGAACAACTCGGTGTTGCCCGTCGTAAGATAGGTTGCCTGTTAAGCGAACCCAGGACCACGTCGCGTCGTCGGAGAGATGATCCACATCCCTCAGCCATACCACGCTCGGCGCAGGAAGTTCCTCATCGGCACGGTGGTCCAAGAGATCGCGCACATGGGCTTCATGTTTTCGGTGGTTCTCCTTAATCTGCTGCGTTGCGGGGTCGTCTAGGGAGTACACCCTCATCCAGTGGAATGCCCGCTGCAGGCATGGAACGGATAAAAGAAGACCCAGCAATTTGTCTATGCTTGCGGCTGGCATTCCGTAGACGAATCTCTCGGAGGCAAAACCCGCCATCAGCTCTTGCCTGCGCCCGGCAGACGCGGCGACTTGGTCCAGAAGAAAATCAAAATCCTCGGACCGGATAAACGCTTCGTTGACGAGATGCACCGATCCGTTGTCCAAGTCTTTAAGGTCTGCGATGGTTGCAATAAAGAGCCTTCGCCTGTCTGCCGGACCTGTTTGGATCTGAGCGAAAGGATCGTCCCGGCCTCTGCCTTGTCTACCATAGGGCTTTGCAGTGGCGAGCCAATGGCTCGCCATCGCCTGACGGATTTCGGGTTCGTTAAACCGATCGAGTCCCCTTTTTGTTGCCTCGAAAATGAGTGGCCATAGCGGATGTAGGCGATCGACCGATCCCTTCCAGTTGACTGATTCCTTGAGAATGGGGATAACGTCGTCGGATTCGATGAATCGGACAAGCGAATGAGTGTCGGATCGATGCTGCCCGACGACTTCGGGCAACAGTTTAAGCGCGTCCTGGATCCGCCAAACCCCGAGGAGAAGCAGGGTCCGCATTGCAGCATAGCGAACCTCCTTGTCTGCATGCCCCAGCGACGATCCGACGGCTATTCGAAGAATCGTATCCGCGTCTGCCTTCGTGGAAAGATCGTCGATCGCTCCCGTTAGAAAAGTACGAAGAGGATCCTCGGTGTCTTTTTCGAGAAGCGCCAGTACGTCGGGAAGCAAAGCAGAAAGACGGCACCTCTCAGCGATCCTCAGGGCGATTCTCCGGGCGATGATGTTCGCCCTGCGGTCATTAAGGATGGGCCTGAGCTGGGCAGTGAGTCCGGGATGGCTGAGCGTTGAGAAGAAGCGGTCGATCCCGTACATATCGAACAGTTCGGCCGACCGCGCCTTGCCTAGGATCGCGAAAACGAGTGCCATTTTGAACGCATCATCGGTATCTGCGACGTCGGAGCGCAGGAGCGTCTCCGGGTCATTCTTGAGGACTAGATCCCGAAACCCCGGATGCTCTCCGGCCAGCCACGCCGCGGTTTCAGCGAGGGGCGGCTCGACAAACAGTCCGCTCGAATCGGATCGGAAAAACATGGTTATGAGCTGCGACAGGGGCCATGACTCTAGCTGCTCCGCAGCCAGGCATTCAGCGAAGGTTTGATGGGCAATGGCAACTCGGCTTGCAGAAACCTGCGAAAAGAGTGGCGTCCGGAGCGTCGCTTCGACGATAGGCTCATTGAGCTGAGCTTTTGTTTGGTCGGCGTTCTCAATCTGCGCGGATAAGTCGCCTGTTTTGAGGTCCGAGGTGGCTGCGTCTGCGATGGGCCCGTTGTAGATCGTAGACTTGCCGCCCAGAATCAGGACAACCGCTATTTCCCTGGATGCTCGCAACTTCTCCTCGGCCGTAACGTGCAAAATGGGGGACGAGGAATGGAGCAAGCTGGTCACGCGGCCGAGGTCGTGCTCTTCGCACAACTGACGGCAGTGACTCTTGTACAGCTCACGCCGCGACTTGGAAAAGCCCTGGCCCTTCTGGAACTCCCTCAGCAACATGAAAAGGGTTATTGGTCTAGCTGCCAGATCGAGAAGATGGTTGCGGCCGAGGCCCTCCATAAATCCGCCGGGGTCGACACCTCCGGCACTTGCTGCCATTTCGACGTCGTCCCTCGTTAACGGGCATAGTTCAAAAGCTCGGCGGTTTGCCTCCGGCCACAGGCGTTGAAGAGCTTCACCCTCGGCGTCTGGCCACTCCTTTCGGCGACACGAGAGGACGAGGCGCAGACGGGAGGTTGGCTGCTTTTGGAGGAGACCGGTCAGGCTGGAGACGAAGCCGGGTATTTTAACCAACCCTTCATCCACACCGTCGATTACGAAGGTCATCAACCCGGTCGAATCCCGCCATTTCTTCCATTCGTCGGTATCCATTGTTCGCGACGCGAAACTCCAGGAGTCCGGAATTTGACGAAAGGCTAGTGAAATCCAGTTCGAATCGGAACTCGGCCCGAAGGATGGCCTTGCGGCGGACAGTGCGTGTGTCTTTCCCATACCCGGATCACCCCAGAGAATCGTGCATCCCGCTCTCTCTTGGAAAACTTGATCAAGGGTGCGGAGGTGGCGGTTTAGCCCGAAGACCGAATCCGAAGGTGTTATCAACAGACCAGCGCCTTCGCCTCCTGTCGTCTCGAATTTCTCTCCGGTAACGACCCAATAACGTTTCCAAGGCAGGGAGGCTTTAGTTGCGGGTGTATCGGCGGCTATTTGATTGGTGCTCACAGAAGATCATCATCGCTATCACGCCCATTCCCACCGGTATTCAAGCCGAATCGGGCATAGGTCTACCCTACCCTGAGAACACCCGATCCCAGCAGGGAGGATTGAAGCTAATGTCAATTAGCACCAGTCCTAAATAGCGTTATCCGCTAATTGGGAACGAAGAACTTCACGGTTCTATAAATCGCAACGGCTAACGGAAGCACCCAGGCAAGCAGCATTGAGAAGCGGCACAATAAACGCGGCCACGGACGATCATATTCCTGCAACTCACGGAGGCATCGATTTACCGCATTGTAGTTCTTAAGATCCGCTATATCGCCAAATCCGTGATCCAGAATTAAGCGCCGCTTTCCCGCAGAGGAGGCTCTATCGCCAGGAGTCGGGAATGCTCGAGTCCTCACTAGAACTACGTCACCTGGCGCACCTACGTCTTCATCCTGCAGGAGATGCACGGGGGCTGAACGTAACGATAGCTGCCAAAACGGGTGCTGTGCCCTATTCGGGTATGCCTGACTTAATTCTTCACGCTGATGTAGTGTTACATCGGAATCGTGTGCAACTCGGGCAATGAACGTGCTTATATGTCTTAGCCCGTCGACATTGAATCCGACAATGCGCGAGTGACGTGATCCCGCCGCTTCGAGCCGCTTGAAGAGTCGGTCTGGGCCAACATAAAGGACCCAGACCATGAAAGGTAAACGCTACAGTACAGAGGAGAAAGTCCGCATCCTACGAGAAGCGGACGCCGGGGAACAGAGCGTCGCAGACTTCTGCCGAGAGAAAAACATCTCGGACGTGACGTTCCACCGTTGGAAGAGGCAATTTGGCCATATGGAGCTCAATGAGGCCAAGCGGCTCAAGGAGCTGGAACGCGAGAACACGGAACTTAAGAAGATGCTGGCCGACGCCATGCTGGCCAAAAAGGTCCTGGAGTACGCTCTCGAAAAAAAATTGTGAGCCCGGCGCACAAGAAGGAGGTCGTGCAAGCGGCCGTCAAAGATGGGGTGTGCTCCGGGCGGGCAGGATGCCGGATCCTCGGTCTGTCGAGGTCGGGCTACTGGTATAGGGCAGGACGACGTTCGAGCCGGCTCCAGGAGCTGGTGAAGCGCATCCATGCGCTCACCGACGAAAACCCTCGGTACGGGTATCGTCGGATCGCCGCCCTGCTCAGGCAGGAAGGCTGGAACGTGGGCAAGCGCCAGGTGCGGCGCCTGCGTCGGCTGGAGGGCCTCAGGGTGCCGCCAACGAAGAGGAAAGTCCCTCGGCGAGGCCACTCCACTGGACTGCCAACGAAGGCGACGCATAAGAACCACGTATGGACGTGGGACTTTATCGCAGACGCCACGATGCGCGGTGGCTCGATCAGGATGCTCACAGTCCTCGACGAGCATACCCGGGAATGCCACGTCCTCAGCGCCGACCGGGCCCTGAAGTCCGCGGACGTGATCGAGCTCGTGAAGGGCGCTGTCGCCCAGCACGGGGCCCCCGAGTACATCCGCTCCGACAACGGCTCAGAGTTTATAGCCAAGGAGCTCCAGCGCTGGCTCGCGGACAACAAGATCAAGACCATCTACATCGAGCCGGGAAGCCCTTGGCAAAACGGCTTCGTTGAGTCCTTCCACGGGCGCTTCCGCGATGAGTGCCTCAACCGAGAGCAGCTATGGACCCTGACCGAGGCCAGGGTCGTCATCGAAGACTACCGCACCAAATACAACCACAAGAGGCCGCATAGTAAGCTCGGGTACCAAAGCCCAGCTCGCTACGCCGCCAAACTATATCCATCCCTGGCTCCGGTCAGGCCCGCCGAGCCGGGCCTTCCCTCCGCCAGGGATGGACAACCAGCGTCAGCTGTATCAACATCAACATATCCAGACCGACTCAAAGGGTGACTCGAAAAGGTGGATCCGCTCACACGATTCCGAGCTTGAGCATCGCGAACATCGAAGCGGGCTTGAACCAAATTCTCACCGACATTCGTAACCATGTCACCGTTTCGGTTATTTCAATGAGCTTTGCGGGTGCCGAGACATCAGAATATGCGCCATCCGACCTTCAAACACTCGATCAGATTTTCTTAGCAACGACGGCCGTCGGCGTGACCAATCTCGCCTCATCGGGGGACAACGGCTACGAGATTCTATACAACGGTTCCTATATTGAGCAGGTAGCATACCCGGCTTCTGATCCATACGTGACAGCCGTGGGAGGTACAAATTTCAATACTGACGTCACCCAATCCCTTACGACAAATTCGAACACAGCCCTATCAACCTCCGATTACATGATTGAAGATGTCTTTACGGATTATACTTCAAGCTCTACCGCTTTTGCATCAGGAGGAGGAGTTTCGCAATATTTTGCGAAACCAACATGGCAGGTGGGGAATGGAACGTTATTGGGCACCGAAACATACCGGTGTGTACCGGATATATCGGGGCCTTGGGGATTCATGGTAAATCACTCGAGCTTCTCAGATCTTTACACCAACGCCACCTGGGAGGCGCAATTCGCAATCATCTTCACCAATGTAAATTCGGCCAACGGAGCTTCGCAGCTGATGGTCCTTCCAGAATCGGGAACGAGTCTCGCCTCGCCAGTTATAGCGGGCGTCGTTGCGTTGATAAACCAAAACAGGGGAAGCAATGGCTCCATCGGCTATTTGAATCCGTGGTTATACCAAATAGGAGAAAATTATAGCATCGCGGGTAACCTTTGGGCGGCATTTAACGATATGGCGTATAACACTGTTAACTTGTGGACCCTTAGCATTCCAGCGGTAGGAGGCGCTACACCGCCTTATGCCGTCTATAACAACTGGGATGGATTCTATAATGCGGGGCCAGGATACGACCTATGCACCGGTATCGGCACCCCAAACGTTTCAAACTTGGCTGCCCTTCTGAAAGCCGGGATTTACGCAGTGACGCCACAAGGCCAAACCGTGTCGGTGGGGGCTTCTGTGGTCTTTTCGGCTTTCGCCGAGATAAGCCCTTACGAAATTGCTCCGGCAACCTATCAATGGAAGCGCAACGGCTCAGCCATTTCTGGAGCCACAAGTCCGCAGTTACTTGTTTCCAGTTCAGGAACCCAACTAGCGAATAACGGAGATCAGTACAGCTGTGTTGTTACCCTTAGCAACACAAGCACCGTCATCACCACTCCAGCGGCAACCTTGACTGTTCAAAATACGACCTCAATCGGCTACCTAAAGGACCTGTCGACCAGGGCATATGTCACCGGCACCGGCAGCGAAATCCTGGACGGAGGATACGTCGTGTCGGGAACGGGAAGCGAGCCGGTTTTGTTACGTGCAACAGGTCCGACTCTAGCGAGCTTCGGTGTTAGCGGGGTGCTTCCGGATCCGACGCTTACTGTACTCTCTGGAAGCACCCAAATAGGCTACGATTACATTTGGGGAGGATCGACGGTCCTTAGCAACGCGTTTAGCGCGGTGGGTGCCTTTTCATGGCCTACTAACAGCGACGACTCCGCGGTGCTATTCGCCTCGGGCCTGGGAAGCCCCGCCTTGAGCTCATTAGCTGCAGGAGCGTATACGGCTGAGATTTCCGGAAAATCCGGAGATTCGGGTGTCGCGCTGCTTGAGATTTACGACGCCAACCCGGCTCTGGGAAGGACCTGGACTTCCGGCATGCCATTCCTGTCTAATATCTCAACGAGGGCGTTTGTTGGAACAGGGGGCAACATTATGGTCGGCGGCTTTGTCCTCGGTGGCTCAACCTCTCGCACGCTACTAATTCGAGCGTCAGGACCGGCGTTGGCCGCTTTTGGCGTTACCCCCTATCTTCCCGATCCGCAGTTGACGATTTTCAACTCTAGCGGAACGGCGTTTGCAGCGAATGAGGTTTGGGACGGGAATCCCTTGATCGCGGCTGAGGCTAGTTCGGTTGGTGCATTCTCTTGGTCTACAACCAGCAACGACTCAGCAGTTGTCGTAACGTTGCCTCCGGGCAGCTACTCAGCTCAAATCGAGGGAGCAACGGGGGATACGGGAATTGCTCTCCTTGAGATTTACCTGCTACCATAAGGCGATTCGGTTAGAGTAACTTCGCGCAATGAGATTCTACCTTGGGCATCTGAGGCTCCTGCTCTTTAGCAGCCTATTGAGCTGTTGGTGCTGCGGTCAAACGGCTGCACCAACAGCGCTGGGGCCTTGCCTTATTCAATACACCTCAAGCCAGGCCACCGATGTGAGCGCATCTCACCTTGTTGCTTATAACAGCAACTCGACGTACGTTGAAATAAGTTCGTCATTTGCCGGTCCGACCGGCAGCGGAACCTTGCCGCCGAGTTCGGGGACGTTTACTTACGCGATTGATCCTCAGAATCCCGACCACGCTACGATCGTTTATAAAAGCCAAACTGGGACGTTGGCGAATGACGATCTTTACTTTGTAGATTCAGACTCCGGATCTCAACTTCCACTTGGCGGCGCAACAGCTTTGGGTCCCAACGAGGCATTTAGGCTTTATCGGAGCCAAGAAACGAATGGAGGAAGCAATCTTTCAAACTTGTGCCATCTCGCTCCCGCGGAATCGATGACAGCCGGCTTTGTAGTCCAATCGGAAGGGCCGCGCTGGGTTTTAATTCGGGCTGTTGGAGCAAGCCTTGGACAATTTGGGGTAGCGACGCCTGCAACCGCGCCCGTATTCACACTATTTGATTCAACTCAGAAAGTGGTAGGAACATCGGCAATATGGAGTACCGATCCGAATCTGTCGGGCGGATATCAGACTATTTTCTCCCTCGTTGGTGCATTTCAATTGACCAACGGTTCCAACGATTCCGTCTTGCTAATGGCGCTTCAGCCTGGCGCTTACACTTCGGCGGTCAGTGCCGGAGGCGCGGGCACTGTGCTTTGTGAGGTATACTTTTTGCCATTCTAGTGTCACCCCCCTATATCGACGCATAGAATTCGGCTAGGGTCCGCTCCTGCATGTCCTTTGGCGTGACGACCTATTTCTGCGTCAGGGTCGGAAATTTCCTTCGAGTTTCGTTATTTTAGTGAACTGGAATGCCGGAGATGCCCTCGCCTTTGAGCGGTGTGTCTATGGCTGCTATCATGCTGCGAGATCGTAACGAAATGGACTGATCCGATAATGAATCATCAACCATTAATAATGATAAGACAAATGCATCCCTTTGCTGTCAATCTGTCTGATCTCGCTCTGAATGGGGTTCCAAATTGTTACAGATAACGTCCGGATTGGGGGCTGTTGCCCAAATCCGGTGAGATGTAGGTGAATGCTTGATACTATAGGCATGGGTTATGCTGTATCCATCTTATTATGATGGGCATACAAAATAATCAGACTGGGTTGTTCAGCTACCAAGTGAACCTTGATCGTCGGATTCGTGCCGATAACCCCCTTCGCGCGGTGATGGCAAAGGTCGACTTTGAATGGGTTCGCTCGGAGGTCGCACAATGCTACGGCTACAATGGGAATGAATCTGTTGATCCGGCCGTGATCTTGAAGCTGCTGTTTCTTCTCTTTTTCGACGGAATCAAAAGCGAGCGCGAGCTGATGAGGATCGTGCCAGAGGGTACTGTCCGTCAAGTTGCGCACATTTTAAAATGGTGAGTGCGGAGGAAGGATCTATGTTGATGGTTGGGTTAACGATTGGAATGGAGCGAAATGCT
>Ga0302197_10001260_pt1 | contig 24870 bp, 25 predicted proteins | sample II_Bog_N2_1_FD_193526 | JGI IMG/M metagenome (GOLD analysis project Ga0302197, IMG submission 193526) | Peat permafrost microbial communities from Stordalen Mire near Abisko, Sweden - II_Bog_N2_1 | ecosystem: Environmental > Terrestrial > Soil > Wetlands > Peat | place: Sweden: Abisko...
TTTCGTGAGCGTCTAAGCGGGCGCATGCCCGTATTGGCAGATCTCGATACCGCGGAGATCCTCCACGAAGAACGTGCCGGACGATGATCGTGCTTGATGCTTCGGCGGCCATCGACTGGCTGCTGCAAACCCCGGCCGGCCAGCTTATCGATCGGCGAATCTATGCTCGCCAGGACACATTGCACACCGTCCACCTGCTGGATGTTGAGTTTGCCCAGGTCCTGAGGCGCCTTGTACGCGAAGGGACATTGACGCCGCGGCGTGCCCAGGAGGCCCTGGACGACCTTTCGGCCCTTCGCATTACCCGTTATGCCCCACTTCTTTTGCTCAGACGGATTTGGGTGCTGCGGCAAAACCTGAGCGCTTTTGATGCCGCCTATGTAGCGCTGGCCGAGGAGTTGCAGGCGCCGCTGATTACCCGAGACAAGAGACTTGCCTCAGCCCCCGGCAATGCGGCGCAGATTGAGCTCTTCTAGAGCGCTGAGCCGTGCCCTCACCCAACCATGGCCAGCGGCTTGGAACGATCTGTGGCCAGCGTGGGTACAGCGGCGAGAAGGCTGCGCGTGTAGGGGTGTTCGGGGGCGGTGAGGATGCGCTGGGAGGGGCCGGTCTCGACGATTTCTCCGGAGCGCATGACGGCGACGCGGCTGGCCACCTGGCCTACAACGGCAAGATCATGGGAGATGAAGAGCATGGCGAGGCCGTGCTGGCGCTGCAGGTCGCGCAGCAGTTCGAGCACCTGCGCCTGGACGGTGACGTCGAGGGCGGTGGTGGGCTCGTCGGCGATGAGCAGGCGGGGGCGATGCATGAGCGCCATGGCGATGAGGATGCGCTGGCGCTGCCCGCCGGAGAACTGGTGGGGATAGTCCCCGTAGCGCTGGGCGGCATCTGGAATGGATACCGCCTCGAGCGCGGCGATGGCCCGGCGGCGGGCTTCGCGGCCAGTGAATGAGGGGGCGTGGGCCTCGTAGCTCTCGGCCACCTGACGACCGATGGTCATCACCGGATTGAGCGCGGTCATGGGCTCCTGAAAGATCATGGCGATCTCACGGCCACGGATGCGGCGGAGGGCGGTGGCAGGCTGCTGGAGCAGGTCGATATAGGAAGTGCGGGCTGGAGCGGAGTTGGCGCCCTGCCATAGGATCTGACCGGTGACCGATGCCGACGGCCCGAGCAGGCCGAGGATGGCGAGTGCGGTAGCGCTCTTGCCGGAGCCCGACTCGCCGACGATGCCGAGCACTTCGCCTTCGTCGAGTTGCAGGCTGATGCCGCGGACAGCTTCAGCCGCACCGAATCGAATGTGCAGATCGCGGACGTCGAGGAGCGGGGCCATTAGAGCCATCGTAGAACATGGACTGGGAGCATTGGTGGGAGCGTCTTCCATGGAGAACGGCGCTCTGTAACTAACAAAGTCGGCCTGGTCGGATAGAATCCTGCGTGAGATGAATAAAAGCTTGCAAATTGAAGAGTTAAATCGCCGCTTTGGCTTGGCGGGAGTTGCCGAGGTTGTGGCTGGGAATGGTGGATTGACGAAGGTGCGGGGGACGGCCCCTCTGGCCTCGGCAGAAGTTTGCCTGCACGGGGCGCACGTGACTTCCTGGAAGCCGGCGGGCGCGGAAGAAGTGATCTTCCTGAGCAGCCGTTCGTATTGGGTGGACGGCCGCGCGATTCGCGGAGGGATTCCGATTTGCGCGCCGTGGTTTGGCGACAAGGCCGACGACAAGAATGCGCCGGCGCATGGGTTTGTCCGCACGAAGGAGTGGCAGTTGGACTCGGTGACCGCCGACGATGACGGTACCGTTGCCGTGACTTGCTCGACGGAGAGCGACGAAGCGAGCCGGCGCTGGTGGCCGCATGAGTTTCGCATGGTGTACCGAATTGTGATCGGCACGACCCTTCGTCTGGAGCTGACGGTGATGAACACGGGGGACGAAGGCTTTGAGTTCGCCGAGGCCCTGCATACGTATTTCAGGGTGGGTGACGCGCGAACGGTGCGTGCGCGAGGTCTGGACGGCGTGGCGTACGAGGACAAAGTGGATGGATATCGCGAGAAGATTCAGGCGGGCGATCTGACGTTCGACGACGCGACAGATCGAGTGTATCTGAGCACGCACGGCGCGGTGGAACTGGTTGATCCGGCGCTGAAGCGGACGATCAAGACGGAGAAGCGGAACTCGGCGACGACGGTTGTGTGGAACCCCGGGCAGGCGGGTGGGGCGGCGCTGGGCGACCTGGGAGACGACGAGTGGAAGAGCATGGTGTGCGTGGAAGCCTGCAATGTTCGGAGCGCGGTGGTTTCGCTGGGAGCCGGCGAGGAGCACACGATGACGGCGATTCTCTCCGTGGTTGCAGACTAGAAAGCCCCAGGCGCGATTGAAGCCGAGACAACCGTTCGGGATGGTTGGTAGAATCGCGCATCATGGCGAAAATACTGGGGCTGAGCGCGGCAATGCGCAGGTCGATTTTGCCGGTGCTTATGGCGATGGCCGTTCTTCCCGCAAGCGCAACGCGGCACCTGACTGTGGAGCAACTGGAAAAGACCCTGGCCTCGTCGGTGGCCAAACACCGCGCGGACGCGGAGATGATGAAGGAGTTTGGCGACTTTGACCTGACCGAGCGGCTGACCGACGCGACTCGCACCCGGATCACAAGCACCATGCACCTCGGCCCGCAGACCACGCTTGCATTGCAGTTGCTTGCCGACGAGTCGGCGGTACTTGACCCACCCGCGGCTGAATTGCCGAAGGACGCGGCTCCGGACGCACCCAGGGAAAAGCACATTCTGGATTTGGCCAATGTCTTTATGGACAAGACTCTGGCTCATCTGCCCGACTTTATTGCCACGCGCACCACGTACACCTTCAACGACACGCCCCAGATATTCAAGGTGAATGAGTGGCCGATGCACGCCGGGCTGCACTTTATCAGCAAGACGAGCCACGAGTTGACCTACCGGGACGACCATGTAGAGCAGACGGCCGCGGCGGCGCAAGGAGCAAAAGCGCATGCGACGCAGGCTGCGAGCAAAGTTGCCGCGTCGACAGGGGATGTGAAGACGCAAGGCGCCGCAGGAACGAGCGAGAGTGCCGCTGCGAGTCCGACTGCGGGATCCGGACCGGATGCGGCGGCTGGACCGGCACAAGAGCGGGGCCTGCAATCATTTGGGGAGTTCGGCCAGTTGCTGAGGCTCATTCTCGTCGACACAGAGAAGCACTCTCCAACCTTCCACCACTGGGAACAGACACCTGCCGGAATGGTCGCGGTGTACCGCTACGAGGTGGCCAAGGCAGATTCGCACTACGCAGTGAACTACTGCTGCGTTAGTGAGAATATGACAACGAATTCCCGAGGAGGCGGAGGAGGGCGCAGGGGAGGTGGTGGCAGAGGAGCGGCCGGCAGCATGGCAACCGGCGCCACAATTCCACTGCACATGGTTCCCGCCTACCACGGATCGTTGTTTATCGATCCGGCGACGGGGATCGTCAAGCGCCTGACTTTGGAAGCGGAGATGGGAGACGGCACGGTGAAGCGCGCAGATACCGTGATCGAGTATGGGCAGGTTGCCATTGGCGATCGCAAGTTCGTGTGCCCACTGCGCAGCATGTACATCTGGATGGGCCCGGAAGAGGGAGGTCAGCCTTCGTCTGAACTGGCGATCAATATCCCGCAATCGCTTTTGCCGAAGGGGACCCTCTATGTGAACGAGACCAGCTTCTCGGAATATCACCGGCTGGGATCGGAGATTCGGATTCTGACGGAAGCGGAGACGAAGGCGGCCACGGGCGGCGAGGGAGCAAAGGCAGTGCAGAAGTAGGTCGGGGTTGCGGCGAAGTGGCTGGAGATGTGGCCAAAACGATGAGAGCCACCCGAAGGCGGCTCATTTCAAGGCATTTAGGACTTTATGGTGCCGAAGAAGGGACTCGAACCCCCACACCCTTGCGAGTACGTGGACCTGAACCACGCGCGTCTGCCAATTCCGCCACTTCGGCACGGTATACAGAACAAGCGGAATACGCTTATCCGGCAGCAAGTTTGATTCTCGCAAGTGCGTGAACGTGTGTCAAATGCGGGGACCTGAAGGCCAGACGGAAGTAACGCATCGGAACCGCTTCATTCTGTAAAACGCAAGTTGACGGCTGCAATTGAAAACCCATCCTGGCCGCTCCTCGGAGTTGCAGAGGGACGGCAAGGATGGGCTGAGAGCGCCGCCAAGATCGACGTGCGGGCCTGGAGGCCCACACGACAGCCGACCGGGAGGTCGGCGCTACTTTAATGCAGAGCGCTTTTAGACGAGCTTGGCGTCCAGGGTGATCTCGGTGTTGTTGGCGAAGAGTTTGGAGATGGGGCAGCCGGCCTTGGCGCCTGCGGCAGCCTTCTGGAATGCCTCTTCGCTGACACCCGGGATGCTGGCGGTGGTGGTGAGGGCGATTTTGGTGACTGCAAAGCCACCCTCGACCTTAGCCAGTGTGACGGCCGCGTGGGTCTCGATCTTCTCCGGGGTAAAGCCTTCGCCGCCGAGGGTTGCGCCCAGGGCCATGGAGTAGCAGCTTGCGTGGGCCGCCGCAATCAGCTCTTCGGGGGTGGTGCCGGAGTCGGCGCCTTCAAAACGTGTGGCGAAGGAGTAGTTGGCGTTGCTCAGAACGCCGGTTGCGGTGGAGATGACGCCTTTGCCTTCCTTCAATGAACCAGTCCAAACTGCACTTGCCTTGCTAGCCATAGTCCCTCCTGGGGGTTGAAACGTGTGGATGTGTCCGCCGCCCGGATTGCGGTGCCTGTGATCCGGACTTAGGCTCCGGGGAAAGTCGGAGCTCAAGGATTCTGCGGAGCGGGTAGTTGGATAGATGCTCCAGGCCGCCGGCGGAGTGTTTTCGCCGCGCGAAGCCTACACTCCTATGCTAATATCCAGCCCATGCTTCCGGAGCTTCCATCGGCGCTGAATGGTGAAAATGCGGCTGATTTTTCACATAGTGGAGCGGGCTCGCAGCCGAGCCTGCCGATTGATCACCATTGCCAGATCTGCCCCAACTGCAGCGAGCGGCTGACCGGGCACCATTGCAAGCTGGTGTGCACACGCTGCGGATACTACCTGAGCTGCGCGGACTATTTTTGACCCCTGCGGTGGGGTACGGCGTGGGGCTAGCTGGAAAGCAGGTGGGCGCGCATGAGCACCTTGCGGGCGAGGCCAGTGAGCGGCATGGCAGCGGCCTCGGCGCGCGGGACCCAGCGGCGCGTGGCTGAGGGAACAGCGAGTGTGTCGATGTCTCCCTCATGGACGTTGCGAATCCGCACGTAGTAGTTGACCTGCATGATGGCGTGGCGGACTGTCATGCGCAGGTCTTCGTTGGGGACGGCAGCTTCTTTGAGAGCGGGCAGTTCCCACAGGCCGGGCATGACGGATTGCGACTCGGGACGCTGATCGAGAAGCACCTCACAGACGGTCTGGCGGCGGAGGCCGACTTTTGCCTGGCGATCGCGCAGGCAGAGGGCGAAGGCCACTTCGCGGCTGAGCATGCGCGGGCGGGGCGCGGTCTTGTGTTCGCCCCTGGTCTTGCAGTCGGCGACCAGCGGACAGACGATGCACTGCGGATTGCGGGGTGTGCAGACGGTGGCGCCAAGCTCCATGACAGCCTGATTGAAGTCGCCGGGGCGAGCAGGATCGACGAGAGCCTGGGCTTGGGACTCGATTTTGCGAGCGAGAGCCGCCGCGCTGCCGGAGTTGCCATGTTCCCAGCCTTCAAGGCGGCACACGACGCGCTCGACGTTGCCATCGACGACTGCGACGGCTTCGTGATGGGCGATGCTGGCGATGGCTGCGGCCGTGTAAGGGCCGATGCCGGGAAGGGTGCGAAGTTCAGCGGAGGTGATGGGGAGGTTGCCCTCGTTGTTGGCGGCGAGGAACTGGGCTGCCTTGTGGACCATGCGCGCGCGGCGGTAATAGCCCAGACCGCTCCACTCGGCGAGGACATCCTGCTCGGGGGCGAGTGCCAGTGCGATCACCGTGGGAAAGCGGACGAGAAACGACTGGAAGCGGTCGATGACTACGGCAACGCGCGTCTGCTGGAGCATGATCTCAGAGACCCAGACCGCGTATGGATTGGGATCGCGACGCCACGGCAGGTCACGCCGGTTGATCGTGTACCAATCGAGTAGCTTGCGGCGAATGCGGGCGATCTTCGCCGGATCCCGGGGAGCCGGGTCCCGCTTCGCGGATTCACGATCCACTTTGGCCATGGGGCCAGATTAAGGCATGGACCCAAAAGCGAGTGGGACGACGAGTGGGCGGTGCGGTTCTAATCCGGGAGCCGGTATCAATTTGAGAAACTCCCCACCAAAGTTGCAGGGGTTGGAAGCAGATGAGGATTGATTGTGCTGACTTGATTCCTCAATCTAGGAATGTGTATGAAATCGCAACACTACCACCGCTTTCAATCGTCAAAGACCCACCCACAGATTCTTCATCTCATCTGGATTCAGTTCGAGCAGATCTGAATCCCACCGGAGGCCCCTCTTGATCAAGCACACTGCACTCGTATTCTGCATTTTTTCATTCGCGACGCCGGCAGCGCTGATGGCACAGGGCGTGACACAGTCGTTTGAGTCGTCTTCACTTGCGCCGATGGTGGACCCCGCAGCCGCGGATGGAGGAGGCGGCCAGGTGATGGCTTCGCCGGTGAGAGGATCGACGGGAGACATGAAGCCGCTGACGCGATTCGCGCTGGGCGGGGGCATCTCAACGATGGGGATCAACCTGCAGGCGGCGACGAATCTGAATCGATTTATGAACCTGCGCGCGACGGGCAACTATTTCAACTACTCACTGAATAACATCAAAACAAGCGGGTTTACGGTGAACGGGAAGCTGAACTTCGCCTCGGCCGGCGCGGCAGTGGATTTCTATCCATTTCGGAGACTCGGCTTTCGCCTAAGCCCGGGCGTGCTCTTCTACAACAAGAACGCGGCCAATGCCACGTTTTCGGTGGCAGGAGGGACGAGCTTCAGCCTGAATGACACGACCTACTACGCTTCCGCCACCAATCCGGTGCTGGGGAGCGGTGCTCTCGGGCTGCACACGCAGAACCCTGCCTTCACCGTAACCACGGGATGGGGCAACATGATTCCGCGCAAGCGCGGGCACTTGTCGTTCCCGTTTGAGATTGGCGTGGGATTCATTGGTGCTCCGTCGCTGAACATCGCGCTGACCTCGGGACAGATTTGCGATGCCAACGGGCAGAACTGCGTTGCCGTGGCGACGGATGCGAGCGTGCAGCAGAACCTGGCGACGCAGGTGGCAAAATACACCAACGACATCAACCCGCTGAAGACTTTCCCGATTGTGTCGGGCGGCGTGGCTTTCAGCTTCAGGACACGGTAAAGCGGACCGAAAGCTAACCGAGCAGATCAGCGACGAGCTGCGGCGCGGCCTGGAGCGCGGCGTCGATCTGTGCTGGATCTTTGCCGCCCGCTTCGGCGATTTCAGGCTTGCCACCGCCTGAGCCGCCGACGAGCTTGGCGACTGCGCCAACGAGCTTGCCCGCCTGGATGCGCTTGGTGAGCCCGGGCGTGACGCCGGCGATGAGGGCGACCTTGCCCTCGGGCTGCGAAGAGGCGAGAACCACAACACCTTCGCCGAGCTTCTGCTTGAGGTTGTCGACGAGCGTGCGGAGTTGGCCACGCTCAAGCGAATCGGCTCTTAGTGTGACGAGCTTGAGGCCTTTGATTTCGACGGCCTTGCTGAGCGCCTCATCGAGCGAGCCGGCGGCGGACTTCATGCGGGCTTCTTCGAGCTCGCGGCGCAGGCGCTTGAGCTCTTCTTCCTGCGAGGCGAACTTTGCGCGGAGACCTTCGGTGAGGTTGTCGGTCGAGGGCACATATTGGCCGGCGAGCTTGGCTACTTCGAAATCCTGCCTAAAAGTATCCAGAGACCCGAAGCCGGTGATGGCCTCCAGCCGGCGAACGCCGGAGGAGACAGAGCCTTCAGAGACGATCTTGATGAGGCCGATTTCGCCGGTGGCCGCAGTGTGTGTGCCGCCGCAAAGCTCAGTCGAGAAACCGTCTGAGAGTTTAACCACGCGAACCTTGTCGCCGTACTTTTCGCCGAAGAGCGCCATGGCGTGATACTCGTTTACGGCCACGTCGATGGGCACATCTTCCAGGGTTTCCACGCGGGCATTGCCGAGGACTTCGCGGTTGACGATGGACTCGATTTCGGTGAGCTCTTCTTCGGCGACCTGGGCGAAGTGAGAAAAGTCGAAGCGGAGTCGCACAGGCTCGACGGACGAACCGGCCTGCTTGACGTGGGTGCCGAGCACCTGGCGCAGCGCGGCGTGGAGGAGGTGGGTTCCGGTGTGGTTGCGGCGGATGGCGTCGCGGCGGTCGCCATCGACGACGGTGCGGACGTGGTCGCCGACGGCGAGTGGAAGTTTGAGCAGAGCCTTGTGGGCGCGGACGCCTTGGACGGGAAGGACGCAGCCGGTGATCTCGGCGACGGTGGTGTTGCCGTCGGGGGTCTGGAAAACGCCGGTGTCGCCGGTTTGGCCGCCGGAGTCGCCGTAGAAGGTGGTTTGGTCGAGGACTACGTCGACCGAGTCGCCCGCCGCGGCCGCGGGCACGCCGACGCCGTCCTTGACGATGGCGAGGACTTCAGCGTTTGGCGCGGTCAGCGCTTGGTAGCCGAGGAAGTTGGTCTTGGGCAGTTCGCGGAAGGCGGGGCTGGCGGACTTCTGGCTGCCGCCTTTCCAGGAGGCGCGGGCGCGGGCTTGCTCTTCGGCGCGGGCGGCCTCGAAGCCGACTTCGTCGAAGGCTACGCCGGCGTCGCGGGCGGCGTCGACCATGAAATCGAGCGGCAGGCCGAAGGTTTCGTAGAGGTGGAAGGCGTCTGTTCCAGGGAAAATGACGTCTTCGCGGAGTAGATGATTTGTGCCGCATTCATCGCCCCAGTATTCACCTCGAAATTCTGGATACTTTTCTTGTATTGCGTCGTAAAGATCATTGATTGGACCTATATGGTCGTTTGAAGGCGACGACTCTGCAGCTTTCTCCAGTGCTACAAAGTCGGAAAAGAGTTTTCTCTTTTCGACTAACAGGGAAAGTTGCTCATCCAACCGAGTAAGGCCAGTTTTCAGGACGCGATCGAACTGCTTCTCTTCGGCTTCGGCAACTTTGGCGATTCGGGCTGCGGAGTCATGCAGCTCCGGGTACGCGCCTTCCATCAGATCGCGGACGGCAAAGACCATGTCGTAGAGAAAAGGCTGCTCCTGGCCGAGGAGGCGGCCATGGCGGATTCCTCGGCGAAGGATCTTGCGCAGGACATAGCCGCGGCCTTCGTTGGAAGGCAGAACGCCATCGTTGATAAGGAAGGTAGCGGCGCGGGCGTGATCGGCGATGATACGCAGGCTGGCGTTTGAGACCAGCTCCTCAACGGACTTGCCTGCGAATGGAATGTTGGTGAGCTCGGCGGCCTTTTCGATGAGCGGCGTAAAGAGGTCGGTTTCGAAGTTGGAGACTTTGCCTTGCAGCACTGCGCTGACGCGCTCGAGGCCCATGCCGGTGTCGATGGAGGGCTTGGGCAGCGGCGTGAGCTTATAGGTAGTCTTCTTGGTGGCGGGATCGACGATGGCGGCGCGGTCGAACTGCATGAAGACGAGGTTCCAGATTTCGACGTAACGCGCGTCGTCGTGGCCGAAGGGCTTGTCGACACCGGCGTGCTCGGCGGCTTCGAGGCCCATGTCGTAGAAGATTTCGGAGCAGGGGCCGCAGGGGCCGGTCTCGCCCATCTGCCAAAAATTATCCTTAAGCCCGTACTGGTGGATGCGCTCCTTGGGGACGCCGGCGGCGATCCAGAACTGCTCGGCCTCGTCGTCGCGGGGCACTCCGTTCGCGGGGTCGCCCTCGAAGATGGTCACGTAAAGCTTGTCTTTGTCGATGCCGTACCATTCGGGGCTGGTGACCAACTCCCAGGCGAAGGCGATGGCGTCGCGCTTGAAGTAGTCGCCGAAGCTGAAGTTGCCCAGCATCTCAAAGAAGGTGTGGTGGCGGCGCGTGAAGCCGACGTTTTCGAGATCGTTGTGCTTGCCGCCGGCGCGGACGCACTTCTGGGAGGTGGTGGCGCGGGAGTATTCGCGCTTCTCCGCGCCGAGAAACAGGTCCTTGAACTGGTTCATGCCCGCGTTGGTGAACAGCAGCGTGGGGTCGTTGGCGGGGACCAGCGAAGAAGAGTGGACGCGGCGATGGCCCTTGGACTCAAAGAAGCGCAGAAAGAGCTCGCGGATTTCGTTTCCCGTTCTGAATTGCATGGCTTTCCCAGTGTAATGGGAGAAGGCGTCCGAGGATCAGGGGGTAAGCGACAAGTAGGGCCGTGGTGTGTTCCAAAATCGTATACTGCAAGTATGCCAAACGAGCCAGTCAGAGACGTCGTAGCGACTGCCCAAGGCAATCCTCGACAGCCCAAAGTATTCATTTCATACAGCTGGAGCTCGCCGGGGCATCAAGAGACGGTTCGGCTCTGGGCGGATCGACTTATCAGCGATGGAGTTGAGGTTCTTGTCGACGTCTATGACCTAAAGGAAGGTCAAGATAAGTTCAGTTTCATGGAAAAGATGGTGACTGACCCGGAAGTCACTCACGTGCTTGTCGTGTGCGATGAGGAATACTCAAAAAAGGCGGATGCGCGGAAGGCCGGCGTTGGAACCGAGTCCCAGATTATTTCCCGGGAAGTATACGAGAAGGTCGACCAATCGAAGTTCATCCCCCTTGTATGTCAGTTTTCGAACGACAGCGAACCTTACTTACCCGCGTTCTTCAAGTCAAGAATATGGGTGAATTTTTCGTCGTTTGAAGCGGTGAACAAGAATTGGGAACAGCTGGTTCGGGCGCTTTACGGAAAACCCATTCATCAGAAGCCGGAAATCGGAAATCCGCCCACATACGTAACTACCGCCCAAACTCTCCCATCCAATCCGGCCACCGCAAAATTCAGCACTTTCAGAGAGGCCTTACTTCAAGGGAGAAGAGGCCTAAACATCTATCGAAGGGATTTTCTATCGGCATGCGTTCGCCATGCGGACGCTCTCCGTGTTAGGCAGGAGCCGGCCGTTGATTCCTTGGGCAAGAAGGTTCTTGAAGACTGCGAAAAACTCAAGGATGTTCGCGATCTTATTGTCGATTGGGTGTTGCTTGAGAGCGACACGGGACCAGGCAACGAGTTTTGCGAGGCGCTTCTCAAACTCCTTGAGGACCTACGCGAGCTCAAGTCCCGTCCTGCGGAGATTAATCGCTGGATTGACGGTTGGTTTGAGGCTCATTCCGTTTTCGTTTATGAGACATTTTTGTATATTGTTGCCGCGCTCCTAAAGACAAATTTCTACGAGCTGCTGCATGAGATATTTACTTCGCATTATCTCCGGCCGAACACTGAGAGATACAACCAGGAAAAGTTCGATGACTTTGGATGCTTTTGCGGCCATTCCGAGGCGCTGCAGTCAGTATTGGCGTCGCCGGGAAGGAAGCTCCTAAGCCCTGCGGCAGAGTTGATCAAGAGACATGCTGACCGTGAAGACATTCCGTTTTCGAGAATAATTGAAGCGGAGTTGGTAGTACTGCTTATGGCCTTTGTAAGTTCGGATGCAACTTGGTATCCCCAAACAAACCTCTACGGGGCCGAATCAGGGTTTCCCTTCTTCATTCGTGCAACGCAGCACAGGCACTTTCTTAAGCTCGCCACCATTACGGGCATTCCTGATGCAAACGTTCTTCGTGATGCGGTAAAAGCTGGCCACGAACGGCTTGCGGTAAACCGATGGCATGACTTTCATCTTGTATATTCCTCATTCTGGGACCGCATGAACATGGATAAGCTCGACTCAATAAAATGAGAGCTCGCCGATTCGGCATCCGTCAATCTTCTGGCGGCTCGTCGTCGAAGTTTTCGAGGACGGCGAGCGTTTCTTCGGGGATGTCCCACTGGCGGAGGATTTTGTAGATGGTTCCGGTGGAGAATCCGGCGGCGACGAGGCGGCGCATGATGCGAGCGGTTTCTTTTTCGTTATCGGGCTTGCGGATGCGCTTCTTCTCGAGGTGTTCGCGGGCGAGAGCTTCTTCATTGGTGCCGGCGTAGCGGTCGGCGAGGGTCTGTTCGACGAGTGGGGTGGCGACGCCCTTGGCCTTCAGATCCTGGCGGACGCGACGCTGGCCGAGCTTTTCATTCTGGTGGCGCAGGCGGGCATAGGTTTCGGCAAAGGAGACATCATTGAGGAAGCCGTACTCTTTGAGGCGGGCGGCAGTGGCCGCCACGATCTCGTCGCCACGCTCGCCCGGCTCCACGCGGGCACGCATCAAGCGGCGGAGGTCGGATTCCGTCCGCATTTGCCGGCCAAGGGCTCTGACGGCGTAGGCGTAGAGGCCGGCTTCGTCGAGAAAGGCGCGGGGCTTGGCGGGTTTGCGGGCGAAGGGCATGTCAGCTCTTGGCTTTGAGTTTCTTGGCAGCGCGCTCGTCGGGTGAAGGCCCGCGCACAAGGCCTTGGCTTTTAGCGTTGGCCCAGATGGCTTCGCGCAAAGCCCGCGATTTGTTCCAGCCTCTACGCCTCATGAGTGTGTAGAGCGCTGCCGCTGCCTCGGCATTAAGCGTCGCTTTTACTCGGGAAGTCATCGCCATATGTCTAAACCGTATTATCGGCCGACGAGCCGGACTGGATTACTTCGGCTTCGTCCATTGGTCGACCCAGTCGTTGACGGTCTTCCACCAGAGGCGGGAGTTCTGCGGCTTGAGGACCCAGTGGCCTTCGTCGGGGAAGTAGAGCATCTTGGACGGGACCTTGAGCAACTGAAGCGTGTCGAAGAGCTGGAAGCCTTCGCTCACATCGAGGCGGTAGTCGAGCTGGCCGTGGACGACGAGCGTTGGGGTGTGGAAGTTTTTGGCGTAGAGCGACGGGGACCATTTGCGGAAGGGATTTTCGGCGTCAGGCTTGCCGTAGTAGTCCCAGGGATGGCCCCCCTGGGTGTTTGGAAATTTGAATTCCCAGATGTTGAACCAGTCTTCTTCCGTGGTGCCGAAGGCGGACTCGGCGTCGAACATGCCGTCGTGGCTGACGATGCACTTGAAGCGGTCGGTGTGGCCGAGGACCCAGTTGGCCATGTATCCGCCGTAGCTTGCGCCGAGGGCGCACTCGCGGGACTTGTCGATGAGCGGGTAGTGTTGCTCGGCGTAGTCGAGGCCGGTCATGAGGTCAGTGAATGGCTTGCCACCCCAGTCGCCGTTGACTCCGTCGACAACGGCCTGGCCGTAGCCGGTTGAGCCGCGCGGGTTAATCATGACCACGACGTAGCCGTTGGCGGCGAAGAGCTCGGCGTTCCAGCGGTAGGACCAGGCGTCACCCCAGGCGCCCTGCGGGCCTCCGTGGATCAAGAACTTGAGCGGGTATTTCTTCGCGGGGTCGAAGGCGGGGGGACGGATGACGAAGCCCTGGAGTTTGGTGCCGTCTTTGACGGTGAACCAGAAGGACTCCATGGCGGGGAGGTCGAGCTGAGCGAGGAGGGTGTCGTTGAGGTGGGTGAGTTGGAGTGGGTGGTATTCGGTGCTGTCATCTGACGCCTTGTCAAGATCGGCAAGGACGACCTCCGATGGCCGATCCACCTTCATTAGCGAGCCAACGATCCACTCAATCGCATGGCCGTGGGTCATCGGAGTAGCGTGTATGTCGCCCCATTCGCCCTTGATGTTCTCGAGGGGGCGCAGGTCGCGATCATCGACACCGATGGAGTAGAGGTACGATTCGCCATGCTTTCCAGAGGCGAAGTGGATGTAACGCGAATCTTCCGACCATATGAACTCGTCAACCCAGTTATCAAAATGCGAGAGGGCAAGGTTCGGTAGTTTAGACCCCTCGAGCAAATCCCTAGTCTTTTTCGCGGCGCGGTCGTAGAGCATCAGGCGGAACTTGTCGGCTTCGTAGCCGGCGCGGGCTTCGGAACGCCAGGCGAGGTACTTGCCGTCGGGCGAGTAGGCGGGGTTGAAGTTGCCGCCAGCGGAGGTGGAGACCTTCACCGGTTTGGCGGCGGGGTTGGTCAGGTCGAGCGTGTAGATCTGCGCACTGACGGAGATAGCCGGTTCGGGGTCGGGATTCTCAGTGAAGGCCAGCTCCTTAGAATCCGGAGAGATGTCGAATCCGCCGCCACCTTCGAGCGAGAAGGGCGGCACGTCGTGGGGATCGTTGGGCGTGAGGTCGCGCAAGAGCAACGCCCTTGGCGATGAATTCTCTACAGTGACGGAAAACAGGTGGCTGCGCTTCGCTCCGGTGTAGTGGTTCCAATGGCGATAGAGTAGGTGGGTGAAGATTTGCGCCTTGACCTTGCTGTCGGCCGCAGCCTTGTCGCGGCTGCTGTTGCACGTGTCTGCTTCGGACCCTTCGGAGGCGGCTGTTGATTCGCTGAATGCGGGGCAATCGGGGTAGACGTCGGCGGTGAAGACGATGAACTTGCCGTCGGGCGACCAGAGGGCGTTGTCGGGCTCGACTGAGTTGTGGGTGAGCTGAAAGGGACCGTTGGCTGGAGCCGCGTCATAAGGATTGCGCGTTGTGCCGGTGGCGGAGTCGAAGGAGGCGAGCCAAATCTGCTGACTGCCACTTCGACTGGAAAGGAAGAGGATGCGCTTGCCGTCTGGGGAGAACTGAATGCCATCGTCGCCGGGCTGGGCGACGGTGACCTTGTGGGGTTCGCCGCCTGCAATTGGCTGCAGCCACAGCTCGGGCGTCTTGGTGTTGGCGTCGAGGTCGACGGTGGTAACGCTGTAGGCCAGCCACTTGCCGTCAGGGGAGACGGCGGTCGAGCCCAGGCGCTTCATATGCATCATGTCTTCGAAGGTCATGGGGCGCCTGGGCGCGGCGGGAGATTGGGCCTGGGCGGTTTGGGCCGGAAAGAACGGGGTTGTAACGAGGGCAAGAACAAAAGCGGGCAACATTCGGCGCATGGGACTCCTCATCGTGTGGAGCGGAAGGCTCGTCCGAGTGAAGGAAAAGTGTACACCGGCTGGAGTTTGATCGGCGGTGCCACCAAGAAGCAACCGCAGATCTTTCGACTTCGCATTCCGCAAAAAGCGCGGATTGCCGCGCTCAAGATGACAGCGCTTGTTGGTAAAGCGTGCGAGGCGCGTTACTTGTTCTCGTTGGCCGTGAGGCGGAAGGTGATGGTGCCCCAGAAGAGGCGGGCGCGCATCTGGACGGGCAGATGGCGGTCGTCGTCGGTGTACCAGATCCAGATGTTGCCGCGGTTTTTGACTACGCCGGCGTCGGCGGTGGGCTGAACGCGGATCGTCTTGAAGACGCCGAGGGGGGTCTTGATCTCTTCGCGGCCCTCAACCTTCATGGTGACGAGCACTGGGCGGAGGGGATCGGCGACGGGAAGGGCGAAGGACTTGCCGACTTCCATGGGCTGCGACGAAGCGTAATAGACGCCGCTGAGCAGGTCGGTAAGGCAGCCGGGGACGGGCGTCTCAACGTGCTTGGTCTTGCCGGTAACCATGTTTTTCTCGTCGAGGATGGACTTGGAGTTGGGGTAGTCGAGCTTGAGGGTGGAGTTGACCTGGCGGCGGCCCTCGATGGTCTGCTTATCGAACTCCGTCGTGCAGCCCTTTTCGCGGTCGAAGGTGGACTGGAAGCGGTCGCTGACGTGGAAGAGCAGGTTGATGGCGCCGATGGTGTCGGCGTTGGCGGTGATGCGCTCCTGGTCACCGGTGTCTTCAAAGTGGAGCACTGCGGTGCCGGCGGGGAAGACGCGCCAGTCGACGGTATAGGTGAGCGTTTGTTTGCGCGGGAAGCTGAAGCCCGGGCGTGGCGGGGTAAGTGTAGGCATCTGCTGGCTTTGAGCCAAAAGGGCCGCTGCAAGGGCGCAGAGGATGCCGACTCCCGTATTACGCGTCCTGACCTTCAGACGGAACTCCTTGTGGTGGTGAATGTTGACCCTTTACCAGTGGGGCTGAGCAACTGCGGCCAAATGGCGCGCAGACCCTGCCGTGCGGGATGGGGTTCAGAACCTTGGACGTTGCGGAAGACCCTTTGGGGAAGGATCAACCAGACTAGATTGCGGACCGGACCCCTCTTTTACCGGTGAAGCAGCTGCTGGGCGAGCGGCCGCAGAAGGAGCAAACAGAGATAAAGCAGAGCAGCCCCTATAGCAGCATTGTACTCGCGGTGCTTGAGATAGAGCGACATGGCAAAGGCGCCGCGAGGGCTGTCGCGCCCTGGAGGGGTGGAGGGCAAAATGCGGGGAATGAGCCGGGGGACGCGGCGGCAATAGTCATTGAACTCAGGGAATGTGGCGCGGAGAAAACGCTCTTCAGAGGCGATGACGGGGATGTAGATGACGGCGAACATGAGGCCGAGGACCAAGGCGACCGGCCAACTAAGCAGGGCCAGGGCAAACCCGAAGGCCATGAGCATGGAGCCGAGATAGAGCGGGTTTCGCGTGTGGGCGTAGGGGCCGGTCTGGGTGAGCTCGCGGTTCTTTTTGACGTATCCGGCGGCATAGGCGCGCAGCCAGAGGCCGGGCAGGACGAGAACGAGGCTCCAAGCAACGGCGGCTGGGACAGGTGCACGGCGAGCCAGCTCGAAGAGATAGATTGCTGCGGCGAGGAAGCCGAGCGGGACGCGAATGCGGCGGGCAATGCGCTGCCAGCTTGCGATCCAATCCCGCTGCGTGGAGGGGGATTTTGGAGGAGTGTTGGGGCTGTTCATCGGGCGTTCTCCTCGGCCAGCAGTCCGTGAACCGCCGGCAGGACGTCGGCTGGATGGATGGTGAGGAGGCCGGCTTCAGGTTCAGGGTGGCGCGTGTGGTCGCGGCGGCTCGTGGGACTGCGCAGCACTTTGAAGTTACACCCGTAGGGACCGTTGCGACTGGGATCGGTGGGTCCGTAGATGCCGACGACGGGGCGGCGGAGGGCGCAGGCGAGATGAAGCGGACCGGTGTCGCCGGCGATGGCGAGCGCGACCCGCCGGGTGACGGCGATGAGCTGGCCGAGCGAGCAGTTGAGGAGAGTGGCTGCTCCAGCGGTTGCCTGGAGGATGGCGTCGGCGAGTGGCTGTTCTCCGGGGCCAACGTTGACCACGACGCGGAAGCCCTGGGCGATGAGGTCGGCGGCAACCGCGGCGTAACGCTCAGGGGGCCAGCGCTTTGCGCCCCATCCTGCGCCCGGATTGATGAGGATAGTTCGGGTGCCGGCGGGCAGAAGCTGAGCGGCCCAGGCTTCGGCTGCGGGGTCAACGGGAAGCAGGGGCAGCACGTATGCGAGGTCGTCGCCGGCAATGGCGGAAGCCAGCTCAATGTCCTGCTCGATGACGTGAGCGCCGCGCGTGGCGATCTTCTCGGAATAGAGCCAGCGGGCAATGGACTCGCGAGGTTTGGCTTCGCCAATGAGGCGGGGGCAGCCTGCCATGCGAGCGATAGCGGCGGAGCGGATAGCACCCTGAAAGTCGATGACGGCGTCGTAGTGGCAGGCGCGGAGCTCGCGGCGCAAGGTCCTGATTTCAGAGAAGGTTTGGCGGTTGAGTGGAGACTTTCGCCACTGCTTTGTTGAGGCTAAGTGGATGCGGTTGACGAGGGGTGAAGCGGGGCGGGGGATGGACTTGTTGTTGGGGTTGGAATCGGAGGCGAGCAAGGCTCGCCAGCGCGGTTCGACAACCCAGTCAATGGTCCAGTTTGGATGGGCCTGGCGCAGGGCTGTGACGGCCGGAAGAGCGTGGAGAATGTCGCCCATGGCGCCGAGACGGACCACCAGCAAGCGGAAGTTGGACTGCGTGTGCAAACTCTGATTTTCTCACAGGGGGCGAGGCGCGGGAGGGGGCGGCAACTGAGCGAGGAGGGCGTTCAGGGCTTCGTCGAGGTGGACGATCTCGATGGTAAGGCTGGCGGTCTGGATAGAGAAATCGCAGGGGATGACGCCGAGCCGGACCTGGTCCTTCTGCGTGGTTAGGAGAGCTGTTGCGCCAGCGGCTCGGGCGCGGGAAGTAAGGTCGGCAAGGTCGCGGGGCGTATAGCGATGGTGGTCGGGGAAGGCGGTGCAGGCGGCGAGATGAAGGCCCGCGGCTTTGAGGCCATCGAAAAACTGGTCGGGGCGGGCAATGCCGCAGAAGGCGGCGATTGGGCCGTCGATTGGGGGAATGTCCATGGTGCGGCGGAGGCGCCAGATCGGGCCTGTCCAGCCCCAGGCCTTTAGGTCTGACCCGAGCTGGGGATCGTCGGCAGGGATGGCGATAACGGTAGCACGGTGGATGGCCGTGAGCGGTTCGCGAAGATTTCCGGCGGGGAGGAGGCGATCAAACCAGCCGCGCCGGTCGAGGAGAAGAATGTTGGCGTCGCGGTGGAGCTGGCGGTGCTGGAAGCCGTCGTCGAGAATATGGACCCGCGGCTTGTTCTCGCTGGAGCTTGCGGGCGGATCGGCTTCGGCGAGTTGGCCAGCGTCGAACCGCTGACGGGCAACGTAGACCGGGAGGCCGGTTTCGCGGGCGATGAGGAGCGGTTCGTCGCCGAATTCGTTGGCGGTGCCGTCGGGGCGAACGCGGGCAGGAAGCGAGCTCTTTCGGCCGTAACCGCGGGAAAGAACGTCGACCTGGAAGCCGCGCTGCGTAAGCGCCTTTGCGAGAGCGATGGTGAGAGGGGTCTTGCCGGAGCCGCCGGTGGAGAGGTTGCCGATGCTGATGACGGGATAGCGGAGGCGGCGGACTGGCTCGAGGCCAGAGCGGAGACGGAGTTCGCGCGCGGCGAGGGCAAGGCGGTAAAGAGGAACCAGGGGGAGCAGCATGGGCCGCGATTGCTGGCTCATGCTGGCTCCCTGCTGGTGGGGCTTGCGGGGATCAACCGTTGCAATGCGTCGAGGCAGCGCTCGGTTGCGCCTGCTTGCTGGTCAAAGACCTGGCGAGCGCGGACGCCCATCGCTGCTGCTTCGGCAGAATTCGTGAGCAGGTGGAGGATGGATGGGGTCAACTCCTCTTTTGTGGCGATGCGGAGAGCTTGGTGAGCCAGGAGATCGTCGGCGATGGCGCGGAAGTTGGCGTAGTGAGGGCCCATGACGATGGGCACGGCAAACTGCGCGGGCTCGAGGGGGTTGTGGCCACCGGCGGGGATAAGGCTGCCGCCGACGAAAGCTACAGACGCAAGCGAATAGACCGAGGCAAGCTCGCCGATGGTGTCGAGAAGGACGATCTGGCCTGCGGCGAGAGGTTGCAATGTGTTGGTAGGCAGCGCCCGCCCATCGGATCGCTTGACCCAGGGAATGCCGGAGCGATCAAGCAGTGCAGAGACGGAGGCGAATCGCTCAGGATGGCGCGGGGCGAGGACGAGAGCAAGTTGCGGGTCGGCTTCGAGCAGGCGCGGCCAGGATTCGAGCAGCGCGGTCTCTTCGCCCTCGAGCGTGCTGCCGGCGACTAGAAAGCGCAGACCCTCAGCCTTGGTGCGAAGAATGCGAGTGGCTTCGGCCTCGGAAGCGGCGCGGACGTCGAACTTGAGGTTGCCGGCAACCGAGACGCGTTCTGAAGTGCAGCCGATGGCGCGAAGGCGTTCTGCGTCGGTTTCGCTCTGTGCAAGAACTGCGGAAAGCCGGCTCAGGAAGGGCCGCCAGAGACGACGGAGCCTGCGATAGCGGGGCCAGGAGCGGTCGGAGATGCGGGCGTTGACCACGGCGACAGGAATTGCGCGGCGGAAGCAGCCGCTGAGCAGGTTAGGCCAGAATTCTGTTTCCGCAAGGATGAGGAGCTTCGGCTGAAGGGCATTGAGGTAGGCGTTTACGGCCCAAGGCAGATCGAGCGGGCAGTAGAAGACGCGGTCGACGCCGAAGCGTTCGCGGGCAAGGGCCTGACCGGTTTGGGTGGTGGTGGAGATGAGCAGTTGATGGCCGGGGAAGGCTCGGTCGAGCTCAGATGCGAGGCGGCTGACGGCGAGCACTTCGCCCACGGAGACGGCATGAAGCCAGATGATCGGCTTTGCCATGTGGAGCCGGGCGGGGACACGGCCCAGGCGTTCCATCAGCCCCTCACGATATTTGTGTGTGGTGGCCATCTTCCACAGCCACCAGGGCGCGCCCAAGATTAGGGCGGCCAGCATCGCGAGGTTGTAGAAAAACAGGATCATGCGTGACGGAATGTCGCCTTCCCCCGTCTAAAACAAAGGACTAACCCTCAAATGATACAGGCGGGTCCCAGATGATAAAGTCGAGGGCGATGAGAACCTTGCGGGCGCTGCCGCTGTTTGTTCTGCTCACCGGGTTGCCGGGGATGGGGGCAGAGCATACCCCGCCCCGTGTGCAGCCTGCTACTACGTTTGCTGCGGTCGAGGTGCACGACAACGAGAAGGTCGCGATTGCCGCGGAACCCTACGACACGAAGGAAAAGGCGAGCCTGTTTCGCGTGGACTACCCGGCCCATGGGGTGATTCCGATCCGGTTGATAGTGACCAACGACGGGGACAAGCCGATAAGCCTGCGCGATGCGCGGATTCTGTTTATAACGGCTGCGGGAGACAAGATTCAGGCGGCGGAGCCGGAGGATGTGGAGCGGCTGATGACGCGGAAGGAGCGCGAGGGCGGAAAGATTCCGCTGCCCGGCGGTCTGCCCTCGATCCACACCAAGCCCAAGGCCAGCAATAAAGAGATCGAGCAGGACTTTGACCAGTTTGAGTACCAGGCACTGGTTGTGGAACCTCACACCACGCAGGCCGGATTCCTCTGGTACGACGTGTCGGACCTGGATCATCCGCTGCGAGGGGCCAAACTGCACCTGCACAAGCTGCGCAATGCCGACGGGCAGGAGCTCTTCTACTTCGAGATTCCGTTCGACAATTATCTGAAGTCGAAATCGACGCAGATGAACTAGGGCCTGGAACTGGCTGGAACCGCGAGAGCGGGGGGAAGTGCGGCGGGATTTTGCGCGGCGGCGGTGGGATGATCTGAGCAAAGCAGACCAGACCCTGTTCACACGCCGGTGGGATGCTGATTGGATGAACACACATATCCGTCATGACCATGAAGAGCTGCTGGCAAGTCTTGTGGGCGGCAAACTGCCGCGCAATCTAAGTTGGAGCACCGTCGTTGAGCTGATCGGCAAGATTGGCGAGGTCGAGGAACGCAACAACGACGAGTTTGTTTTTGTAGTCGGGTCCCAGCGGGCCTTCTTCAAGCGGCCCAGCACCCACAACCTCGAAGTGGAAGAGATTTCACGACTGCGGACGTTCCTGAAGGAAGCCGGCGTCCTGGGCAAGAAGGCCAAGGAGCATCAATCCGGGAGGATGGTGGTGGTGATCGACCATCATGCGGCCCACATCTTCCATGACCTGGGCGGCAGCCTGCCGGAGAACGAAGCCACTGTGAAGCCCTACGATCCGTTTGGATTCCAGCACCATCTGGTGCACCGCAAAGAAGCACACTACATTGGCGACCATGTGCCGGAAGAGACTTCCTTCTACGAGGAGATCGCCGGGAAGCTGGTTCACGCCTCCGCGATTATCCTGATTGGCCATGCCAAAGGAAAGAGCAGTGCGGTGGACGTGCTGAGCGACTATCTGAAGTCGCATCATCCGGAGACGTTTGACCGGATCGTTGCGACGGAAAACACGGACCTGTCAGCACTGACCGATGCGGAGATTGAAGCGATTGCGAAGAAGCACATCCGCGGCGCGGCGGAGCCTGTTCCCGCCTGAGAGCTGGGCTACTCGTAGTAAGTAGCGGTGGTGGTGTCGGTCTCCCAGATGGTGCAATCCTTCACGCGAACGCGGCCGGCGGTCATGCTGGCCAACTGCTCATTGGTCTGGTCGTAGAAATATTTGGCGATGTTCTCGGCCGAGGGGTTGAGGACCGTGAAGGGCTCGAGGTCGTTGAGCATCTGGTGATCGATGCGGTCGACGACGGGGCGCATCACCTGCTTGAGCAGCTTGAAGTCGAGCAGCAGGCCAGCCTCGTCGAGCGCAGATCCGGCGAGGGTCACACGGACCTTGTAGTTATGGCCGTGCGGGTTTTCACACTTGCCCTTGTAGTTGCGCAGGTAGTGACCGGAGGAAAAGCCGGCCTCCACAGTGACTTCATACATTGCGATTGCTCGATCCCGCGGGGAAGAATCCCGACTTGTCTATTTTAGGCGCTTGGGCGGTGGGTACGAGGGCGGGTGGGCTGCTTTCATCCCACCCTTCGAGCAAAGAACGCTCGAAGGATGGGGCACCCAGATTGAAATGGCGGGCGCCGGATTAGTTGCGGCCATCGCGGCGACGGCGACGCTCAGCCAGGCGGGCCTGTTCGCTGCGGCGGTCGACCTGCTCGAAGAGGTTGCTCATGACGCCGACCAGAGCGGCTCCCAGGGCAAGGAGCATGAGAACCAAAGCGACCGTGCGCCAGAGCGAAGCATTGGCGGGGAGGCCGGGCTGGTAGCTGGAGGGCACGAGCGACATGGCGCCAGAGATGACGGCGAAGAGGCCGAGCACGGCAGCCAGAATGTAGAAGTTGCGCGACATGAGAGTGAGGGCGACGATTTTCAAGGACGCCTGAAGTGATTTTAGCGGTCGTACGGGCGGGCAGGCAGTTCGTTGGGGCGAGGTGTTAGCCGGCGAGTTTGTCGGAGCGGATCAGCTGGACACCGGCGCTGGCGAATTCAGCTTCGATTTTTGCAACGGAGCCGTTGAGGTCGATGGCGCGGCAGGCGTCCTGAAGGATGACGGGTTCAAAGCCGAGGCGGCGAGCGTCGAGAGCGGAGTAGCCCACACAGTAGTCGTAGGCGAGGCCGCAGAGGAATACGCGGGTGAGGCCGCGCTCGCGCAGGTAGCCGGCAAGACCGGTGGGAGTGGTGCGGTCGTTCTCAAAGAATGCCGAATAGGAGTCGATCTGCGGGCGGAAGCCTTTGCGGAGGATGAGCTCGGCGCGCGGCAAGTGGAGCGCGGGGTGGAACTCGGCTCCTTTGCTGCCCTGGACGCAGTGGTCCGGCCAGAGTGTCTGGGGGCCGTAGGGCATATCGATGGACTCGAAAGGCTGCTTGCCGGGGTGGGCGCTGGCGAAGGAAGTGTGGTTGGCGGAGTGCCAGTCCTGGGTGAGGACGATGTGGTCGAATCGCGGGGCGATCTGCAGGATCGGCGCGATGACTTGATCTCCGCCTGAGACGGCCAAAGCTCCGCCGGGGCAGAAGTCGTTCTGCACGTCGATGACGAGGAGGACGGATTGTGGGGTGATGTGCATGGGCGGCCTTCGGTCATCCGTGTGCGTTTCAGGCGATATCCGAGGCTTTGAAGTCGCGACGGGCACCATGGCGGATGTGGAGAACATTAACCCGCTTCTCCCTCTCCAGCACCCGGTAGATGACTCGATAGACGTGCGGCTTATTGCCGTAGAGCATCTGCCGTAACCGCGGATCCTCTGAAGTTGGCGGGCATCGGTTGGGCAGCTTCTCCAGGGTCAGAGCCGCATCCAGGAGTCCCTTGTACCAACTCAATGCGGCTTCGGAATGCTCGGCGCGGACGTCCCTGAACAAGTGTGCAAGGTCGCGCTTTGCCCGCGGTGTGATTCTAACGAGATATGCCATGTGCAGCTTCGAACTCTGCGAAAAACTCTCTGATCGGTTGGAGCTTTCCGTTCTTCTCGTCTTCGAGGCCTTGGCGGATTCCCTCATTGGCGTCAGCTTGCGCGGCAATGTCGAGTAAACGCTGATAGGCCTCGGCGTCCTGCACGACGGCAGCGGCTTTGCCATTGACCGTGAGCACCATGGGACGCTTGCTCTTCTTGAGGTGCTTCAGAACGTGAGCCGAAGACCGGCGAAAGGTCGTCAGCGATTGGATGTCTGTGGTGATATCAAGCATGAGGACCTCCGAGGCGAGCACCTTATTCGGTGCTTTAAGGATAGCGCAGTTCAGCACGGGGCGGAGGGTTGCGGCTGAGGTTTTCCGAGTCCCAAGAGCGGGACTTATGGCACGCGGAACGATTATGACGCACCAGCGCCTCACCCCACATCGATTCCGTTACGCCGCCAAGCATCGAGTACACGCAAGGTCGTCTCGAGGTATTGGATATCGGTCGCTCGCGGATGGCCTCCAGGATTAAGGCGACACGCTTCCCAGCGCTGACGGTATAAGAATTGAACTCGGTTGGGAGTTAACGCGGACAGCTCTGCGCGAAATCGATCTAGTTCTTCCTCGGATACAGAGTGGTTTTCGATGATGTCGAGTTCAGGCAAGCGTGTCCCGGCCAAATGTCGCGTTTCCCTGAACTCTTGCAGGGTGGGCGTCTGGGTTGACGTTAGCCCAGAGCGTTTTGCGGAGTCGGGAAAACCTTTCGTTTGTACCCAAAGTTTTATCTCCTCAACGGCATCTTCTTCGGCCCACGGCGAAACAAAGATGTCGGTAATTAAGGAGCGCAGGTTGATTCGCCTTCGTTTGCAGTCCGGCACCCATGAGTGGCGAGGATTGAGATCAAGCGGCGCAGGATGGGGGGAATTATTCAAGTCGAAATGCCGGTTGCCACCCGCCAATGGGTCATAGGCAGTTAGCCAAGCCCGAACCTCGCGATCTGGGGAATACTGCAGTTGCTTGGTAGTGATAAACGCTAGCGTGTTGAAAATCCCTGCCAGATGATTAGTGCCATACCGAACCAAACCCAAATGAGCCTCATCCAACAATCCATCCAGAGCCGACCTTAGCAGTCCATAGCGTGAGCAGACGGCTACGCCGTCATGGCCATATTGTTCCCACATGTCTAGTGTTTCGTGACGGTAGAGGTGCCAGCAGTTGATGTAATAGGATTCTCGATGCTGGGCAAGAGAACCAAGGTGATTGTTCAGGCTCACACGGTCGTTGATGTCAAACGGGTCTAAGCCGAGAACCCGCTGAGCGTATTGCTCAGGGGGTAATCCTTAACTCTTATCC
>Ga0302197_10001263_pt1 | contig 24847 bp, 22 predicted proteins | sample II_Bog_N2_1_FD_193526 | JGI IMG/M metagenome (GOLD analysis project Ga0302197, IMG submission 193526) | Peat permafrost microbial communities from Stordalen Mire near Abisko, Sweden - II_Bog_N2_1 | ecosystem: Environmental > Terrestrial > Soil > Wetlands > Peat | place: Sweden: Abisko...
CCCGGATCTATCCATATACTTCCTGACGACTTTATCTATTTTTATGGCATCGGCCACATTGCATATCGATATCCACTCGCAAGGCTCTACGATTTCAGCTTACAGCTGAAGGTTTTCAACGATATCTTCCACTCGCAGGACAGTACTTATGGACCAAGCCCCTATCCGCCTTTTGTAGCGCTTTTTTTTAGTATGTTCGCAAGGTTTCCATTTATTCTGGCCTTCTTCCTTTGGGCTGTTGTCTCGCTGACACTCTATCTCGTGGGAATTGGAGTTGTCCTCCGAGAGGTGTTTCCGCGGGAAAGGCTTAAAGTCTCATTGAGCTTCTGTTTCGCCCTGGCATTCTCTCCTTTCCTCCGCAATACTCTCCTAAATGGACAGATTGCCACGGTTGCGGTATGTTCGGTTGGGCTTGCGATCTCAGAGGAAAGACACTCGAGACCATTTGTGAGTGGGTTAGCTCTCTCAATCCTGGCCTATAAGCCTACTCTGCTGTTGCTCCTTATTCCGATGCTGCTTCTTACTCGCAGGTTCAGGACGTTCTGTGGATTCATCACAGGTGTATCGATTCTCGGGCTGACAGCTACGTCGTTTGCTGGAGTACAAATCTGGACAGCATATGCTCAATTCTTGGGCGCATTTGGACGAATCGCCGGTTTAAATGGCCAATCATCCCTGTTGCTCTGGCAGTACATAGACTTGAGAGCTTTCATCCTGTCTGCTTGCGGCGCGGGCGGAATGCCAGAGCGAATCGTCTTCATCACCGTATTGAGCATGATCGCGGCGTGGATTGCCGTGTTGTTGTGGAAGTCGGTTGCAATCGGAAGAACAGGGCAATACCTGGCTTGGGCTGTGACTTTAACATGGACTTTGCTCTTGAATGTCTACGTACCTGTCTACGATTCAATTCTGCTCTCACTTGCAGCAATACTAACTCTTGGAGCGCTCAGAGATCTCAAGTGGAGCGCCGCCGCCGGCTGGGTAATTGCGCTGTTGGCATTTATATGTGTGGCTTCTTGGGAGACTGATGCCATTGTCGTGAACCATGGCGGGCAGATTCTCTCGCTCCTGCTTGCAGTCTTCGGTGTGATTCAAATTTATTTGTTACAAAGGGCAATCTGCCACGATATGGCCCATGCGGCACCGAGTTGTGTTACGGAGTAAAAACGACGTTCTAGAGAACGTCTATACGGCGCATCTAGTCGAGCGTGGAGAGAACGTCGGCACTATTGTCAGGCGGAAGTGAGGAAGAGATTTCGATTCTGTCACCGCGGCATGTCTTCGTGCTGAGAATTGTGCCTGAGGCGAGCTCGAGCACGGAGTGCGCCGAGAAACATGCCGACACACGCCATGGAAGAACGTGGCTCCTGAGTTTCTTGATGCGGTTCTTACGATCGAGGTAGACGAGGTCGATGGGAAACCGCATGCCGAAGGTATGTATGGCTTCACATGGCAAAATCCACATCCCTTCTCCGGGTGACAGACGTTGGCGCCCCAGAAGACCCTTCCTGCGTCTTTCTCCCTTATCGGCAACTTCCATGCAGGTGGCGAGCACCGTGTGGCGCGTGAGATTTGAGACTTGAAGGCGAATATCCGGGGCTGCCTTGTGGCGCACAGCGAAACGATCCAGCAGTCCCAAATAGATGCGGGTTATACGATTCATGAGTTTGGCTCTGATCCCTTCAACCACCTGCAGCGAATTCTAAGCGGCAGGCGGTTTGCGTCGGTGCTCTTGGAAGGTTAGCAACGTTATTGGGGTGCTGCAGTTGGCGCAGCACTCGTGGTCGCGTCTGCGGATGCTGCTCCAAATCCATCTTTTGCGCTGTCAATCACGAGCGGAGTCTCCGGCTTCATACTCTCTATCAATTTCTCGACCGGCAATGTAGCTGGTGGCGGCACTGGCGTGTTGTCGGCTGTCTTGGCATCCGGATTATTCATGGGTATGCCGGAGTTGGCCGGCAAGAACTTATCGGGATAATTCAAGGCAGGAAGGGACGTGCCAGCCTTGATGGGAGCAACAAACACCGGTGTCACGATGACGATCAATTCAGTATTGGTTTTATTATCAGACATCGACTGGAAGAACTTGCCGAGAATCGGGATGTCGCCAAGAAAGGGGATCTTATCGAATGTCTTGGTATCGCGGTTGTCGAGCAGTCCGCCGATGACAAAACTTTGGCCGTCAGCCAACTCCACCTCGGTTTTCACTTTCCGAGTCGCAATTGCGGGTACGTTAAATCCTGAAACCTCAATAGCGTTGGTAAAGTCTAGTGAACTGACTTCAGGGGCAACTTGAAGTCGGATGGTCCCTCGCGGAGTAATGGTGGGGATGAAATTGAGTCGGACACCATACTCCTTGAACATAATTGAAACTGACGATCCTGAACCACCTGATCCGCCCTGAACGATTGGATAGGGATACTCTCCGCCGGCTAGAAAGCTGGCCTGCTTGCCATTCGTAGCCAATAGGTTGGGCTCTGCCAGGACTTCTACCACGCCCTTGGATTCGAGCGCCTGCATAGTTGCGCCAAAGTTACTCAGACCAGGGAAGGCGGCAAAAAGGTTCTGATCGGTGGTTATAGCCGTTCCCGCAGAGTTAGTCAATGGAGGTGTGAACTGTCCAGTTGAAATTGCCCCAAGAGAGTTTCCCAGTCCGTTGTTGAACAGATTGATCCCGAACTGTTTCAGCTTGCTCCGATCAACACTGGCAAAACGCACCTTGAGAAGGATCTGCGGGTCGGCGTGTGGCACATTAACGTTGAGCAAGTTGACAACCTTACCGGCCGCTGAGGCAATCTTGATCGCGCGTGCGGAACTATTGAGGTCCCTGACCGTACCACGCAGGAAGATGACGCCGCCCTCTGAGCTGAGCTTTAGGGTTTGACCTGGAAGTTCAATTCTGATTTCGCGGCGTATCGTCTCAAGAATGTTGTCTGACACAGTATCGCTGGCGCGTACCGTCAAATTGAAGAACTGCCGACCGCCCTTGGTGTCCCAGATGATCAGACTGGTTTCACCGGGAGCTTTGCCATTCACCATGATTTCGGTCGGGTTTATCGCGGAGGCTTCAGCGAAGTCACCCAGGCCGATCGAAACTCGCGCAATCGGCCGCGCACAGTCAACCAGTACGGTTTTGCCTACTGCAACTGAGAGTTCGTTCGTGGAATCCTGACCGGACACTCCACTGGGTTGAGAAACAGGCACTGGGGTTTGAGCCTGCAACCCCAACGAGGCGCAGAGAACCAAAGACAATGCGCTAAACCATGCGATGTTAATGCCAGCCCTTGCTCTCACTTGTTTTCCTCGGGAGAAGCAAATTTTTCTTCACTCCGCTTTGAACCGTTGATGATCTCGATTGAAAATGCACGGGGTACGGTTTTGTGCCCAACTTTTGCGGTCGCTACGGGCCTGACAGATACCGGGGTGCCGTTATCACCCGCAAACAGGCTGGCCATGGCTGTTCCGGCAATCTTGTCAACCTTTGTATCCAGAGGATTCCGCAACACCAGCTGAATTCTTACATTGGTCGCCAGACTCAAGGTTTCAGCCTCTTCTGGTGTGACCAACAGGTTCACCACCGGAACCGGCTTCGCTTTGCCGTCAGCATCTTTTTGAAAATCAGTGCCCGCCGACAGAACCTGTATGTCCTGAAGGATGGTTTTGGTCACGGTGCCCTGATTGGCTGCCTGGCCCTGGGCGTTGGGAGGCACCCCAGAGATAAGAACGTCCACATGCATTCCGGGGGTAGCAAATCCCGCTACGCCCACAACTTCATCCACCTTGACTGCGCACGCTCGCATTCCGTTGGGGATGGTGGCTGCTAACCCTCCGCCTGAGCCGGGAGCGGCCAAACGGCTCTCAATAATTGGCTCACCCTCGTAGAGGTCTGAGACAACACCTCTTCCAATGGCATTCTCCTGCTTGAGCAGGGCGCCTTTTGGAGGCGTTCCGGCGATTTCCATGGTCTTCAGATTGGCCGCGGAGAGAACGGTGCCAAGTTTGATGTTCCCGGCAGCTGCAACCACTCGTGTCGTAGCCACTTGCTGTGTACTCACGCGGTTGCGTATGAGGCGGTACACCACAAATGAGCATGCGCTCGCTAACACGAAAGCGGCGACAAGTATCGTAACTAATCTTCGGTTCATTTAGAAGCCTGTTTGAACTGGCTGTGCGGCCAGCTCCACCCTTCTGTCCCTTTTGGAAACTGCTGAGTCCATTAAAACAAGTTTCGATTTCACTTCGAGCCTGAAGTGAGCTGACAGAGCCAAACAAGTTCAAACACGGGTCCAACCGCGTCACACCAAGGTTATTCCCAGCTTCCAGCGGTGGCAATCCTAATCTAGCAAGTGGCGTGCCATCCTTCACGTAGAGTCTTTATCTATTTCAATGAATAACTTACGGCAGACCAAGCTAACGGAGCGGCGAGTCGCTGTGTAAACCACTGTATACGAGGTGAGCCAGACAGACCACCATCGTATACATAATCTTAAGACGCAACGAAAAAACTGGAGGCTTGCAGTCGAGTTGACATGAAACCGATAGCAGACTTGAGGCTTCATCGAGGATTGCGAGAAGAAACGTGGTCCGTATGGACGGTGATTTAGATGGGTAAGTCTCCCATGATCTACTCTGAAACAGATTACAATTCATATCTGTAGGGTGGCATCGCTTCTTTCAGAATTACACCAAGTAGCGAGAGTGCGTGCGATTTGACCGCTTAAGTAATGAAGGATCAAGTGGCGCGCTAGAGGACATTCATCAAGTCATGGGGCCTTCTTTTACGATCACACTGTTTTCGGAACGTCAGGAATTAGGCCAACGGCCGACCTCTTTCGTGACCTCGATTCTGGTGCATGGAGTTGCGCTTGGGATGTTGTCTTATGGGATCATGTTCAGCCCGAAGATTAGAGACCGAGTACTCGCCGAACGATATTCCATGCGGCAACTGGATCTACATACCAATGAGACGCAGATGCGGCGGATTATCGGGAGCGGCGTAGTATATCCCGGCCCGCAAGTCGCGGAACAATCGCCTCCTGCGGGCGGAAGTCCTGCTAAGCAACCGGTAGCATTGCGACGAGTTGCGCAGCTGGCGCCGGGGACCCAGACTCTGGTGCAGTTTAATGTCTCATCTCATCTGACACTTTCTCAGGAAATCCGAGTTCCGAATGTAGTGATTTGGACGCCGGAAGAGACTGCGGCCAAGACGATCTTGCCGCCCCCGCCTCAAAAGCCCGCTACCGCCGATGCAAGCCCTTCGCTGGATTTGCCCAATAAAGCAGTGAATCTTGCCGACATCGCCGTAGCACCCACCAACATGGTTGCGCGGGAAGCAGTGATTCTCCCCAGTACGACTTCGCCGTTGGTTGTTCACGGGCATGTACCAACTCAACTCGTGCCGGTTACGACCTCAGTGACATCCGCAAAGACATCTCCCGCTGCAGTGCTGTCACTCTCTGACCTTCGTATGCCGAACGGAACTGTCACCCTCCCGCCCGTTACTGAGAGTGGGCCTGATAATTCCACGGGGGCATTGGCGCCTGGAAGCCCCGCCGAACACTCCGTGGATGGAAGCGGCAATTCGGCCAGCAGAGCCGGTGGAGTGGGTGCAGGACAAAGTACAGGCAACTCCGGAGATAAACTAGTCGGCTCAGGCGGCGGCGCCAGGCAGAGCGGGGCAAGAAACGGGTCCGACCAGGGGGCTGCATCCGGCTCTGGTTCGGGCAACAAGCCTTCAGTGGAACGCATAACGTTGCCGAAGGACGGCCAATTCGGAGTGGTGGTGGTGGGGTCCTCGCTTGCAGAGAAATTTCCTGAGACTGCTGAGCTAACGTTGGGAAGGTTGACGTACACCGTTTATCTGCACGTGGGCCTGGCGAAGAGCTGGATTCTTCAGTATTCGCTTCCGCGCTCTGCCGATGAGGCGTCGGCAGGAAACACCACTCGCATCCAGCCACCCTGGCCCTACAACATCGTGCGGCCCGACATCCTTCCCGGTGAAATCAATGCCGATGCCCTCATGATTCATGGGTTTGTGAATCAACAGGGACGATTCGAGGGATTGACCATCGCTTTTCCGCGGGAATTCGCGAACGGCCAGTTTGTGCTGGACGCGCTTCAGCAGTGGCAATTCAGGCCAGCTATGCAGAATGGGCAGATTGCAACCGTGGAAGTGCTGCTGATTATTCCGGAAATACAGTGAACAAACCCCCGCCTCCCGGCAGGTCCTATTTGCGGACCTGCCGGGAGGCGGGGGTTTGTTCACTGAATGCGCCTATGAGGCGTTGTTAGGGAGTAAGCGCGGATTCTGAAAGTTTGCAGCGATTGACTGAAATATGGCGCTCAGGCTCACCGCCGTATGCGAGTTGTCCACGCAGGATTGGTCAATGCCGCTTCCGCTCTGCTGCCAGTCAGAATAGAAAGTCGATGTAGAAGGGTCAATCGAAGTGGCAATATCTTCCATCGAGACGCATGGAATCAGCCCTGCGAGCGTAACAGGAACGTTGTAAGTGCCGGTGGCGACAACCGAGGAATCAGTGTAATTCCATCCACTGGCGCATCCGGAACTTTCAGAACCGTAGGCCACCGCGTACACATTGGTTCCTGCATTTGTCGCGGCTTTGGCAGCCATGATCCCTTGCTGGCACTGATCATACCAATCCGGATATATCCCCAATGACGTTCCACTTCGTATTTGTCCGGTTGCACTTGATGCGGAGCTGAGGGTGTCATATGCGAGCGCCGCCTGAGCTGACGAGACCGTCGCGGGAGTGAGATAGACCGCTCCGGTTTGCGAGGCGGTACTGGTTCCGCATGTCCTCAGACTATATTCAGAGCCTGAGTAAGTCCCTGAGTTGCACCCTACGCTGGCGTTGGACGTAGTGTTGCTCGGGAACTGATTCGTGAAAAGGTTGGCTTGGCCGTCACTGAGGAAAATGAGCGCGTTCTTTGACCCTGGATTGGCTATTTGCTCGGCGTGCAGCGCCGACTGCGCAGCATAGATTGAGCTCGCAATGTACGTATTGCCAATACTGCTGTTCACGATGCCCTGCGTGTATGTCAGACAACCGGCTTTACCGCTGGGGCCTCCGTACCCTACCGCCCCAACAATAGAGGAACTCGTGTTCAATCCCCCAGTAGAGGTGGAGGAAGGGGCGTAATAATCGCTCACGAAGCCATTTGCGTCCGCATCGGTGGCGGCGTTGGTGACACCTGTGCCACTGACGGGGTACGTGACTTCGTATGTCGCAGTCCACGTCTTGGGACTAGCACCGCCCGTCGTATATGTGAGCGGCGCGTAGGACGTTGCCGTCGGCGCGGGCAAGGTGTACGGCAGCGCCGTGGGGTTGCCGCTGCAATCGATGTCCATATGAACCGTGTTCGTTGATACATTTGGGAAGGTGAACAACGCTACACGGAAACTGGCGCCGGTGGGGCATGTGCTGGAACCCGAAGGACAAACAGGATTAGTGGCCGCCAGCAGAGCTTGCACACCTTCCAATGCGCACTGGAATTCCGTGACTCCGCCGTTGCAGTTGCTGTCCGACACATTCATCGATCCCGTCGAGTCCACCACAATCGCCACGTTCCAAGGCTGCGAAATGCCCTGCATGGATGCGGTGGCTGTTGTGGATACTGAAAGGCTTGAGACGCCAAATAGCGCCATGAAATGCGTCGACACGCTCGCAGTCTGGGTGACCACCACGGCGTTACTGACGGCACCGGTCGTGGCGCAGCTTAATCCAGCCGGCATCAGCATGTTAAGGCACTTTGGCGTCACTGTCGTGACGACTTTTCCCAGTTTGGAGTTGAAGTTCGCATTCCCCGGTGAACTGCTGTAGATGGGTCCCACGGCTGATGCGCTGTTGGTTGTGCCGGTGTTGTACACCCCGCCCGCGGCTGCCAAAGCCGCCGCGTTGGTCGAATTCTGGAGTTGACTGCGAGCAACATAGAATTGTCCGCCGTCGATCGTCAACCCGGCAATTGCGATTACAGCGATCATTACCAATGGCGCCCAAAGCAGTAACTGTCCGCGCTCATCAAATAGAAAGCCCCGGACAAAAGACATACCGATCTTTCTCACTGGAATCACCTCGATGGTTCTGGGGTTAATACTCAAACTCAGTTACTGTTGCGGAGAGTGTACAGGATGGTGCAAAATTAACTCCGTAGACGCTGAGATCGCAAGGATAGGTGGCCGTTACTGTTACGGGGGTGGCTTGCACCAGGTTGGTCTGCTGGCCAGAGCATGAGTCCCCTGTCATTGAAGGGGTAACGCCATTCATGGTGACAGTAAAGCCGATGCTCTGCGAATTGAGGCTCGACGCCGAATTTGTTAGCTGCGTGAAAGTGTCACCGCAGGGATCGGTGGTGGTGGTTCGGCTTTGCGCCAAGAACTGTGCGCTGCTGCCCACGGCTTGTGTCAGCGTCAGTTGGTTGCTGATGGCAATCCCGAACTTGAATATGCCCAGCATCATCAGCAGAAACAAGGGCAACACAAACGCGAGTTCAACAAGCGCGGCTCCGTCGTCGCGGCGCAGGCGGGCGAGAACACGCTTATGGAAGGCCTGGCATCCGGTACGCGTGTTCTTCGGCGCGGCAATCCGATGCAAACCGTGGATGAGTACCAGGGCTCGTTCGCTCAGGTCGCTTGGTATCTTCATCGCGTTTCCTCTCGGCCTGTTGACTGTGTAACTCCCGCCCAATCATGGGCGCGTTCAGCAACTATTCATCCGTGCCTAGCTTTTGCCTTTGAGCTTATCCAGGAAACTGTTGAGTTCCTTCCTGTCCGCCGCGTCGATCAGGAGGTTCTTTTCTATGCGTGGATCCGAGGCAGCTGGAAGAACAAACTGGAGGCCCACACCATCGTTGCCCCATCGGACGGCCCTTGAGTGAACGTAGATAGATCGCTCCTTGGTCTCTACACCGCAGTCGGTCCTCTGTAGTGACATGAGTACAAGGGTGCCAGGGTACCACCTTTCCTCTGTCACCAGGTACAAACCCGACCCACTGATATCCCGAATACGATGTGCCACTGGATGGGCGCCGGTCCAGAAGTAAGCGGCAAGGCCGCTTACCGCCTCCCTTGGGGCCTTTCTGGGATCAGGGGACCACCATCTCTTTAACCAGTTCTTCGGAAGTGGCGATCTGCCCCTCCCGGGCTCGATAAGGTCAAATTCATGCGCCTGCGAAGACTTGGAATGCTCAACCTTGGACCGGTTCTCCAGTTCCAGAAGGCCGGGGCCTCCGCTCCAGAGGGGCGTTCCCCTCAAGAGAGCGGCGCTGTACATGGCTCCAGGATGGCCGTCCGATTTGGATAGTCTCTCCAGGCACCGCTCCATCTCCCCGGCTATGCAAATCGCCAGCAGGTCGCCCCACTGCGTCTGGGAAGAATAGACGGTGTGGGGCGGCAGTACCAGAACGCTCGCTGCCTTTGGATTCAAAGGGGCATCGTGGGATGTGAGGAGCGACTCGACTACATCAATAACTCTGTATGTGTCGTCCAGATAAACCAGATCGACCGGCATTGCCAAACCCTTCGCAGGGAGTCCCGTAAACGGGACCATCCAGAGGCCCTCGCAGGATTTGAGTGTGAGGGTAGCGATCAGATCCTTGAGGTTCGCGTACTGGATATCTGCATCCACAACCTTCATGGCGAGAAAGCATTCGCGAGTATGGTTGTATGCGCAATAATTCGGTATTTCCATGCGGCCTCTCCCTCGACTACCACCCGGCAACCGGGATCTCTCTTGGATTTCCCGTTGCCTATTCATCCTCTTCAGTCCAGTACGTTCATGCAAGTCTTCTCTCGCAGATCACAATGTCAAGAACGTACTTCGAGCCAACCGGCGGGAGCACGATAATCCATCCGCAAGATATCCGAGAAGGAGCATACACACACTGCCTGCTGTCAAAGCAGGATAAAGAGACAGTCACCGCCAGAGCGGGGAATGTCCCGGTCCATCGAACTTCCATGCCCGCCAACTGAACCCGCGCAACTTAACGACACTACCGGGCCTGGTGTAAACCCCTTGCTATTTACTCCGCGTGCGGCGGCGCTGAACGAGAAGAACCAGCACGGCAACAAACAGAACTCCGGCAACAATTCTGGTGATCATGACACTGTCCATCGAGAGCCCTCTTTCTCACAAAAGCTAAATCGATTCGTTGGTCAGCCTGAACGGGCTCGGACACACTCGGCGCTTAAGCGGCGAAGTCTCCGGCCCGCAGGCCAGCGTAGTTTGTGCGCCTTCACGGTATGACTGCAACGCAAGTGAATTCCCAGCTACTTGACCCGCGCGCGGCGGCGCTGAATGAGAATAACCATCACGGCAACAAACAGTACGCCGGCAACGATTCGAATGATCATGACACTGTCCATAACGACTCCCCTTTCTCAGAAAAGCAGATTGAATTCGTCCCTCAGCGTGAACAGGTTCCTGCGACACCCGTACGGCGAGGCCCTCGATCCGCAGGGCAACGAAGCTGATGAAAGTTTCGCTGTCTGGCTAAAACACACGTGCATTTGAACTACTTGACCCGCGCGCGGCGGCGCTGAACGAGAATAACCATCACGGCAACAAACAGTACGCCGGCAACAATTCGAATGATCATGACACTGTCCATAACGACCCCCTTTCTCAGAAAAGCAGATTGAATTCGTCCCTCGGCGTGAACAGGTTCATGCGACACCCGCACGGCGAGACCCTCGATCTGCTGGGCAGTGAAGCTGATGAAAGTTTCACTGCCCGGCTAAAACACACGTGTTTTTGAACTACTTGACACGCGCACGGCGGCGCTGAACGAGAATAACCATCACGGCAACAAACAGAACGCCGGCAACAATTCGAATGATCATGACACTGTCCATTTAGCTTCCTCCTTCCTCAATGATTGGCCCCCTTGAGCGTATCGAGCATGGCAAGGATTGCGGGGCCCAAAACGACCAGAAAAAGCGAGGGGAAGATGAAGAAAATAAGGGGGAAGACTATCTTGACCGTCGTCTTGGCCGCCATCTCCTCCACTGCCTGAACACGCTGGGTTCGCAGTGTGTCCGAATGAAGGCGCAATGTCCGGGCGATGCTGGTTCCAAACTGCTCAGACTGAACCAGCATCGAGACGAGATTGCGCACACTGTCCACACCGGTACGCTCCGCCAAGTGCTTCCAGGAGTCAGCACGCGGACGCCCCGCGCGCTGCTCGAGTACGACAATGCGCAATTCGTCGCAAAGTTCGGGCTGAGCTTTGATCAACTCCTCCGCGCTGCGCGCTGTTGCCTGGTCCAGACTCAGTCCTGCCTCGATGCAGATAACCAGGAGATCCAGCACGTCCGGAAGGCCACGCTGAATACGTTTTTGACGTTTGGAAATCTGCTTTCCCAGCCAGAAATCCGGCAACAGGAATCCGAGGCCCAAAGCGCCGGCATAAACGAAAAACGGGCTCATAGCTCCGAGTCCGGTGACCAGTGCTAACGCACAGAGCAGGAGGGGAATCAATACCTTTGAGCCATTGAATATCTTGACCGCCGACTCTTTGCGATATCCAGCCCTGATGAGATGCTGCAAGGTAACCGAAACTTCGGTTTGGCTTTTCGGTATGACGTGATCGAAGTACTCCACGACACCACCGATCGAAAGACCTGTCTGCTGGATGGTGCTCAGAAGTGTCTTCGGCTTGTGAGTGGGGTTAATCACCTCGGAGACTCTTTGAAACATGTCTTCGCGATAGAACAGGAGCAGCCCGCCGCTCGCGATGAGCAGATAGACGGCGCAAAATACAAGGATTGTAAGTAACATATGCTCCCTTCACACGTCCACGTTCACAATACTGCGCATAATCAATCCGCCAATCGCCAGCATTACGATACTCGCGCAGAGGAGTTTGATGCCCAGTGGGTTTGTCCACAAGACGCTCATCGTCTTTGGGTTGGAGATGTATAAAACAACTCCCAGCCCTACAGGAAGAAGGGTGAGTATCCAACCAGTAAGACGTCCCTGAGCTGTATGGACGCCGACCTGTCGCTTCAGGCGGAATCGCTCCCGAATCACATGAGCCGTCTTATCGAGGACTTCAGCAAGGTTCCCCCCGCTCTCCTTTTGGATCATGATCGCCGTTGAGACAATTCGGAGTTCCTGCAACGGAATGCGAATGATCATGTTATGCAACGCTGTTTTCAGTTCAAGGCCATAGTTTTGCTCCTCGAAACACGTCTTGAATTCGCTGCCGACCGGGTCGGGGCACTCACGAGCCACCAGGCCCATTGCGGCAATGAGACTATGCCCGGCGCGTAGCCCGCCAACCATCAAATCAAGTGCTTCAGGTAACCCTTGTTGAAAGAGGTCAAAACGCTTGTTCCGCTTGACAATCACCCAAATGAAAGGAGCGGGGAACAGAAGCAATCCTACCAACAGAGACAAGGGAACTGAATGGAAGCGTATGTTTACAAGGAGTGCCGGGATGGCAAAGCATACCCCGCAACCGGAAAGTAGGCCTCCCGCCGTCCAACTTAGACCAGCCTGGTGGAGCAGATTGTGGAGGCGCGGCGCCACTTCGAACTTCAGGAGCCTGCGATTGAGCCAGGGGATGCCGCTGAGCAATTCAATCTTGCGAATATCAATCAGGCTATCGTGCTTCTCCGCAATGTCGGTAGCGAGAACTGAGTCGAGCGTGGCGTTGACCTGTTTGGCCTGCTGAGAGGCTTCGGTCCCGCTGGCGATCATCAGCAGCGCCATGACCGCGAACACGCCTAAGAATACAACCCCGATGATCAATCCCATATCCGTTGACCCTCCGCCTACTCAGTTGACCTGCATTTCGCGCTCGAAAAGGCTTGGCGGTAGGACGACGCCCGCGATGCGAAGCCGATCGAGGAACCTGGGACGAATGTGGCTAGGCTGGAATGTACCAATAACCTTGCCATCTGGTCCGATTCCTTTCCTGTTGAAACTAAAAATTTCCTGCATGCTGATGACGTTCTCTTCCATGCCGGTGATCTCGGAGATACTCGTGATTTTGCGGGTCCCATCGCTCATTCGGCTGGCTTGGACGACGATAGTAATGGCCGAAGCTATCTGCTGGCGAACCGACTTTTCAGGCATATTCATGTTGCCCATCGCGACCATGGATTCGAGCCTAGAAATAGCATCGCGGGGTGTGTTGGCGTGAATTGTGGTCATTGAACCTTCATGGCCAGTATTCATGGCCTGAAGCATGTCGAAAGCTTCTTCTCCACGTACCTCGCCGATGATAATGCGGTCGGGGCGCATGCGGAGGCAGTTGATCAGCAACTGACGCTGGCGGATGGCCCCCAGCCCTTCGATGTTGGGTGGGCGGGTTTCGAGCCGGACAATGTTTTCCTGAGCGAGCCTGAGTTCGGCAGCGTCTTCGATGGTGACGAGACGTTCGCTGCGCGGAATATACTGTGACAGGATGTTCAGGAACGTGGTCTTGCCGGAGCCGGTGCCGCCGGAAATCAGGATGCTGATACGTGCGCGGACTGCGCTGGAGAGAACCTCCATCATCTCCGGAGATATGCTCTTCAAATTAACTAACTGATTTGCGGCCAGTGGGCCTGTCCCGAAGCGGCGGATTGACAAGGAAGGTCCGTCGAGCGCGAGAGGCGGAATGATGGCATTGACGCGAGAACCATCGGGCAGGCGAGCATCGACCATCGGTGAGGACTCATCCACTCTGCGGCCCACGCGGGACACGATGCGGTCGATGATCTGCATCAGGTGTCGATCATCTCTAAACGCCGTATCGACTCGTTGAAGCATCCCGCCCTTCTCAACGAATACATGATCCTTGTCATTCACCAGGATGTCTGAAATCTTTGAATCTCTGAGCAGGGGCTCAAGCGGGCCAAGACCAAAGACTTCGTCGAGAAGGTCTGCCTGGATCTTTTCCTGCTCCTCGAAATTCAGCGGCACCCGCTGATCGCTAATAATCTCCTTGATGATGCCGGCAACTGCCTGCCGTGCCTGGCTGGAATTGATGCGCGACAACTTCTCCAGATCCAGCTTCGAGATCAGGGTTTGGTGTATCTCCGATTTGTATTTTTCCAGGCTAGGCAGTTCCATGCTTTTCCTTCCATCCAGACACAGTCACTATCCAAAGGTGTGTCATCCGAATAAGGTGAAGCCCTTCTTCCTTACGGGAACAGCAGGCATTGGATTAACGGATCTGGCCATCTGCCGAATCTGCCGTGAAATGGGTGAATCTTCCAGCGCGAGCGGGGTGGCGGTTGTCTGCATTCGCCGCACTGCGCCGTAGTCATTGGGGATCTTCCACTGCGCTGGCCTGGTGAGAGCCTTCGTGATCTGTTCGTCAGTGATACCCAGGGAGCGAGCTTCATAGCGGTTAATCACGATTTCAAGTTTTGGACCGCCGGCCGGGAAGAAGTGCGATATGAGACGATTTGAGTTGCGCAACTCAGGGATGCTGGCCTGGGTGACCAGATAGATGGTGAAGGCCTCTTTGAAGAGAGACGTGCTGGTTAAGTCGAGTCTCGATCCAATATCGACGACAACATTATCAAAGTCCTGCCGGGCTACGGTGATCAACTTGTCGATGGCTTCATCGAGGGAGCTGACCAAGGGAAACTTGCCCGGAGCTGCCAGAACGTAGACTCCCGAGCTATGTTTGACGATGAGCTTGGAGAGGAAACTCGAATCCAGCCGGCTGAAATCCTGCAGAGCGTTGACGGTGGAATATTCAGCGGTGATTCCCAGATTGAGTGCGGCGTCTCCCAGAGGGAGGTCAAGATCGATGAACAGAGTGCTCTGGGTTGACTCCTTTGCCAAAGCCACCGCGTAGTTGCAAGAAAGAGTAGTGACTCCGGCGCCACCCTTGGCGCCCATAAACACCAACAACTTGCCATTCGACTTCTTGGGAGGCCGAGCAGCAGGGCGCCGGGCTGCTGCTCGAACCAGTGCCTCCGCCATGGTGCTGGGGGAAAAGGGGAGAGTAAGAAACTCACGCGCCCCCGCACGCATGCAGCGGACCAAAAGTTCCGAATCAGCTTTCGCCGAATAGACCATTAGGGTTGTCGAGCCACTGGCGCAAATACTCTCGATAAGTTCGAGAGCGTATTCCTGGTCACTGTCCAGGTCGATGACGATGACGTCGTGATTCTGATCGAGCAATCTGGGCAGATCGTCAAGGCTGGGAGGATAGGAAGAAGACTCGTGGATGACGCAACCCCGGCATCCGGAGAGGGTAATGAATGCCGCATTGCGGCGCGACTCGTCCGGGCCGATCAGCGCAATCGTCAGAACCTCTTCGCCAAGTGCGTCGGGGTATTGGGGGTCGAGTTTTGAGAAAGAGTTCGAGTTCACTGGATTGATACTCCCTGGAGCATGCAACGTTCATTGTCGGTCAACCTGACAGATGGGTCGTCTGCGCGTTGAACACGATGCTCCTATCCCTTATCGGCCCAAAAATGAAATCAATGTTCCTATGGCGATGGCCGGGGCGTAGGGCATCTTGCGCTTCAAAGGATTGGAAAGTACCAATTCTGAGGTACCATCCGATCTGCGCTCTTTCCAACCGAAGACAAGATCGCTCGTGCCCGTGAAGAGTTCTTTGAAAAAACCACCGAAGATTGCCCAGCATAGGACCATGATTCCCCCGACGATGCCTGTCAAAACAAGTGCGATGAACAACTGCCCTGGTCCAATCCAGGCTCCGATCGCGGCGCAAAGCTTTACGTCGCCCGCTCCCATGCCTCCCAGGCAGAAGAAAAATCCGTAAATCAGAATGCCAAGTCCAAGACCAGCAAAGCTTTGGCCGATTCCATGCCAGCCGTGAAGCCAGCCCGAGACTGCAATGCCCGCAAGCAAGAAAGGCAGCACCAGCCAATTCGGGATGCTGCGACTCCGCAGATCCGTGAAGGTAGCCACAGCTAGTACAGCGAGAATTGGCCACCAGGCAAATGAGTGCATACCTCAACTCCTTTCCCTTTGCGTTCAGGAACAGCCTTCTTGTTAGCAATTGCCCGGCCAAATCGATGATGGGAAAAAACGCATAAATTCAAACGGTTAGCGTCGCACGGTCCGAGGCGGTGTACACAGATGTATACGGGCCGGGGCAGGAGTGAATCGGGGCGTACACACCCTGCGGGGGATGCCTTACGGCGCAAACAGCGTTGCGCGGCTGATTATGGCGAACGAGGTGCCATCTGGCGTGATCCGGCGCAGAAGAACCGTTATCTTCTCGATCCGCCGATCTGGAGGTGTTGGTGCCGCGATTGTTAGGATCGATGAGTCGAGAACATTCTAAGCCTATTCAAATCGCAGAGTTAAACCTCCGGTTACAGGTCAGCTCTTGGGCCGCATTCTGCAAGTCTTTTATAACCTGAAGATTGCCGGCGTTTTGGTGCTCGGCCCTGTGCGCTCGGGCACGATCGAGCAGATGGGGCAGGCCCTGAACAACCGCGGCAACGTGGCCACCAGGCACGGGTACATGTCCTCGGTCGAGTGCATTTTTGCCGCGGGCGATATGCGACACGAGCAGTCGCTGGTCATGTTGGCCATCGCGGAAGGCCGCAAGGCCGCCGCGGCCGTCGACAGCAACTTGACTGCGAATTCCGAAACGCTTTCGCTTCGCCATCACTCGGTGATTTGAGCAACCTAAAAGCACAGTGCAAGGCAGGTCAGAGCCAGTGCCCGTACCTGTCTCGCGCTGTGGCTGTAGAGTCTTCGGTCTCTGAAAACGCTTCCCACCGGAGGATTCAGTAAGCCCAAACTTTCTTAACAGGAAATACTGCTTCAGATTGGAAAATCAAGCAATGGCATAACTGACAATAAGTCGTCGCGCGGCATTTTGATGTGATATATTTGCGCCATGATGTTAAAGGCATTGGCAACGGTAACTATGCTGTTGGCCATCATACAGGCGCCTTTGACACTCTCCGGTCAAGCGACCAACCCTTCAGACGTTCATCGGCCGACTCCTTCCAGCTCCACTCCTTCCAGCGCCACTCCTTCCAGCGCCACTTCACCAGCCAAAGGCGGCCCATCCGCCAAGACCGACTGCAATGGCGGCCCGTGCGAAGACCAGCAGCCTCGCATCATGGTCAGTATCCCGGCTCCAGCGCCTGTGCCGTGGAAGCTGCACGATCGAATCGCATGGGCGGCAAATCTGGTGCTGGCCATTGCGGGGTTCATCGGAATCATACTCGCCCTTTCTACGCTGAAAAAGATCGAACGACAGACGCGCGCCGCCGAAGTTGCCGCTGAAGCTGCCGCCCGTCACGCCGAAACTTCTTTGTTGAGCGCTCAAGCCCTCCGCGACGCAGAAAGGCCCTGGCTCCTGATCTCCGTCGAGCCATCCCCAAGCATTGCGAATTCATTTACGGTAATCGCCACAAACCGCGGCCGGACACCCGCCCAGGTTGTCTCTACTGCGGAGCAGATCATGATTGCAATCGATGAATCGCGCCTGTCCCGTATCCCTGAGTATCAGAATGAGAAAACAGACTTCCCGCTTGCCCCAATCATTCTTCTTCCGGGGGAGTCGACAGCAATCAAGCCATTCTGCCGGGAGGATTTAAAGGGGCTTTGCCAGTCAGACGAAGCACTAAGGCGCATCGAGGATTGGGAAGATAAGGTATATCTATTCGGAAAGATTGTTTACAAGGATTTGATTGAGCGGCCCGACAAGCAAATCCATGAAACAGCCTGGTGCTGCTGGTATATCCACGGCAAGGGGACGAGCGGTTTAGTCATTGCCGGGCCGCCAAATTACAATCAGCACACTTAGAAAACTCTGAACAAGTCAAAGGCAATCATTAGTTCGCCTGTTTTGAAGGGGCACGGCTTCCGCCGCGCCGCATGGAATGCCCGAATGGACAGTCAACTATGCCGCGCTCAGGCATTTGCCGCGCTCGGGATGTCCAAATCACAAATTGGGTCTGCTTCAGCGAGCCTAATCAAACGATGCAAATATGCGCGAGAGATGCACAGGCTGCGTGCAGCCAGCGTTTTGTTCCCATTGTTCTCACGAACTGCGGCCACGGCCAGTTTGATCTTGTACTCGTGGAGCTGCCGCTCAAAAGAGCCTGTAACCTGATAGTCGCCGATGTCCACAATTTCACCAATAGTGGCAACTTCGGTCCTTTCGGAGTTCAGAGTCAAATCTTCCGCTCGAACGGTCTGACCCGAGGCAAGGACAATGGCCCTCTGCATTACATTTTCCAGCTCGCGCACATTGCCGGGCCACGAGTAGCTCTGGAGCAGTTCCAATGCATCCGGCGCAATATCCACCATTGGCTTCTCAAACATCTCCGCATAGTGCCCAAGGAAGTGCTTAGCAATGCGGGGTATGTCCTCTGAATGTTCCTGAAGCGGCGGCGCAACAATCTGCATCACGTTGATGCGGTAGAAAAGATCCTGCCGGAATTTCCCTTCGGCAACCATTTTGCCCAAGTCCCGGTGAGTGGCAAAAACCAGGCGTGCCCGCAACGGGATGAGCTTGTTACTGCCCAGGCGACTGAATTTCATCTCTTGCAGCACGCGCAGTAGCTTGACCTGAGTAAAAAGGCTCAGGTCCCCTATCTCATCCAGGAATAACGTGCCGTTTTCAGCCTGCTCGAAGTACCCTTCGCGCGCCCCTACTGTACCGGTAAAGGCGCCCTTTTCGTGCCCGAACAGCTCAGCCTCAATCAGCGTTTCGGGGATAGCGCCGCAGGAAACAGCCACAAACGGACAACTGGAGCGTGATCCAAGATCGTGAATGGCACGAGCTATCAGTTCCTTACCGGTTCCGCTTTCGCCGGTCACGAGTACCGAGGCATTGAGGTTGGTCACGCGACGCACGAGTTGATAAACCCTCTGCATCTGTTGACTTGCGCCTATCAGCCGGTCGCAACTGACAGGCTCCTCCAAGCGCTGCTGCACAGTTTGCAACTGCTGCTTCAGGGTGGAGTTCTCATAGGCATGGTTCAGCATGGTCTTGAGATCTCGAATCGAGGGGGGCCTGCGGCAGTAGCCAAAAGCTCCCGCCCGAACGAGTTCAAACGCGGTCGACCGAAAGGTATCATCCCCCATGACTACCGACGGAACCTGCGAAGCGATCAAGCGATTAAAACACTCAAGCTGCTCTTGCAACGAATCGGGACTAGTGGTCAGATCTAGAATCATGACGTCACAGCCCCCGGCTGCGAGAAGGTTGTTCATCGCCTCCTCATTCGACTCCAACTGAACCTGAAATTCTTTTCCGAGTGCGGAAGAAAGAAGCGGGAACAGCGTACGGTCTTCGGAAAAAAGTCCGATCTTGCTCATGGCTTGCTGACTCTTTCTCGGATTCGCGCAACCCGCCCATCAAGTAGTGGAAAGTTGACGTGATACGACTGATAAAGGAAAGGTGATGTCATGCTACTCTATCGGCTGAAACAGCGCCTATCCCTCTTTTGTGCCAGTTCTTTTGTGCCAGAACGACGCACTCTGGTAATGTACCGACGGATTTCCCTGGCCAAATATATTTGAAATTCTTTCCACCACCGGCCGTATGGCCGATGATCTAGTTGGCAGGACGAGAACACCGGAGGACGACCGGTGGAGACATTCACCGAGCTGTTTGGCAGCCTGCTTCTCTTTATATTCAACTGTTTGACCGGGTGGTGATCAACGGGTATCCAAACGCTGGTTAAGAGGAAAAGACGGGGCGACCAAGACGACACGTTCAGACGGCTTTGTGCCGTTGCACCCTCGTCTGGGGCGCCATTTGAAAGCTTGGCATTCACGGACGCCTTATGGAAGGGACACGGATTTCGTGTTTCCTTCTTTCAAGGCAAACGGGAAGGTTCCGATTTCGCCCTCTGTGTTTGTAGCGGATCACCTCCGTACGGCTGCCATTGGGGTTGGAGTCCAGGTGTCCGAAGGGCACCGGTTTGGCTTGCATAATCTCCGCCATTCTCTTTCCAATTGGATGGTGAACAAGGCGAAGGTTGAGCCGAAGACGGTGCAGGGGATTCTGCGGCATAGCCGAATTCAGACAACACTGGATCTGTACACACAGCAGGACTCGGACCAAGCACGAGCAGCGCAAGGTCAGTTTCTTGTGGCACTACAAACGCACACTGCAACGGTGCAATAAATCTGGGTTGATTTCTTCGACTGTAATGACCGTAAGTTATAGATTTATATGGTGGGCGCTGCAGGATTCGAACCTGCGACTTCCACCGTGTGAAGGTGGTGTCGGCGGGCTGTTTTGTTGACGGCAAAGGGGTTAGAAGCCGATAAAGTCGGCAAAACCGGCCTAATCGGCGCTATTTGCTACCAAATTGCTACCAATTCTTCCAACAAATCTCCGAAGTGGGCAATTGGGCTGAACGTGCAGGGTCAGCCCAGAAATCCTCAGTTGGTTCATAGCATTCCACCACACGCTTTGAAGCGTGGCAGCAAGAGTCCTCATTTCGGTTGAGCTGATGAGGGTTCTGGCGCGTCATGTGAGTCGTCTCCGTTAACCTAATCTGGGAATTCGCTTCGGCGAGCCGCGCCCACCCACTCTTGTCGCCCGAAGGTTGCTGGACACGAGAGTTCTAATCGTCGCCTCTCCTGGCCACCTGAAGAAACGCATCCAAACAATGCTGAACATGGCGACGCTGCCGACAATGCCGTAGGCAATGGTGAAGATTGCCGCGGCGAATGCGTTCGTCGCCCAGGCTGCCTGGGGTTCGTTAGGACACGAGACCGCTTCGGCCCTGGGAATTGCGCTCGGCAGCGGCAAGCGGCCGCTGGTCATCGCCGGCGACGGCGGCTTCATGATGCAGTGCCAGGAGATCTCAAGCCTCGTCCAAGCCAAGACCGACTCCGTCATCTTCGTCATGAGCAGCCGCGGCTACGCCATCGAACAAGCGTTCGTCGACCTCAAAGCATTCGAGCCCGGCGGCAAATTCGCGCCCTACGACGAGTTGCCCTCATCGGACCATCTGTCCCTCGCAAAAGCGTCTGGCACGCAAGGCTAAAGGACCTTATCGCGTGCGCCGTGCCAAGGCACGGTCTTTCAGCGGGTGCAAATCCCGCCCGGCAACTTTCGTTCCAGCCGGTAACAATCGGAGCAGTCGTGGAGGTAACGAAACGGCTGAAGCCTCCGGTGTAGATGGTCATGAAAGTGACTCGGTGAGTATGCAGGCCGTAACGTGAGTGAACGCTGAGCAGGCCTCGAAAGCCTTAATGTGGAAGTCGCCCTGTCGTGATATCGGGGAAGGCTGATATCGCAAAGGAAGAGAAGAAAGATGAACTTTGCGATTCCACCGGGGTAATGGCGACAGCATGCATGCAAGAGGAAGATCGATGCAACACGGGAAGCCCCATTGCGTGGTCAAGGGATCGACCAACCAGCAGCCGGTGACGGCCGGTGACGGCCAGGCCGGGCGCGATGGGGTGGCGGAAAGGCCGCAGTCCTGAGGAGGCTGGGTAATGCCAGCGGAGGGAAGGGGCCTTAGTTCAGAACCAACGTCGAAAGTGGAAAGGGGCAGGAGATTGGGAAACCTGGCAACTCCGATAAGCGTCCAGAGACTGCAGACGGCGTTACATGCAAGAGCGAAGGAAGAACCCGAGTTCCGGTTCCACGCTCTGTATGACAAGATTTACCGGATGGACGTGCTCGAGCATGCCTATGCCTGTTGCCGCGCCAACAAGGGCGCACCGGGAATAGACGGAGTGACGTTCGAAGGTGTCGAGACATACGGCTGGGAACTCTGGCTTGGGGAACTGGCGAAACAACTAAGGGACAAGAAGTATCGTCCGGAAGCGGTAAGAAGGGTCTTTATTCCGAAGCTGAACGGCAAACTAAGGCCGCTCGGCATTCCGCGACTGGCGGACAGGGTGTGTCAGACGGCGGCCATGTTGGTTCTCGGACCGATCTTCGAGGCCGACATGCCGTCAGAACAATATGCCTACCGGCAGAATCGGAATGCGCTTGATGCCGTGCGCGAAGTACATGGGTTTTTGGTTAGTAGTCACGAAGATGTCGTGGACGCTGACCTTTCCGGATACTTGGATCGTGCTTCATACTGCCCCCTTATTCATGAAGTAGTTGCAAACAGGTGGGGTTGATCGTCTACGACTCTGATTCTTAATCCTTTGCGCCGACCACAGGTGACAAGCTTGGCTTGGAGTTCGCCGCGCTTTACACGCTGCAACACCGTCTGCCGCGATACACCGAGTTTCATGGTTGTTTCCAGCATGGGCAGATACTCCGGTGGGGCTTGCTCCACGATGCGCGCTCGCAATTCATCAGTGATGCGGATCTGCCACGGCGCGCCGGGAGTAACCTGTTCACCAGCGATGAAGCCTTCGGCCAGCCAACGGTGGATGGTGGAAGTGTTCATGCCCAGGATCTGGGCGGCTTTGCGGATCGTTACGACCTCGCCGTGTGTAGGTTGCGCCGAGGGCTGGAAGCGCGGTATGCCACGATATCGACGCAAACTTCCGACCTGATTGGCCGTGAAGCGTTCTCCAGTCGCGGTCTTGCGCCCCTGACGATTCAGGATGCCCGCGATAACGTCGTCGGGATAGAGTGCGGCAAGACGAGGTAATAACGAGATCGTATCTTCGTCCGTGCGTTGACCGCGTGGCTGGGAGCGCGGCAGAGGAAGATCGATCTCTGTGAGCTTGCCACCACGCCAGCGGATTGTCAGATGGGCCTGATGCGCGGGGCGATCAACCGACACGATTACTTCTTCCAGCAGGGAGCGCAAAAGTTCCTTGCGATCGCGATCCGTAGTTGTTGGCGCCGCCCAGACATTGCGTAGATCGGAACCAATGACGCGCATACGATTTTTCTCTTCTTGGCTCAGTGTGCGTGGGCGTAGTTGCTGCCGGCGCTCGAGCTCTGCCTCTGCGGCAGCCAGGTCACGCAGCCGCTTCTCCCATTGGGATTCCAGGCCACGCGCCACCATTCTATTTTCAGGTTCTACCGCGCGGTATTGGCGTTCGGCGCGGTCCGCCTCGTAGCGGGCCCTCTCTACGGCCAGTCGCCACTGCTCCAGCGCGGCGTCATGATCCGTTTCCAGACGCCGTATCGCCAGTTCCGTAATTTCCACCGAAGCCGGAGTCACTGCTTTCAGAAACGCGTCGGTGACGGCATGATCGATTTGAATGCCGCCGACGGTGAGGCAGTAAACGCCTCGGCCTTGAACAATGTCTTTGCCTGAGCAGTGATAACCAGGGGATGCGTTTCGTCCGCTATAGTGCGTATGCAGATGGCGGCCACACTTGCCGCAGACAGCCAGGCCTTGCAGCAATGCGGAGCCTTCTCTCACCGCGCCACCTGCCTGGTGAGGTTGAGGATGAACGTTGGCATCGATGCGGGATTGATTGGCCTGATACGTTTGCCAGTCGATGTAGCCTTGGTGGTGATCGGGAAGAAGCACCGCCCATTCGGATTGCGGCAGATGACGGGTTCGTTTGCGCAGCGTGCCTTGCTCATCGACATAGCGTTCGTGACGGCACTTGCCATACGCATATGCGCCAGCATACACCGGATTGGTGAGCACGTGGTGGAGAGCGGTATAAGTTGGTGCAACCCAGCGGATCTCGCTCTTCATGTGGGCGCGTAATGGAAAGTTGAGGCTTTCGCTGCGAAGCCATAACCAGACCTTGCGGACGGAACCTAACTCGGTAAACTTCGCAAACACCGTGCGGATGGCGCTGACCACAGCTTCGTTAGGATCGAAGCATACTTCGCCATCTTCCTCACCCCATACAAAACCTACCGGCAGACCACGGCGCAGTTCACCACGCGCAGCCTTGTTACGAATGCCGCCATCCAACCGCGCTCGCAGGATATGAAGTTCCGCTTCCGACATTGTGCCTTTCAATCCAAGGATCAAGCGATCATTAAAAACGGCCGGATGATAGATCCCATCGCTGTCTCCGATGAGTGTATCGGTCATGCCGCACAGATCGAGGAGATGATACCAATCGGCGTTGTTTCGCGCCAAGCGCGAGACTTCAAGCCCCAGTACGATGCCGACGTGTCCCAGAGCTACTTCCGCCGTCATACGAGCAAACCCGGAGCGCACCACCGAGCCGGAACCAGACAGGCCCAGATCTTCATCGACGACGAGTACTTGTTCTCTGGGCCATCCCAATTCACAGGCTCTCTCCACCAAAGCATACTGCCGCGCGGTTGACTCGCGATTGTTCTCTACCTGCTGCGGGCTGGACTGGCGAATGTAGACGAATGCGACCCGCCGCGTGTGATTGGGCTTTACTTTGCCGGAGTCATTCATCGTTCTTCTCCTCGTCTTGGAGCTGGGCTGCGTTGGCCATCAGCCGCGCCAACATGTCGATGGCCTGAGACTTCTGCTCGACCTCGATCGCTTCCCAAGGAAAGCTCTCGTCGAGTAGCAGATCGAAGAGACTCGGATAGTTCTCCCGCACAGTGACTCTCCTTCTCAACCGCCTCGCTTGTTGAGGCTGCAAAACGGTTGAGAAGAGCGTCTGTGATTGCGCGTGCATGAAGCAAGTCTTCGATGGAACCCAGCATTTCAGAAGTCTGCAAAGAGACGAGGTGACGCGGCTGAGCTGGCGAGGCAAAATCAGTCCATTCCGCGGGGATCATGGACTTGCTTCCATCGGGCAGGATCAGGACAAGGAGCAGTTGGCCCTTGCGATGGATTGTTGCGAGAACCTCAAGCGTTTTGGTTTCGAATGGGTGGTGGCTGCGAGTAATAGTGACCCGCTCGGGCAGGTCCTGATGATGGGTAGTGTGTGGTGTCTTCCTTTGATAACGTGCAGCACTCGCTGCTGTTAGAGAAAGTGGCTCGGCGAGTCCGTGATGATGCGGTCATGCATTTGCTCAAGATGATGCTGAAGGCAACCGGTAAGAAAGGCGTTCC
>Ga0302197_10001270_pt1 | contig 24750 bp, 26 predicted proteins | sample II_Bog_N2_1_FD_193526 | JGI IMG/M metagenome (GOLD analysis project Ga0302197, IMG submission 193526) | Peat permafrost microbial communities from Stordalen Mire near Abisko, Sweden - II_Bog_N2_1 | ecosystem: Environmental > Terrestrial > Soil > Wetlands > Peat | place: Sweden: Abisko...
TAAAGGAACCATTTACAAAATCAGCTAAAAAAATAATGAAATTTATAAAATTTACTGCCATTCTTTTATTTTTAGTTATTGCTTGTAATAATTTAAAAGCACAAGTAAGGCATTCGTTAAAATCCACAAAATCACATTTAGCTTTATCAATTGCCAATGGCAAATTAGTGTACACACAAAATTGTGCAAGTTGCCATCAGGTTGATGGGCATGGTGTGCAAAACATGAACCCGCCATTAATACAAACAAGTTATGTTTTGGGTGATAAAGTCAAACTGATAACGATAGTTCTGAATGGCTTTAATGAGGATGTGGAAATAAACGGCAATACCTACTCAAACACTATGGCGTCGCATGATTTTTTGAAAGATCAGGAGATTGCAGACGTGCTAACTTACATCAGACATAGCTTTGGCAACAAAGCAAGTTCAATTTCAGCCGTGATGGTTAAAAGCGTAAGAGCTACAAAGAAATAACTTGAATATAAAGACCCAAAAATTAGGATAATTTACTTTTCCAATTCTGGGTCTTTATTTTCGTTAAACATATACAAACACCTTAACTACTTATTGTATAAACAATTAACTATCAATCCACTCCATCCGGTTTGATGAGATGCGCCTACGCCCCTGCCGTTATCGCCATCAAAATATTCATAGAACAATAAGTGGTCCTTAAAATTAGGGTCGGATTGTATTTTATCATAGTTGCCAAATACAGCCCTTTTACCGGTTTTATCGCGCAGAAAAATACCTGATAACCTACGATAAAGCTCATTGGAAACTTCATTCAAATTCATAAAAACACCTGAGCCTGTTGGGCATTCTATCTTAAAATCATCGCCGTAATATTTATAAAAGCGTTGCAGGCTTTCTATCAGCATATAATTCATAGGCATCCATATTGGGCCACGCCAGTTACTATTACCTCCAAATAAGCCGCTATCACTCTCGGCAGGGGTATATTTCACACTAAATTCCATTCCATTTACTGTAACGCTGTAAGGATTATTTAAATGATATTTTGATACTGAACGTATACCATAATCACTTAAAAACTCATTTTCATCCAGCATATATTTAAGTAACGATTTCATTCGGTAACCACGAAGTAAGCTAATTAAGTGCTTACCATTGCTTTTTGTTTCATTCCATCGTGATACCAAGCCGGCAAGATCAGGGCGATTATCAGCAAACCATTTCATCCTGTTATGAAAAATTGGGTTGTTCATAATATCGTCCGTATTCAATATTTCAGCGGCAAATAATGGGGTAAGGCCCACAATACTGCGCACACGCATTTTTTCGGTTGTATTATCAGGCAATCGTAGCTGATCGTAAAAAAAGCCATCCTGATCATCCCATAACCCCTGATTATTTTCACCCAAATTTGCCATGGCCCCGGCAATGTAGATAAAGTGCTCAAAAAACTTAGATGCGATATCCGAATAAGCTTTATTATAAGATGCCAACTCAGCCGCGATACGCAATAAGTTTAGCGAATACATAGCCATCCAGCTGGTACCGTCGGCTTGCTCCAAATGTTCGCCCATTGGTAGGCGCGCGTTTCTGTCGAATACACCAATGTTGTCCAAACCCAAAAAACCACCTTCAAAAACATTCTTACCGGCAGCGTCTTTACGGTTTACCCACCAGGTGAAATCAAGCATTAGTTTATGAAAAATGCGTTCGAGGAAAATAGTATCACCTTTGCCATCGTTAGCTTCTTTATCTTTTTGATAGATTTCCCAGGTAACGCGTGCATGTACCGGCGGATTAGCATCACCAAAATCCCACTCATAAGCAGGTAATTCTCCATTTGGATGTTGATACCAAACCCTAACCAACAACTGCAATTGATTTTTAGCGAAATCCATATCAACATTTGCCAGTGCTTGGCAATGAAAAGCCAAATCCCATGAGGCGAACCATGGATATTCCCATTTATCGGGCATTGAGATAATATCGCGTGCATTAAAATGCTGCCATTTACTGTTTCGGGCATTTTTCCTTTCAGCAGGAGGTTTAGGCTCCGCAGGATCTCCGTTTAACCAGTGATTTATGTCGAAATAGTAAAACTGCTTTGTCCATAACATGCCGGCAAATGCCTGGCGTTGAACAAACACACTATCCGGATTGGGATTGTTTTGCTGAATATCTTTGTAAAATTCATCCGCCTCAGCTACGCGTGTATTAAATATAGTATCAAAATCATCAAACCCGTTTTTCGCGTTTGATGAAAATCTTAAACGAATTGTATAACTATCTTTTGCCTTTACCTTAATATCATAATTAATAGCTGCCTTAGTACCCGTTTTTTTAGGATTTACAGTATCTGCCCCATTAACAATATGGTTATTTATGCCATCCTTGTAATAAGGTTTGCCATCAGCATAATTATATAATTTAGGATTATTGGTTTCATTATCGCAAAACAAAATATCTGGCGATCCTTCTCCATTTAACCAAAGCTGACCAAGCTTATAGTGATAAACCTCAATTACACCATGCGAATCTGCAGTAAGTTCAGGCAGATAATTATCATATCCCCACGCCCATGTATTACGAAACCAAATCGTTGGTAATACATTTAGCTCGCAATCGTTCATACTGCGATTGTGTATGGTTATCTTTATAAGTATATCGTCCTGTGTGCTTTTAGCATATTCGGTAAAAACGTCAAAATATTCATCGTTATTTAAAATACCGGTATCAATCAATTCAAACTCAGGATCATTACGACCACGACGCTTGTTTTCATCTAACAGCGATTGATAGGGATAAGCCTGCTGCGGATATTTATACAACGTTTTCATGTATGAATGCGTTGGTGTATTATCCAAATAATAATACAACTCCTTTACATCTTCGCCATGATTACCTTCTGGGTTACTTAAGCCAAAATAACGCTCTTTAATAATAGGATCTTTTTTATTCCATAGCGCTACCGAGAAGCAAACAGTTTGATCTTCATCGCATATCCCCGCAATACCTTCTTCACCCCAGCGATAAGCCTTACTTCGTGCCATATCATGGGTGATGTAATTCCACGCATCACCATTGGCGCTATAATCCTCTCGTATTGTTCCCCATTGCCTGTCACTTACATATGGGCCCCACTTTTTCCAGGTTGAGTCTTTTAATCTTGATTGCTCTGCATTCATAAGTTAATATACATTTTGGAAGCTGTTATGTTCTATTATGATTTTTTGGGGGATAAGATTAGGATTAAGCCCAGGCTTTTCGCAAAAACCTGAGCCAATTACCATGCATTATATTTTCGCAATCAATATCAGTATAACCTCGTTTTTTAAATAAGGCTGGTATCTTTTGCTCGTCTGCGATAGTTATCAGATCATAAGGACACTGCTCTCGTCCGAAAGCGCCATCAAGGTCAGATCCTATACCAACATATAATGTATTACCCGCTAATTGACAAATATGATCCATGTGATCAACCAATACATTCAGGTTGCAATTCATATCTTTTGGATTTGATTCTCCCCTAACCCATCCCGGCACCATCATCCAAGCATCCATCGCACCACCTATAACCGCACCGCGACTTATCAATTCCTTTATCTGCTCATCACTAAACTGCCGATTATGATTTACCAACGCGCGGCAATTATTATGACTGGCCCAAACATACCCGTTAAAATGATCCATCGCTTCCCAAAAACTATCATCGCATAAATGGGTAGCATCTAAAATAATATTCAGGCGTTCCATTTCTTTCAATAGTTCCTGACCTTTTCTACCCATAAAGCCAGTGGCATCTGTGCCCTGAGCGTATATTCCCGGGCCATAATGCGCAGGGCCAACTGCGCGTAAGCCATAATTATATGCCCGTTCCAAATGGCTTATGGTTACAATAGAATCAGCACCCTCTAAACTTAATATATAACCAACAGGTTTATTCTCACTCGGCGTATCATCATGCCAAAGTGTAATATGCTTTTCCAGACTCTCCGAATCATTCACCTGCACTATTTGCCCATCTTCTTCCATGCCTTTATACCACGCTATTTGGGCCTGTGTTTGCGCCCAAGCCTGCTCGGGCGAATGCCAGCCGGGTAATGGGTTACCGGGTGCTACATAACGCGCTATTTGTGTTGCCACCACCAAACCGATATTGCCTTTGCGCAGTTCAGGCAGAGAAACAGTAGCATTACCGCGATCAGGTTTATCAATAAGTCCCTTTTCCCGCTCATTTATTACGTCAACGGACTGGCGCAGGTCGCGGTTCCATTCCATGGCGTTCATGCTAAGGTCTAAATGGGCATCAATAGTGAACATATTATGGTTTGAATGTTTAGATAGTAATTTTTCTGTCACGGGCTATGTTTAGCCATTGACCTGTGATATTGTTATTTTCAATGGTGATGGCGCACTCATATAGCGCTACTGTTGGGCAAATATGATATGGCACACCATATAACACATCTCCAATTTTATAATTGTGCCCTTCGCCCGCGTCAACAACTAAATGTTCTTCACTTTGGCTGATAATCTTCATATCAGGTGCATTCAAAAAATAGATGCGTTTAGTCAATACATTTTCGGCTGCTACTGATTTATGTCCACAATCAATACAGAGTAAATTTCCTTGAGGTAACGATATTATTCTTGTAAGCAATAAAGCTGCTATTAAAAAATTCTGCTCTTCAAAAGCTAACTGGTATCCCCTATCCCAATAAACAAACGTTCCGGGAGAACACTCTATATTTTTTTTCGCCGCGTGGATTGGAAAAGTTGGTGAACCGCCAGCAACAATTACAGGTTTTGGATAACCCGCCATTAAAATTTCATCCTGCAATTTAATTACAACCTCGTACCATGCATTTGCTTTTTCTGTACGGGCAGCAATGTCCGCATCATGAATATGACCATCATATGCATGCAGCCCAATTAAGTTTATTCCCGGCAATTGAAAACATGATTTATATAATTTGAAAACTTCCTCTCCCAGAGATATGCCGGTACGGTTCATGCCGACGTTTAAATCGATATAGACATTAACCGATAAACTGTTTTCAATAGCAATTGCTGATACATCATTAGCCAAAGCCTCATTATCAACTAAACAAGAAAATTTGGTATCGGGATAAGCTTGAATTAATTTAATGAACCGGAATAGCTTAGGCCCGATGGGTTGATAAGCCAGTAAAACATCCGGCGCATTACACATTCCCAGCATTTCGGCCTCAGCAATTGTAGCGCACTTAAATTTGGTAATACCAGCATCCATCATCAATAGGGCTACCTCTTTATTCTTGAATGTTTTGATATGCGGGCGCAGGCGAAATACATCATCGATCATGTATTTCAGCATGTCGATATTCTGTTTCACTCTTTTTGGATAAACCACCAAAGCAGGCGAATCCAACTGATCAACATGCTCAATATTGTACCAATGCTCTTCGGTCATTTTGTTTAATTATACCAATTCAAACAATGCTTCTATTTCAACAGGGATATTGTCCGGCAACGATCCCATCCCTACCGCACTGCGAACACCTATCCCATTCTCTTCGCCCCAAACTTTAGCAAATAATTCGCTGCACCCATTTATAATAAAGGGATGTTTTTCAAAATCAAAGGTGCAATTAACCATACCTAATACCTTTATTACCCTTTTAACTTTATCAAGGCTGCCTATGTTAGCTTTTATGGTAGCCAGCATAGCTAACCCAACCTGCCGGGCAGCCAGCTTGCCATCTTCCGGGGTAATAGTATCACCTATGCGGCCAATAATCAGGCTGCCATCATCCTGTACTGTCCCATGGCCTGATAAGTAAAGATATTTACCATCAACCAAACAAGGTTTATACACACCAAGCGGTTTTGGAGCAGGCGGCAGGTTTAGGCCTAAAGCGGCAAAATTTTGTTCAGCAGTATTCATTTTATAAGGTAATTGTGTAAAACAAACATAAAAATAAAATGCAGGCTATCCTATCAAAGCAAGCAATGGAAATCAAGTTTATGTAAGTATGTTACTTAATTCACAATTCGAATAAAAAATATTAAAAAGTTAAATATTGCTAAGTTAAAACATCATAAATACAACTAAATCTGCATTTTAGAATTGTTCTATTTAAACTTACTCAATAGTATTTGTCAAATCTTACTATTAGTAAAGGGTATATTTGTGTAGTTATTACAATATATAATCATATATGCTATTATGAATGATTTTATAGCCGCCAGATCACAAATGGCCCTATCATTGGGCTTCCACATTATTTACTCCTGTATAGGCATGGTAATGCCTGTTTTTATGGCTATATCAAACTATAAATACATTAAAACTAATAATCCATTATACAAACACATTACGCAAGCATGGAGCAAGGGCGTGGCTATATTTTTCGCCACCGGAGCGGTATCAGGCACTATGCTTTCATTCGAGTTAGGTTTATTATGGCCAAAGTTTATGGAGCATGCCGGGCCAATATTTGGAATGCCTTTTTCGTTAGAAGGTGTTGCTTTTTTTATTGAAGCTATTGCCTTAGGATTCTTTCTTTATGGCTGGGATAAGTTTAATAAATGGTTTCATTGGTTCACCGGGATCGTGGTTGGAGTGAGCGGCGTAGTATCGGGTATTTTAGTAGTATCAGCAAATTCGTGGATGAACAGCCCTGCCGGGTTTGATTATGTTAACGGGCAGTATACAAACATTGACCCAATTAAAGCCATGTTCAACGCCGCCTGGCTTTCTGAAGCAGTACACATGACTATAGCCGCTTTTGCTGCTACGGGCTTTGCGGTTGCAGGTATACACGCGCTCATGATCTTCAGGAAGAAGAATGTAATCTTCCATACTAAATCATTTAAAATAGCTATTGCCTTTGGTGCTTTGGCTGCAGTATTACAACCATTAAGCGGTGATCTATCCGCCAAAGGAGCAGCAAAAAGGCAGCCAGCTAAATTAGCTGCTATGGAAGCTCATTTTCATACCGGGCCATACTCTAAATTATTGATAGGCGGCATACCAGATACCGTGAACAAGAAGGTAAATTACGGAATTGAATTACCCGGATTATTAAGTTTTTTAGTGTATGATGATTTTAAAACACCTGTTAACGGGTTAGATAAAATCCCGCAAAAAGACCAACCGAACGTACCTGTTACGCACTATGCTTTTCAGTTAATGGTGGGCATCGGTATGTTTTTATTAGCAATTGGGTTACTCTACTTTTTTGCCTTATGGAAAAAACGTGAATGGCTGAATAAAAGTTGGTTTTTAAAACTGTTTATAGCCGCCACTCCGCTTGGTTTTATCGCCGTCGAGGCTGGTTGGACGGTTACTGAGGTTGGCCGACAGCCATGGATAATACAAGGCGTTATGCGTACCAGCGAGGCCGTTACGCCTATGCCAGGTATTCATTACTCGTTTTACTTGTTTACGCTTATTTATTTTACGCTGAGCCTTGCCGTGGTGTTTTTACTGAGCAGGCAAATTAAAATGGTGCCTGAGTTGTACGATCATAATTAAGAATTATATGCTGTACGTTGTTATCATCTTCTTATTTTTCTCCATACTGCTATATTTTTTGCTTGGCGGTGCTGATTTTGGCGCGGGTATAATTGAATTGTTTACCTCAACCGACAATAAATCGCGTACACGCCGTACCATGTACAAAGCAATAGGCCCTATTTGGGAAGCAAACCATATGTGGTTGATCATCGCGGTGGTAATTATGTTTGTGGGTTTCCCGGTAATTTATAGTGATATGTGTACTTACTTACATATACCCTTATTAATTATGCTTTTAGGTATCACCGCCCGCGGCACAGCTTTCTCATTCCGTAATTACGATGCGATAAAGGATGACAAAATGCAGGATTTATACAATTACATTTTTGTATATTCTAGCTTCGTGACCCCTCTATTTTTAGGCATAGTTGCAGGAAGTGTTATTTCGAGGCAGATAGATCCTGGGGCTACCGATTATTTAAGTACCTACATTTTTAGCTGGCTTAATTGGTTTTCGGTAATGGTTGGCTTTTTCACGGTGTCATTGTGCGGTTTCTTAGCAGCTATCTATCTGATTGGCGAAGCTAAAGAACAGTTTGACATTAAACGCTTCACCAAAAAAGCTGTAATAATGAATGCAGTAGCCGTTGGTTTTGGTGGATTAGTATTTATTGCAGCCGAACACGAAAATGTTCATCTTGCTCATTGGATTTTTGGCAACCCGGTTAGTTTAATTGCCGTTATTGCAGCATCACTATCACTAGTGTTGTTATGGTATTTATTGCGTAAAGGCAATACTAAAGTAATCCGCATATTAGCCGCGTTTCAGGTTACTATGATATTGGTATCTGTAGGTTATCGCCACTTTCCTAATATCATCATGGTGAAGGGTGGCAACAACTTGTCCTTACTTAAAGACCATGCGCCCATGACTACGATCAATGATCTTGGGTGGGGACTTTTATTAGGTAGTTTATTAATTCTGCCTGCCTTGGGCTACTTATTTTACAGCTTTCAAACAAAGCAAAGCAGGGCTAATTGAATCCTCAATATATTTTCCCACACAATTTATCTAACATGAAAAAAACTATTGCGATTGATATGGACGGCGTAATTGCCGATATAGATACTCATTTTATAAATTGGTACGAACGCGATTACGGAATAAAAGTACTACCTGAAAATATATTGGGCCTTACTACAGCTGAAGCTTTTCCGGATGGCGCGGTAAGAAAATTTGTTTATACCCCCGGATTCTTTTTAACTGCACCTGTTATGCCGGGTGCAGTTGAAGCTTTAAAAACTTTGTCCGAAAGTTTTGAAATATACATCGTATCAGCGGCCATCGAGTTTCCACAAAGTTTATCTGAAAAATTGCAGTGGCTGAATATAAACTTTCCTTTTATCACATGGAAAAATATTGTTTTTTGTGGCGATAAGAGTATCATCAATACTGATTTTATGATTGATGATATGATCCATAACTTGGATACCTTTAAAGGAGAAACGCTAATGTTCAACTCTATTTTTAATTACAATCATAATCATCACAGGCGAGTTCACACCTGGCAGGAAGTAGTTCAGCTGATGAAAGAAAAAACTTAAACAACAAAAAACCGCCTCATTACAGGCTTAGGGGCGAAACTTCTTATTGGTTAATATACCCCAATGTTCTTTCGTTTTGTAGGCTTTATTGTTTGTGCCATTAATACTCCAAAGAAAACTAATTAAGCGATGAACAAATCGATATAAATCAGTAATTAATACCACCAATAGCATCATTATTACCACTAATAACGGCACTTTTTGGTGTATTTTTGTAATATGACAAGAGATAAGTTTCCGGTTTATGATATTGGCCACTTAGCCGAATTTAAGCAGGATGATATCCTGATCAGCCAGTTTGCGCCTTATCTCAAGATTCATAAAAATCTTCAACATGCTCACAAGCATACATTTTATCATCTGGTATTTTTTACTGAAGGAGCAGGTAGTCAAACTATAGACTTTCAAAGGTTTGAAGTAAAGCCTTATCAAATTTACTTTATGGTACCTGGGCAGGTACATAATTGGGCCTTTGAAGGAAATGTAGAAGGCTATGTGGTGAACTTTTCACATCAATTTTTCCAATCCTTTTTACTCAACCCAGACTACCTTGAACAATTTCCATTTTTTAGTGGCAACGCGAATGAGGCAGTGATTAATATTGAAGAAAGACTCAGAATAAAAATAATTAGCCTTTTCGAAAAACTACTAATTGAAACCTCAGAAAACCAGCGCACAGCGCTGGATATGATTAAGCTACTTCTATTAGAGCTTTTTATTTTGATTGGTAGAACAACTATCACCCCTCAATTAAAACAAGCAAGCCCTTACAATCTAACATTACTAAAAAACTTCAAAAACCTAATTGAAAAGAATTACATAAACAACAGGCTGCCAAAAGATTATGCTGAATTACTTTACATTACCCCTAATCATTTAAATGCATTGTGTAATGATCTTTTAGATATGTCTGCGGGTGAAATTATTCGCAACCGTGTAGTTTTAGAAGCCAAACGCTTGCTGGTTAATCCGCAATTAGGTATTTCAGAAGTTGCCAATCATTTAAATTTTGCGGACAATTCCTACTTCACTAAATTTTTTAAAAAACATGCCGGTATAACTCCAGAAGAATTCAGGAAACAATTTATAAAACAATCATGAAAACGTTACAAATGACAAATAATACAATACCATCAGAATTTAAGGCAGCTTTACATGCAAAATGCCCAAAATGCCGTACCGGCAATATGTTTTCGGGTGCTATGTACGGTTTCAAAACACAAAAAATGAATACGGCTTGTCCGCATTGCGGCTTCACCTTTGAGATTGAGCCTGGGTATTTTTATGTAGCAATGTTTGTAAGTTATGCCATGAATGTTGCCGAAATGGTTACCCTGGCTTTGGGGCTACATATTTTAACCGGCAGCAATTCTCCATGGTTGTATTTAGGTGTTCTGTTCGCGGTGGCCATTTTATTATCTCCATTCCATTTCAGATATTCAAGAGTTGTTTTGTTGTACTGGCTTACTCCCGGTATACATTTCGATCCTAAAAGAGCCGAAATGAAAAATAAAGAAGATAACCAGGCATAATTCCCTTAATTTTCAAACAATACAGATAAAATTTTACCCGTATTGTTTGAAACAAATTTTCACGCATATATTATGGATGTTTCTTGCTGCAATTAGCGCAAGAACAAAGTATTAATAATACCACACACCTGGCCTCAACAGGTTCTGTTAATGAAATAGTTAAAAACTTATTTCAGCGTTTAAATGTTCATAAACCAATAGCAAGCGTAAATTTTAAAGGTAAATTTCAAGTTACACACAGGTTGTATAAATACCGTACGACTAATTTAGTTGTGACTATAAAATTTACCTCTTATAATTGCGTTCTTAATATTTCATCAAAGCTGGCTATATTTAACGCCATAAACTACATCTTAGTAAATGTTCAATCGTATAAAAAACCGATTTCTCAGGTATTTTCTGATACTTATATATTTTATCATCATATTCTTTTGCGCTATAGAGGTTAACTTCCTTTGGCTGTTTGGCTATTCGCCGGATATGAATGACATAAAAAATCCAAGCATGTCTGTTGGCTCTCAACTATATACTGCCGACGGAAAACTTATAGGGCAATATTATAAAGAGAATCGCTCTCCCGTGCTTTTTAAGGACATCTCTCCTAACCTTATTAATGCGTTGATATGTACAGAAGATGTGAGGTTTTACAGTCATAATGGTATCGATGTTTACTCATTTCTTACAAGCATGTTGTCAACAGCAAAAGGCGATAAACGCGGCGGCAGTACAATAACTCAACAGCTTGCTAAAAATCTTTTCGAAACACGTAAGCGTAAATCACAAGGGCTTATTAAACATGTACCAGTGCTAAACACTATTGTTTATAAATGCAAAGAGTGGCTAACTGCACTTGAGATTGAGCACGTTTACAGTAAGCAAGAAATACTGGAACTTTACCTGAACACTGTACCTTTTGGCAATAATACTTATGGGATAAAAACCGCAACCTTAAAGTATTTTGATAAAACTCCAGATAAGGTAAATCCTGCTGAAGCGGCAACGCTGATAGGTATGCTTAAAGCAACCTCTACCTATAACCCTATTAACAATCCGGATAAATCACTGGCAAGGCGTAATACCGTGTTAAGTCAGATGGAAAAATATGGCAAATTGACTAAACCTGAATACGAAACCAACGTTAATCTTCCATTAAACCTTAATTTAAATTATGTTGATGATGAGGGCCAGGGAGACTCGTATCTACGAGAAGCGGTTGAAAAATGGTTGAAAAAATGGTGTAGGGATAATGGCTATGACCTATATTCTGACGGATTAAAAATATACACCACCATTGATTCAAAAATGCAGCAATATGCCGAAGAAGCTGTTGCCGAAAAGATGAAAGTATTGCAAAAACGCTTTGATGAGTTATGGGGTAAGAAAAACCCATGGCGCGATTTTGAAGGCAATGAGATAAAGGATTGGGTGCAAAAGGGTGAACAAAATTTGCCTATTTATAAACTATTGCAAAAGCGATATAAAGGCGATACAGTTGCCATAAATAAATACTTCAGCACAAAAAAACGGATGACCGTATTTACATGGAACGGCGACAAAGACACTACCTTTTCAAGTGTTGACTCGTTAAAATATTACGCACGTATCCTAAATACAGGTATGATGACGATTGAACCTTCAACCGGATATATTAAAGATTGGGTTGGTGGTATTGATTATAAATACTTTAATTATGACCACGTAAATCAGGCTAAACGCCAGGCAGGCTCGACGTTTAAACCTTTTGCTTATGTAACTGCGATAGATAATGGCTTTACTCCTTGCGATAAGTTTACCGATAAGCCGGTCACCATTAATTATATGGATAACGGAAAACCTGAAGTTTGGCAACCAAACAATGCCGATTTCAAGTTCACTTATCAGGAAATGTCACTACGATGGGCAATGGGTAAATCGGTAAACTCAATAACGGCCCAGGTAACCCAACAAGTTGGGTGGGATAAAATTGTAGAATATGCCCATAAATTAGGTATTGAAAGTCCGCTAAAATCTGTACCATCAGTTTCATTAGGCTCAAATGATGTTTCGGTTTATGAGATGGTACGCGCTTACAGCACTTTCCTGAATAAAGGGGTAAAGATAGATCCGCTGTTAGTGACTAAGATCACCGATCAGGATGGAAATGTGTTGGCTACATTCACGTTAAATAGCCAAAGAGTATTGAGTGAAGAAACAGCCTGGTTGATGCTTTATATGTTCCGTGGCGGTATGGAAGAACCAGGAGGCACATCTCAAGCTTTATGGGAATATCCGGGTTTATGGAAGAAGGATAATCAAATTGGTGGTAAAACAGGCACATCATCACATTATGTTGATGGTTGGTACATGGGTATTACTAAAGATCTGGTTACAGGTGTTTGGGTTGGTGCTGATGATAGAAGCGTGCACTTCACAACTTCTGAAAATGGTGAAGGATCACATACTGCTTTACCTATCTTCGCACGATTTATGGAAAAGGTGTATGCCGATCCTAAATCGGGTTATACTTGGGGGCCGTATCCAAAGCCTTGGGTTAAAATAACTAAAGAGTATAATTGCCCATCACCACATATTTCTACAGATACAACATCTACCGATAGTACAACAGCCCCTGTTGATACAACAGGGGGTATACCGGCAGTAGAAACACCTGACGATTCAAAAGACAACCCCCAACAGTAGAATTACGTATTAGGGGTAACGCAATTATGAAAAAACTAATTTTAGTAACATTTATAGTTTTAGGTTGCTTGCGCCTAAATGCGCAAGCCCAATCCGATACATTACTTTCGGCTCCTAAGAAAGACCTATCCACTTTTATTAAAGTTATAAACGCAGCGGGATTAAAAAACATATTCGATGGGCAACCTATAACTATTTTTGCGCCGGATAATGAAGCGTTTGATAAGTTTTCAGCAAACAAAATAGATAGTTTATTGATGCCTTCTAATAAATCCTTATTAATAAGCACTTTAGACTTTCATATAATAGCAGGAAAATTAACCGCTAAAGATATTGCAAAAGCCATTCATGATGGCGGCGGTCACGCTACATTCCGAACCCTTGCCGGCACTAAACTAAATGCAAAAATAAATGCTAACAGAAACATTGTTTTGTTTGATGGAAGTGGTTGCGAAAGTGTTATTAAAGTATTCAATATCAAACAAGGCAATGCAGATATGTTTGTAATAGATTCTGTTTTGCTGCCTAAAAACAAATACTTATAATTTACTTCTACTAATAATAGAACCTATTTTTTTATTTATTATCTAAAATAACGTAAGGAAACAATTAGTCGCCCGACTAACGTTATAATATCTATAATCATTATACGCTATAATGACAAACTATAAGGTATATTAAAGCGTATGTAACATATAGATGGCAGGCGCGCAATTAGGTGCACCTTTTGTATATATCAATAAAAATATCTAAAAAAAAATGAAAAAATCAATTTTAGCGGTAATGCTATTAAGTGTAATAACACTATTCAGTTGTCAGAACATTAGTGCTCAAGACAATACAAAAATCCTTCAGCATAGAAGAATGAGCAAAACACCTGCTCAATGGAAAGCTATACTCACGCCAAACCAGTATGATATAATGGTTAATCGCGGTACGGAACCACCTTTCCATAACGCTTATGACGAAAATCATCAAAAAGGTGTTTATAAAAGCGCAGCAACGGGCGAAATATTATTTACTTCGGAGGATAAATTTGATAGCGGAACCGGCTGGCCAAGTTTTGTTAAACCTGCCGATATGAGCAAAATTGAAATTGTAAAAGACAACAGCTACGGCATGGACCGTGATGAGGTTATCGAAAAAAGCACCGGCTTGCATTTAGGCCACGTTTTTGATGACGGCCCTGCCGATCGCGGCGGTAAGCGTTATTGTATGAATTCAGGTGCGCTTATATTCGTTAAAACGAAGTAACCGCTCTCCTGAAATTAACAACTGAGGGACGAATCTGCGGCCTTATACGCACCTTGCTCTCAAAATTCAAACCAATGGTCAGATCTACCCAATCAGGGTTAACAGGTCTGATCATTTTTTCTTTTTGTGGCCGAGTGTAAGTACTTACCTGTTTAAATCTCTCCATTGCCATTTCTTCATTGTTGATTTCTTCAAAATAAACCAAACGATTAAGTTGCTGCGCACTATCGAAAAATAAGGTAGGCATATCGCTGTAAAACTTTAAGGTTTTAACCAGATCCGAGCTTAAACCTACATGTAAATTGTTCCTGTTTCTGTCTGTGATAATATAAATAAACCGTTTCATTTGACAATAAATTTGGTGTTTGAAAAAATATTACTAACTTTATGAGCATAAAATTACTAATAAATTTAGCAATTCCAAATTTTATGTCAATTATTTCATCAAATATTAAATTTCTTCGAAAAAAGAAGGGTTTAACACAGCAACAGTTTGCAGATCAAGTAGGTATCAAACGTTCGTTAGTAGGTGCCTACGAGGAAGAAAGGGCTGAACCGAAATACGAATTACTAAAAACCATAGCATCTTTTTTTGAAATCAGTATTGATGATTTTATTAAGGAGACCATAAACGATAAATGGGCGCCTGCACCTAAAGGGAACCTGCGTATTTTAAGTATATCGGTTGATAAGGATGATAACGAGAATATTGAACTTGTACCTTTAAAAGCCAGTGCTGGATATTTGAATGGCTATGCCGATCCGGAATATGTAGCGCAACTGCCTAAGTTTTATTTGCCAATGTTTAAACAAGGCACATACCGGGCTTTTGAAATAAAAGGCGACTCTATGCTACCCTTACTATCAGGTACTATTATAATAGGTGAATATATGGAAAACTGGGGTGATGTAAAAAGCGGCGAAACCTATGTTATCGTTTCAAAAAGCGAAGGCGTGGTTTATAAGCGCATGGGAAGCAAATTCAGGGCTGATAAGAAGCTAAAACTGATATCCGATAATCCCGTATATGAACCTTATGAAATAAGTGGCGAAGATGTATTAGAAATTTGGAAAGCCAAAGCCTATATATCAACCCAAATGCCCCTACCTGCTCCTGAACCTACGATGGAAAGCCTTACTAGCATGATGGCGCAAATGCAACGGTCAATCTCCAATCTGCAACAAAAAAATTGAGTGAATGAGTGATGGACCGAATTAGTGAATAAAAGGTAAAATCACTCATTCGCTAATTCAATCCATCACTAAATAGCCACCTGCAACAATTAAGTTACATCGTTGTTATTAAACCATTAGCTATTACCTTTATCATACTAACTATAAAACGTAAAAAACTAAAAAATCAAGCGATGAAAAAATTTTTGTTAATGTGCTGCTTCGTTATAGGAATTACAGCAGCAAGCCATGCCCAGCAAGGCGGGATGAGAATGAGCCCTGAGGATAGAGCTAAGGCAATGCAAACTCAGTTAAAACTAACTGATGATCAAACAACTCAAATTACAGCTATTTTAAAAACTTCTGCTGCTCAAAGAGATAGTGTGAAAAATGCGGGTGGCGACAGAGAAGCTATGCGCCCTATAATGATGGCGGCCAATCAAAAAATACAGGCAATATTAACTCCTGACCAGCAAGCAGCTTACAAACAATGGATGGCTGATATGCGCGCCAAAATGCAAAATGGCGGCGGTGGTGGCAACTAAGTCCTGCGCTCTAAATTATTAAAGGAAGCGTTTCGGTAATATCGGGGCGCTTTCTTTATTTTAGCGGAAATTTTTACCGGTTGAAATCATCAGAAGCATTTATTGAACAAAAATTGGTGGAACGCAAGCAGGCGGGTTCATACCGAACCCTTAAGCCTGAAAACTCGCTTATTGATTTTTGCTCAAATGATTATTTAGGCTTTGCCCGATCATCAAAACTGAAAAATAAAATTGATGCTGAAATAAATGGGTTGCAATTGGCATTAAATGGATCTACCGGATCGAGACTGTTATCGGGCAATTTACAGTACACCGAAGACCTGGAGCACGAAGTAGCAACGTTACATAATAGCGCGGCAGGATTACTGTTTAACTCGGGTTATGATGCTAATATCGGTTTGTTTTCATGCATTGCACAGCGTGGTGATACTATTATTACTGATGAATTAATACATGCCTCTATTATTGACGGTACACGCCTAAGCCATGCCAGCCGTTACACTTTTAAGCATAATGATTTAGATAGCCTTGAAGCCAAGCTAAAGCAGGCTAAGGGAAGCTGTTATGTAGCTATTGAAAGTGTATATTCAATGGATGGCGATACTCCTCCTCTATTAGATATACTGCATCTTACAGAAAAATATGGAGCTGCTTTAATTGTTGATGAAGCCCATGCCGTTGGTTTATATAAAAAAGGGTTGATTAGTGCGCTGGGGATTGAAAACAGAATATTTGCCCGGGTGATAACATTTGGTAAGGCATTAGGTTGCCATGGGGCTATTGTTTTAGGAAGCGATGCATTACGAAACTACCTGATTAACTTTGCGAGGTCTTTTATCTATACTACCGCGGCATCAGTGCATCAGATAGCGTCTATAAAAATGGCGTATCAAATGCTACTGTGTTCGGATGAGATTATTGAGGCACTGAACAACAATATTGGGTTATTTAAGGAAAGAATATCAAAAGCACCTGCCTTGCTTAAAAGCGATAGTGCTATACAGTGCCTGCTGTTAAATGATAACGAACTGGCGAGGAAAGCCGCTTTATATTTAAAAGATAAAGGGTTGGATGTGCGTGCCATATTAAGCCCGACCGTGCCGGCAGGTACTGAGCGATTGCGTATTTGCCTGCACGCGTATAATACAATTAATGAAATTGATTTATTAACTAAAACCATAAACGAATTAATAAATGCCTGATAAAACGTTATTTATTACAGGAATTGGTACCGGGATAGGTAAAACTATTGTTTCGGCGGTATTGACGGAAAAACTAAAAAGCGATTACTGGAAACCCATACAGTCGGGAGATTTGGATGATAGTGATACATTGAAAGTAAAAAATCTGGTATCGAATGATAACTCTACTTTTCATAAAGAAGCTTACAGGTTAACACAGCCTTATTCTCCGCATAAATCAGCGGCTATTGACGGAATTACTATCGACCTGAATAAAATCATCGCCCCAAAAACTAATAACCGCTTATTGATTGAGGGGGCGGGTGGTTTAATGGTGCCTTTGAACGATGAGTATTTAATGATCGATCTGATTAAAAGACTTGACGTGGAAGTAGTGTTAGTTTCACAGAATTATCTGGGAAGTATTAATCATACATTATTATCTGTGGTTATGTTAAAGCAACATGATATTAAAATAGCGGGTATCATATTTAATGGAAAAACCGACGAGAACTCGGAAAGCTATATTTTAAAATATACCGGGGTACAATTATTAGGTCATTTGCCCGAATTCGAGACCGTTGATAAAGACGCCATAGTAAAAGCTGGCGACTTTATTACATTGTAAATTACCAATAAAGTATTAGCTTCAACACATTATAAGGCAACATTAATTATGAAGAATATTACAGTTATAGGTTCAGGAACTATGGGTAATGGTATTGCTCACACCTTCGCGCAGCATGGTTTTAATGTTTCTTTGGTAGATATTAACGAGGCCGCATTAAACCGCGCCTTGCAAACAATAACCAATAACCTTGACAGGCAGATAAAAAAAGGCACAATAGATGAGCAAGTGAAAGCTGCTACATTAAACCATATTAAAACTTATACCGATTTAAAAGATGCTGTGCAAAACGCCGACTTGGTAATTGAAGCAGCTACCGAGAACCGGGAAATTAAACTTGGTTTGTTTAAACAACTAAGCGAGCTATGTAGCGACAAGGTAATATTAGCTTCCAATACGTCGTCTATATCCATCACCCAAATTGCCTCTATAACTAAGAACCCTGGAAATGTGATTGGAATGCACTTCATGAATCCAGTGCCGTTAATGAAACTGGTTGAAGTAATAAGGGGTTATGCGACTACGGATGAGGTTACTAATACCATTATGCAACTATCTGAAACATTGGAAAAAGTACCGGTAGAAGTAAATGATTACCCTGGCTTTGTGGCTAACCGTATTTTAATGCCGATGATAAATGAGGCGATTTATACGCTTTACGAAGGCGTTGCCGGGGTTTATGAAATAGATACAGTAATGAAATTAGGAATGGCCCATCCTATGGGGCCTTTACAACTTGCGGATTTTATAGGGCTGGATGTTTGTTTAGCTATATTGAATGTATTGCATAACGGCTTTGGCAATCCTAAATATGCGCCTTGTCCTCTTTTGGCAAATATGGTAACGGCAGGGCATTTGGGTGTAAAATCGGGTAGCGGATTTTATAAATATGCACCAGGCAGCAAGGATCTGGTAGTTGCGGATAAGTTCAACAAGTAGATTGTTAAACCTTTTGAGTAGTTATTTGTCCATACTTAATATCTACCAAAAAACATTTATGAAAAAATTACAAAAATTAGGGATCATGGCAGTATTGGCTGGTTCTCTATTTATGTCGGCCTGTGCAGGAGAGTATTATGTAAGCAGCCAACCAGCAGAAACAGTTTATGTGAGACCAGGTGCGCCATACCCTGGAGCAGTTTGGATTGAGGGAGATTGGATTTGGAGCGGTGGGGTTTATGTACATAGGCCAGGACATTGGGCTCGGCCTCGTGCCGGAAGGGTTTGGGTGGCAGGTAACTGGCACCACGGCCCACGCGGTTACGCATGGCACAAAGGATATTGGAGATAATTAAAATTTCCTGCATCTTTCAAAAAAAAGCCATCTGCCTAAGGCAAATGGCTTTTTAGTTCTATTGAGTATCTACTCAGGCTCTTCTGATCAAACCTAAAAGTAAAGCGATGATAGCAATTACTAATAATACGTGGATCAATCCGGTAGCCGAATAAAAGAATACTCCTAATGCCCATCCGATTATTAGGATAACGGCAATGATGTACAATAAACCTCTCATTTTGTTAAAGTTTTAGTTGATAAATATTTTATCATCAGTGCCAAAACCGTTCCAAAATAAGGGCGAACAAAAAAACCCCGCGTTTGCAGGGTCTTTCAATCAAGAAAAATGTTGATTAATATTCGTCCTCGTTAAAAAAGAAGTCATCTTTTGTCGGATAATCCGGCCAGATTTCTTCAATGTTTTCGTAAGGCTCGCCATCGTCTTCCAGTGCCTGTAGGTTTTCAATAACCTCTACAGGTGCGCCAGAGCGTATAGCATAGTCAATTAATTCGTCTTTTGTGGCAGGCCAAGGTGCGTCTTCAAGGTGAGATGCTAGTTCAAGTGTCCAGTACATATTTTATTTTTATAATAATTACACTAAATTACTTTTTCGCAAAAGTATAATATTTTTAAATTGATTATCAATATTTTTTTTTAACATTTTCAAATACGCGGAATCCATTTATTTTCGGGGACACATTGTTCATCCCCTATCTTACGCGCTAAAGTGAATAGGTAATCGCTCAACCTGTTCAGATAAATGTTCACTTTTTCATCCACCGGGCTTTCTTCGGCCAGGTGAACGGTAATGCGTTCGGCCCTTCGGCAAACACATCTTGCAATATGGCAAAACGAAATGGCATTACTACCACCCGGCAAAATAAAATGTTTTAACGGTGGCAATTGTTCATCAATTATATCCATTTCGTGCTCCAGCAGTTCAATATCCTCATCATGCAGATCAGGTATCAGCATTTTCGATTTCTCAGGATCAGCCGCTAAAGAAGCGCCGATAGTGAATAACCTATCTTGTATGTGTTTTAATATATCTTTATCCCGTTCTGTAATATCCTGATCGCGGATCAAACCAATGTACGAATTAAGTTCATCCACAGTACCATAGCTCTCGATACGCAAGTGGTGTTTTGGTACCCGCGTACCGCCTATTAATGATGTTAACCCTTTATCGCCGGTTTTAGTATATATTTTCATTTAAACTTATTAACCTTGTCGCTAATACTTTTTAAAAGTACATTAAAATATATTTAAATTAAACCTGTTTGAATATAAGGTGTTTTATATTTTCACTAGCTACTATCATGAAATCGATCATATTATCTACCCGGCTGATACTTATCTTACTTTCCGCGACGCTGTTATTAAGCTTTAAATGTCATACCTCTACCTCAAGTGCAACTAATGTTCCTGTTGTAAACAACCAAATACCAGTAAGCAGTTTTTTGAGCGAAAATGATTTTAACTCGCTTTTTCCGATGCATGATAAATTTTATAGCTACACGGCCTTTATAAAAGCTATAAATCAATTGGGTGTTATTAAAGTGAAGATAACACGCAGGGCGGCATCGGTATTCCAGATCATTCGTACTGATAAAGCTACGGGAAAGTCCACCATTGCGCGCCAGGACGCTGATTGGAATGAGGACTGGGCTAAAGCCAAACCCGACACATCCTATGTTATTGATTACGGCGCATTTTGCAGCGAAAATAACATCCAAACTAATAAAAGGGAGCTAGCTGCCTTTTTCGCGCAGATAGCACATGAGACCCGCCATGGCGAAGATGGCAAATATAATGACGGACTGATGCTGATGCATGAACTAAACACCTCATTAACCTACATTGCGAATAACGATGACTATCCTGCCGTTAAAGGCAAAAAATATTATGGCCGCGGCCCTATGCAGATAAGTTATAATGGTAATTATGGCTATGCATCAACCTGCATTTTTGGTGATAAGAATGTATTGTTAAACAACCCGGACCTAGTTCAAAATGATCCGGTAGTTGCATTTAAAACCGCTATTTATTTTTGGATGACGCCACAATCGCCAAAACCATCGGCGCATGATGTAATGACCGGCAAATGGCAGCCCAGCGCTGCTGATAAAGCTGCAGGAAGAACTCCAGGCTTCGGTATGACGATTAATATTGTAAACGGGCAGATAGAATGTAATAAAGGCGATAACATGCCCAATATGAATGATCGGATAGGTTTTTACCAGCACTTTTTAAATTTGTTAGGTATAAGTGATCCTAATTGTGCATGTAGTTGCGGAACAATGAAACCTTACGCCTATAACTAAGGCTCCAAATAATAATGTTTTATCCTGTTTAGCCCCTCATCCAGTTCATAAACTAATGGAACTCCTGTTGGCAGATCTAATTGGGTTACTTGTTCATCGCTAAGGTTATCGATATATTTAATCAATGCCCTTAAGCTATTGCCGTGCGCGCAGATGATCACCTTTTGATTTTTGCGCATTATGGGTACTATCACCTCATTCCAATAAGGCAATACGCGGTCCATAGTTTGGCTTAAGTTTTCGGTGAGCGGTAATTCACGCTCGGTAAGGTCTTTGTAACGAAGATCGTAGCCGGGATAGCGCTTGTCCTCTTTAGTTATCGCGGGTGGCAATGCATTTGGGTCACGGCGCCACAGGTGTACCTGCTCTTCTCCGTATTGCGCTATGGTTTCATCCTTATTTAAACCTTGCAAAGCACCATAGAAACGTTCGTTTAATCGCCATGATTTTTGCACGGGTATCCATAAGTGATCCAACTCTTCCAATACGATATGTAATGTTTTTATGGAACGTTTAAGTACGGAACAAAATCCCGCATCAAAATTATAACCATGCTTTTTTAATAACTGCCCTGCTTGTTTGGCTTGTTCAACGCCTGTTGGGGATAGGTCTACATCGGTCCACCCGGTAAAGCGGTTTTCTAAATTCCAAACACTTTGGCCGTGGCGTATTAATACAAGTTTCTGCATAGCTATTGTTTAACGCTAAAGATACACTACAGTTTGTAACATGTTGGTTTAATAGAAATAAACACATACATTGCTTCACCAATTAAAACCAAAAATCATGATTCCAACTATTCCTACACCTGTCCCTGTAAAAGACAGTATTGCCAATCCTGCGCCATTAGGACTTTGCGCCTTTGGTATGACCACCGTTTTGTTAAACTTTAAAAATGCCGGATTTATTGAATTTAACTCCATGATATTAGCCATGGGAATTTTTTACGGCGGCCTGGCACAGGTAATTGCCGGAGTAATAGAAGCCAAAAAGAATAACACTTTTGGTTTAACTGCATTTACATCTTACGGCTTCTTCTGGCTGTCATTAGTTGGATTAATAGTTATACCAGCTTTTGGATGGGCACCCAAACCATCAGAAGCAGGGATGAGTGCATATTTGAGTATATGGGGATTATTTACCTTCCTGATGTTTTTTGGCACGCTTAAATTAAACAGGGCGCTGCAATTTGTTTTTGGTTCATTAACAATATTATTTGTGCTATTGGCTGTGAGCGATGGCACGGGTAATAAAGGGTTGGGACAGATTGCAGGCTATGAGGGTATTATTTGTGGCTTATCAGCAATATATACAGGAATAGCCAATTTGTTGAATGAAGTTTATGGAAAAACTGTATTACCCATTGGGCAAGTATCGTAATTTGGTTAGATTTGCGTATTGAAAGATTTTAAAAAATATTACGTTCTTCCGGCCACGCCTGAGGAAATTTATACCGCGTTAACCAATCCCTTAACCATTGAGTTGTGGACAGGTGAGCCTGCGGTTATGTCGACCGAAATTGGCACTGAATTCTCTATGTGGGATGGCAGTATTGTTGGCAAGAACATTGAGTTTGAAGAAAACAAGAAGATTGTACAGCAATGGTATTTTGATGGACAAGAAGCTGAATCTATTGTTACGATAAAGCTTCATGCTGATAAAAACGGCACTTCGGCTGAATTAAGGCACACCAATATTCCTGACAGCGATTATGAAGATATGACCGAAGGCTGGAATGATGCTTATTTCGGATCACTTTTTGAGTTTTTTAGTCTATAACTAAATACCCTATCTATAAATTAAATCATAGATAGGGTATTCAAAATCTTAGTGTTGCTTATCTATCTGATTTAGCAACCGGAAATTACATTCTTTCCGGAACTTCAATTCCTAATAAAGCCATTCCTTTACTGATCACTTTTGCTGATGCTGATGAAAGCTGCAGCCTGAATGTTTTCTGTAAATCATTATCAGCCTGCAGGATAGATTTTTCGTGATAAAACTTATTGTAAGTTTTAGCCAGTTCATAAATATAATTGGCTATTAACGCAGGGTTGTGGCTACTTGCCGCTTCACTTACTATCGCAGGGTATTGGGTCAATACTACAACCAAGTCACGTTCCACGGCATCCAATTCTTCAATATCAGTTTTTTCTGCAAAATCAACCTCCGCCCTGCTGAGTACTGATTTAATACGGGCATGGGTATATTGAATAAACGGACCTGTATGCCCTTGAAAGTCTACTGACTCATTTGGATCAAATAATAAACGTTTTTTAGGATCGACCTTTAGAAGGAAATATTTTAAAGCACCCATACCAATGGTGTGGTATAAATGCAGCTTTTCTTCTTCGGTAGAATCATTTACTTTGCCTAAAGCCTCGGTTTGCTCTTTGGCGGTTTTCTCCATTTCGTCTATCAGGTCATCAGCATCAACCACAGTGCCCTCACGGGATTTCATTTTGCCTGATGGCAGATCGACCATACCATAAGATAAATGATATAAACCTTTAGCCCAGCTTTTGCCGAGTTTTTGTAAGATCAGGAACAGCACTTTGAAGTGATAATCCTGCTCGTTTCCTACCACGTAAATAGATTCATTCATATCGAAATCATCATATTTAAGCTGTGCGGTGCCTAAATCCTGGGTTATGTAAACGGAAGTACCATCAGAACGGCGAACCAATTTTTCATCGAGTCCGTCCTCGGTTAAATCTATCCAAACAGAGCCATCCGGTTTTTCAAAAAATACACCTTTCGCGAGGCCTTCTTCAACAATATCTTTACCTAATAAATAGGTATTTGATTCATAGTAAAATTTATCAAACTCAACACCAAGTCTTTTGTATGTTTTGCCAAAGCCATCATACACCCAGGTATTCATGGTTTTCCAGAGGTTGATCACATCCTCATCGCCAGCTTCCCATTTTTGCAACATTTCCTGGGCCGATTTGATCAATGGCGCATTCTTTTTGGCTTCTTCTTCAGTTTGGCCTTTGGATTTTAAAAATTCAATTTCCTTTTTATATTATTTATCGAAGATCACATAGTATTTTCCGACTAAATGATCGCC
>Ga0302197_10001272_pt1 | contig 24744 bp, 25 predicted proteins | sample II_Bog_N2_1_FD_193526 | JGI IMG/M metagenome (GOLD analysis project Ga0302197, IMG submission 193526) | Peat permafrost microbial communities from Stordalen Mire near Abisko, Sweden - II_Bog_N2_1 | ecosystem: Environmental > Terrestrial > Soil > Wetlands > Peat | place: Sweden: Abisko...
CCGTTGACGGATGGCGGGGGGTGCGATAGGTTGTGAATACACGGGAAAGGAGGATGATCCAGCCTATGCAAAAAGATTGTTCCAGTAGTTTCGTACGTGAGGTGACTGAGGCCTAGGGCATCGCGCCCAAGACACCCAGTAAGCCCCGGCGAGGAGAAATCGCATGGGCCCGGCGATCGCGGCAGCGCGGTGGCCTTAGTCCAATCCCAACAGTTCACCGGCAGCGGCCTGAGCGTAGTGCTTGGGCCGTTGTTGTTTTTGGGGCGGCAAGCGCACGCGGTGGTAGACGGCGCGACGACCTGGAAATAGATATATGCGAAGCCGCTGAGGGCCTGGAGGCTCAGGACAGCCGATCTGGAGATCGGCGCTACAGTTGGGGACCGGCGGTCTGATGCCATTGTGTGTGCTGTTGTGCATACCGTATGATTCCGACCATTGAGGGTAAGTCGATTTAGCGATTCTGTGTTTCGAGTTTGAAGTTCGTTGAAGAACGATCAGAAGCAACCGCAGATCCTTCGACTTCGGTCGCCGCGGCGACCTCCGCTCAGGATGACAGGCTTTTGTTTGAATTGAAGAAAGTCGATTCTCGTTCGCTCATTACGACAGATTCTTGTGATGCGAGCTTTGGACTCAGGACACTGATTCAGCGTTCTTCAGGTTTTGTTACGCGTCAAGGATTTGTGATGGGTTAGCTATTTGGAATGCGACAGAGATTTGATTCGGCAAGGGACAGGGAGGTCAGGAAAAATATGCGGCCGGAACAGTGGGAGACTTTCAAAAAAGCGGCGCGCCGCGAAAAGATGGACAAGATTCCGATGGCGATGATCATCGACAGTCCATGGATTCCGGGCTACCTGGGGATCAAGCACCTGGACTACTTCCTTGATCCGGAGCTGTGGTTTCAGTCGAATCTGAAGATCATGGAGGAGTTCAAGGAGATCATCTTTGTGCCGGGGTGGTGGATGGAGTACGGGATGGCTGCGGAGCCGTCGATACTGGGCGCGAAGATCAAGTTCTGGCAGGACAATACGCCGAGCGAGTACCACACGCTTTACCGGCTTGAGGATATCGACAGCTTTCCGGAATACGAGGTGGAAGCGGACGGGTTTGCCGGGCTGACGTTGCACCGGATCGGAATGGCGCGGCAACGGATTCTGGATGCGGGATACATTTTGCCGATGGTGACGGCTCGCGGACCGCTGTGCACGGCGGGGTTTGTGCGCGGGACGACGAACTTCATGATTGACCTGGTGGAGGATCCCAAGGGCGCGCACAAGCTGATCGATCTGTGTACGCGGGTGGTGATCGATTGGCTGAAGGCGCAACAGAAGGTGATGGGCGACGGGGTGGAGAGCATCTTCATCCTCGACGATATTGTGGGGTTCATCAATGAGGAGCACTACCTGGAGTTTGCGCATCCTTATTTGAAGCGGATTTGCGATGCGTTTCCGAAGGACTGGGTCAAGGTCTACCACAATGACGCAGAGGTGGATGCATGCCTTGACCATTTGCCGGATGCGGGATTCAATGTGCTGAACTGGGGCAAGCAGAAGCACATTATGGAAGTGAAGAAGCGTGTGGGCGACCGCATGTGCCTGATGGGGAATGTGAACCCGCTGGAGGTTGCGGTTCGCGGAACGCCGGAGGAAGTGAAGGAAGAGACGCTCGAGGTGCTGGAGGGATCGGGCGGCGAGGGAATCATACTTTCGGTAGGCGGCGGCACGAGCCCGGGGATGCCGCGCGAGAATATTCTGGCGATGCTGGAAGCGCTGGAAGAATATAACGCGAAGCGCTCGACGAGCGTAGCTGGAACCGGCCGCTGAGGAGATGATTCGTGCCTGATTACGCAGTGATGAATCAGTTCCTTTACGAGGGGAACGCGGCCGAGGTGGAGCGGCTGACGAAGGAAGCGCTGGCGGAAGGACGGACGGCGCAGGAGATCCTGAACGAGGGATTGATTGCGGGCATGAGCGTGGTTGGAGAGGATTTCAAACACAACGTGCTTTATGTGCCCGAAGTGCTGATTGCGGCGCGGGCGATGAAGGCGGGGATGGGAGTGCTGAAGCCGCTGTTGACGGCGAAGGGTAGCGGGACGAAGCCGAAGGGCGTGCTGTTGATGGGGACGGTACGCGGCGATCTGCACGATATCGGCAAGAACCTGGTGGGCATGATGGCCGAGGGAGCGGGGTTTGAGCTGCACGATATCGGCGTGGATCAGAGTCTGGATAAATTCATGGCCGCGGCGGAGAAGTGCAAGCCGACGATTATCGGGATGAGCGCGCTGCTGACGACGACGATGATGTACATGAAGACGGTGATTGATGGATTTGAAGCGGCGGGCATGACACACATCAAGATGGCGATCGGCGGCGCGCCGATCAGCCAGATGTTTGCCGACGAGATTGGGGCGGATGGGTACGGGGCGAATGCATCGGCGGCCGTGGATCTGTTCATGCGGCTTGCGGACGAAGGGTAGGGGGGCACTGAACAAGTGGGCGTTGAACGTTAGAGACCCATCCCTCAGGGGCTAAAGCCCGCGGTTTTATTGGCCTTTCTCGGCACGACTAAAGCCACCCCAGCGACGAAGACCTGTCGCCGGGGACCCTGGCAAGTCGTGTCCTTTCAAGGCCTGGCCTTGATCAGAGATTCCGAAGAGGGTAAATGGGAGACCCGGATGACTACATGCAAGATTTTGTACTGGCAGGAAATCCCTACTCAAATCAGGGCTGAAGACGAGTCGGACGATGTGGTGGTGGCGCTGGACGGGAAGTTCATGGCGCAGGTGGATATTCTGGCGGCGAAGCGGGGATTGCAGGGGGCGGACGACTACCTGGCGCAATGGAAGTGGAGCGAGGAAGAGGAGCGCGAGGGCACGGCGCGCGAAGTGGCGGAAGCGGTGAAGGCCGAACTCGAGGCTAAAGGCTGGTAGGGCTGTAGGAGTTCTTCAAGGATGCCGGTTCATCTGACCATCAACGGGGAGTCGATTGAGGCGGCGGGCGGCCAGTCGCTATTCGAGTATGCCGAGGCGATGGGGATCGACGTGCCAACGTCGTGCCGCAAGCAGGGCAAGTGCAAAGAGTGCATGGTTGAAGTGGTTGAAGGGATGGAGGGGCTGTCGCCGATGGCGGAGGCGGAGCGGCATCTGAAGGGGAAGTTTAGGCTGTCGTGCCAGGCGTGCGTTGTGGCTGCGGAGGGCGAGGTTAGGTGCCATACGATGCGGCGCGGGCAGATGCGGATTGAGCGCCATGCGTTTGGGCTGCCGGTTGGCAATCGTGCGGTTGAGATTGATTCGGCGGTGACGCGGGATGGGGATCGGATTTTGATTGATGGGGTGGAAGTTGAGCGGGCCGGGCCGGAGAAGCCGATTCTGGGCATAGCGATGGACCTGGGGACGACGACGGTGGTGGTGCGGTTGCTGGACCTTGAGACCGGAGAACTGATTGCGGATACATCGTTTGAGAATCCGCAGCGGTTTGGCGGGTCCGAGGTGATGTCTCGGATTGCATACGATACGGATCATCCGGGCAGATTGTTGATGCGGACGCTGGCAGGGTACCTGACGCACGCGATTGAGAAGTTTCCCGTCGATCCGAAGACGATTTACGAGATGGTGGTGGTGGGCAACTCGACGATGCGCGATTTGTTTTTCAGGCAGAGCGTGCATTCGATTGGGCAGAACCCTTATCAATCGATCACGGAGATCGAGATGGCGGAAGGGAAGCGCACGAGCACGAGCCTGGAGCAGACCGGGCTGCGGAGCCTGCTGCCGATTCATCCCAAGGCTCGCGTGTGGGGCGCGCCGATCATCAGCGGACATGTAGGCGCGGATGCTGCCGCATGCATGCTTGCGGTGGACCTGGCGCATGAAGAGCGGCTGGTGGCGGTGATGGACATTGGAACGAACACGGAGTTGATTGTTGGGAACAAGCATCGCATTCTTGCGGCATCGTGCCCGGCGGGACCGGCGTTTGAGGGCGGAGCGATTGCGTGCGGGATGCCGGCGCTAGATGGGGCGATTGAGACGGTTGAGATTGGCGAGGATGGGAGTTTCCGGCTGGGTGTAATTGGCGACGTGACGCCGGAGGGGATTTGCGGGTCGGGGCTGATCGATGTGCTGAGCGAGTTGCTGCGCACGGGGCGCATGAATGATATGGGGCGGTTTACGGAGGACAACAAGCGGGTGACGTTGTGGCGCGGCGGAGACAAGGAGATCTTTCTGCTGGAGAGCGACGTGAACGAACTGGCGCAGGCGAAAGGCGCGAACGTTGCCGGGCTTCAAGCGGTGTTTTCGAACTATGGGATCGAGTTTGACGAGATTGAGGTTTTTTATCTGGCGGGAGGATTTGGCAGGCACCTGAACGTCGAGGCTTCGAAGCGGATCGGTCTGGTGCCGAGTTTGGCGACGGAAAAGATCGTGCAGGCCGGTAACACCGCGATTGAGGGTGCGACGATTGCGTTGCTTTCGAAGGCGAAGCGGCGGGAGTTGGAAGAGCTGGTAAGACGAGTGGAGCATTGCCGGTTGGAAACCCACCCGAACTTCTTCGAGTTCTTTGTAGAGGGCTGCCAGTTCAAGGCAGTGGAGCCGGTCAAGCCAGTAGAACAGATTAAGCCAGCGGAGCAGAATCAATGCGCGAGTTAGCCGAGGGGATCGAACTCGGCGGCTTGACGACCGAATTGAACGTGGCGGCGGAAGAGTATGTGCGGCTGCTGGGGTATCCGCGTGGACGGGTGCTTGAGGGCAGGGCGCGGGAGTTGGCGGATTGGGCAAGGGAGTGGTACGCGGAGAATGGACGGCCTTGGTTTTATGCGCGGCAGGCGGAGAGTCTGGAGATCACGGGGGATTCGATAGCCATTGATGGGGTGAAGTTCAGCAGCAGGCGTTTGAAGAGCACGCTGGAACAGGCGCAGGCTCACAGTGCGATTCTGGTGGCTGTTGGCGCGGGTGAAGAAGCGGAGCAGGAAGCAGGGCGGCGCTGGGCAGAGGAGAAGCCTGACGAGTATTTCTTTCTGGAGGTGTATGCCTCGGCCGTTGTGGAGCATCTGGCGACGGCGACGGGAGCGCGCCTGTGTGCATGGGCGGAGCAGCATGGCATGGCGGTGTTGCCGCATTACAGTCCGGGGTACGCGGAGTGGGATGTGGCGGAGCAACCTCGATTGCTGGAGCTGCTGAAGCGGACGCGCGAGTTGGCGTTTCCATCGACGGTGGAAGCGTTTGAGACGGGCATGCTGCGTCCCAAGAAGACAATGTTGGCGGTGTTTGGATTGACGCGGCATACAGAGAACCTGCGCAGGATTACGGATCTTGTACCGTGCGAGAACTGCTCGTTTGGGCCGTGCCAGTATAGGCGTGCTCCGTACAAGAGGGCTCCGCAGTTGAGGGGCGAGTTGGCGACGGCGCGGATGGCGGTGCTGGATGAGGATGCGGAGTACAGCACAAATCGGAGGGCGCTGAAGCGATGGGCGGAGGAGCGGCTGCGGATGCGGACGAACGCAGACGGATCGCTTGATGCGGTGTTTCGATATGAAGGCACTACGTGCACGAACATGGGGCGGCCGCTGGCTTTCGATTACAGCGTGAAGCTGGGGTCGCGGGCTCAAGGGTATCCTATTTTGGAGCAGCGATGCGTGCCAGCAGAAGGCGAGGCGGGCCATAAGGCCATGTGCGAGTATCTTCAGGATCCGACGGGGCTGATGGGTGCTATTGATGCGGAGAAACCGCTGAGCGGGGAGCGATTGAATGCTGTCGTAACGTGGCGGCGCGAACCGTCGGGTGCAGGTTGCTACTGTGAGAGGGCGAGCCGCGATCACAAGTGGGGGCTGGTGCTGGAGACGATTCACTACGCACTGGTGCAAGAAGAACAGGAAGAGAAGACGCTGGAGACGGAGACGCGATGAGGGACCTTTTGCAAGACGTAATCAGGGAGCGGCCGTTGCTGGGCGATGGGGCGATGGGGACGCAGCTCATGCTGGCGGGACTGGAGCAGGGCAACTGCGGGGAGGCGTGGAATCTGACGTATCCGGAGAGGGTGCTGGCGATTCAACGGAGATATGTAGAGGCGGGGTCAGAGTGCATCATCACGAATACATTTGGCGGGTCGCGGATCATGTTGACGCGGCACTCTGAAGCGGATCACGTGGTTGAAGTGAACAAGGCGGGAGTGGAGATTGCGCGGCAGGCATTCGGGGACAGGGATGGCTTTGTGCTGGGGGACATTGGGCCGTTCGGTGGATTGCTGGCGCCGTTTGGCGATTTCACGGAAGCGCAGGTTCGGAGCGCATTTGAAGAGCAGGCGGGGGCGCTGGTGGATGCAGGGGCGGACGCGGTCATCATTGAGACGCAGACGTCGCTGGAAGAGTTGTTGATCGGCATCAAGGCGGCGCAGGCGGCGGGATCGAAGTGCATTATCGGGTCGATGGCCTACGATGTGACGCTGGATGGGTCGACCTTCAGGACGATGATGGGAATTGAACCGGAACGGGCGGCGGAGTTCATGGAAGAGAACGGGGCGCACATTGTGGCGCTGAACTGTGGCACCGGCATGGAGATGGAGCGGGCGCGGGACGCCGTGGAGCGCTATAAGAAGGTGACCGGTTTGCCGGTGATGGTTCAGCCGAATGCGGGAAAGCCGCAACTGATCAATATGAAGGTGGTTTACGACGAGACGCCGGAACAGATGGTGAAGGGGCTGATTCCGCTGCTGGAGGCGGGGGCAAACATTGTTGGCTCGTGCTGCGGGAGTACGCCGGAACACATTCGCGCGTTCAGAAAAGTGATGGATGAGTATCTGGAGTCACGAGGAATGGACCGAAAGGGAGGCGAACATGCGAGTCAAGCTTTGTGATGTGAATGCGGCGGCGGTGGAGAAACTTCCAGAGCATACGGCGGATAAGTCGGGGATTGGGGTGCACTACGTGGATGCCTGGATCAAGCCGATGAATGTGAAGCTTGAGGATGGGACGGCGGTGAAGTGCAAGCGTCGGGGGCTGAAGATTGTTTTGCAAGCGGGCGGGAAAAAGGGCGAAGGACTGATGCGGCGGCTCGAGGTGAGCGCGGACCCGGTGGTGATGTTGAAGGCTGCGTTGGAGGAGGCGGCGAAGGCTGCGGGGATGGAGATCACGGTGGAGGATGGGGGGATTTTCTGTTCGCTTTGAGCAGCGGGGCGGGGTGGATCACTGCGGGGATTTCGGCTTGGTCGTAGAATTCTGCGCGAAAGGGGACGCAGATGAATAGGGAGTGGCATGCTGGGCACAAGATGCCGGAAAAGGCGACGGAGGGGCAGAGGATTGAGTGGCAAGTTGAGCATGCGAAGGCGTGTGGGTGCAGGCCGGTGCCGGAGGGGTTGGTTGGGACGATGAGCGAGGGGGAACGGCGGAAGATCAAGGCGGCGCTGGCCAAAGGGACGAAATGAGAAGAACGGCGTGGGTGTTGGGATTGCTGGTGTTGGCGGGGACGCTTGCCTGGGGGCAAAATGTGGCGGGGCAGGCTGACAAAGACGGCGTGTATACGATGGCCCAGGGGATGACGCCGGCAATCCTAGTTCACGCAGTTCCTGCCGTCTATCCAAGTGATCCGGGCTTAGTGAAGCTTAAGCATGTTGTTGCACTTCGGATGGTTGTTGGAGCGGATGGGACGCCCGGGGCGATTCAGCTGGAGGATGCGCATCCAAGCCCGTTCGATGATGCTGCAATCGCAGCGGTAAAGGGATCGCAGTTTACGGCAGCGAAGCTTGCGGGAAAGCCAGTGCCCACCAGGTTAAAGGTTTGGGTGCCTTTTCTCGGTGAGCAGAAGGAGGTTCTTCCCATCCTTGCATCGGCGGCTGCGAAGGGCGTATCAATGCTGATGCCTCTGAATTCTCCCGTGGCAGAGTTTCCTGAGGAGGCGCGCAAGGACAATGTTAAGGCGGGAATGGTGCTTATTCATATGCTGGTTACGGAGGAGGGGCTTCCCTCCGACATGCACGTGATAATTCCTGTCGGACACGGATTGGATGAGAGTGCGTTGAAGGCCGCTGCGAAGTACCGATTCACGCCCGCGAAATTCCAGGGCGTACCGGTTCCAATGGAGATCACGGTCGAGGTGAATTTTAGCCGGTACTAGGTGTGTCGCAGGGGCTAAAGCCCAAGTCATTTTAGGGGCCTAGTTGGCCCGGCTGAAGCCGTGCCGTTGTTACAGATCAAATCCATGGTTTAGATTCATGGTTTCCCACCCTGGCCGCGAAAGCAGAAACGCGGCTAGGCTGGGGCGCCCGGTCATCGTTCTGTTTGTCGGGGCGGAGTGGATTTCACAGCGTCCCTACACGACGCTAAGGGATTTTGGGGCTGGCATTCCCCGGGTTTCACCCGGGGCTACTTTCACATCGCCCCTCCGGGGCGTGGCGGAGCGCATCCGGCCGGGGCCGAGGTGACGATGACAAGGGCCCGGTCCTGAAGGCCGGGGTCGGTTTGGGCGCTGCATTCAGTGCCCTGAAGGCTACTGCTTCCTCCGCGCGGCTGGGATAAACTTGGGGCGATGCGGGTATTTGGGATTGACTGCGGGACGGAGATTACGGGGTTTGGGGTGGTGGAGACGTTGGACTCCGGGCGGGAGCATCGGCTTGCGATGTTGGGGATGGGGGCGATTCGACTGGTTAAGTCGAAGTCGACGGCTGAGCGGCTGGAGCAGGTGCATACCGCGCTGATGGCGGAGCTAGAGCGGTGGAAGCCGGATACGGTGGCGATTGAAGAGGTTTTCTATTCAGTGAATGCGAAGAGCGCGCTGAAGCTGGGGCAGGTGCGTGGCGTGGCGCTGTTGGCGGCGGCGCGGATGGGGCTGCCGGTGGCCGAGTATGCTCCGCTGAAGATCAAATCGAGCGTGGTGGGTTACGGGTTGGCGAAGAAGGAGCAGGTGCAGTTCATGGTGGCGCGGCTGCTGGGGTTGGCGGAGGTGCCGGAGCCGGCGGACGCGGCGGATGCGCTGGCGATCGCGATTTGCCACATTCATACGGCGCAGACTCTGATGGCGCAGGGAGCGGGCCGATGAAGGGTGTAGGCGCGGTGATGGTGGGGATGGCGCTGGGGTGTGCGAGTGCGCGTGTGAGTTCGATGGTGCCCCCGGGTCCAGCAGCCCCTGGGCCGGTGATTGAAGTGGATTACACAAACCCCGAGCTGGCGCCGTCGCACTGGGTGCTGACGCTGAGTCCCGATGGTGGTGGGCATTTCTGGTCGGAAAACGCCAAGTTGGAGCATCCAGCCGTTCCGGGCGCGTCGCCTGCGGCACCGGCAGTGGACCGGGATATCCAAGTGAGCGCGGCGTATGCAAAGCACGTGTTTGAGCAGGCGCGGCGGCACGGGCTGTTTGCAATCGAGTGCGAAAGCCACGCGAAGGTAGCGTTCCAGGGATGGAAGAAGCTGAGCTATCGCGGGCCGGATGGGCAGGGGAGCTGCCGCTATAACTACTCGAAGGACAGGCAGATCGAAGATCTGGGCGAGTCACTGGTGGCGGTGGCAGAGACGATAGTGGAGGGTTCGCGGCTGGACTGGCTGCTGCGCTACGACCGGCTGGGGCTGGACCGAGAGATGAAGTACTTAGAAGAAGCGGCGGGGGACGGCCGGCTGCAGGAGCTAGGGACGATCAGGGGAGTTCTGGAGCGCATGGCGGAGGATGAGGGCGTCCTGGAGAGGGTGAGGAAGATAGCCAGGACACTGTTGGCGCGGGCACCGGGGTAAGTGTGAGCGTGCTCACAAGAAAGAGGCAAGGCGGTGAGCGGGGCGATGAAACAAAAAGATCCCTTGCCACGCAAACAAAAGGGTTCAGGCGGCATCTGAGGTGTGTAGGTAAAGGCTCTTGAGGGGTTTTCTGCAGGGTGCAGAGAATGACTTCAAGAGTGCAAAGGGGTCTAATAGAAGTGCGGGGAGAGTGCAGGTGGCAATTGGAACCTGTGCTCGCAATGCGGAGGCAGGCTGAGCCGCCTCACGCGAGAGAAAGGCGGACGACAATGCAGGGCGACTGGGAACGGAATCGAGAGCGGAACGGGCGGGAGATTAGAAAATGGTGGATGGTCGCGGCGTTTGCAGCGGCGCTGCTGGTTGGCGCAGGGCTGCCGGCGACGGCGAGGGCGGACGATGAGGCGGCAGGTCAAACAGCAGGTGCGGGGCGCGGCGTACGGCTGAGCAGCGTGACGGGCGAGGTGCAGTTGTCGGTGGGCGGAGAAGTGATTGCCGATCAGGCGCTGGAAAACACGCCATTATTTGAGGGGACGCGGGTGGTTACGGGTGGGGACGGGCGCGCCGAGGTTCAGTTTGAAGATGGGACGGTGGCGCGGCTTTCGCCGAACAGTTCGTTCACCATCACGGCGCTGAAGGGCGCAGGCCCAAGCGGCGAGGCAGAAGTGGCTCTGGAGATGGGTCTGGGGTACTTTGAGCTGCAAGGTAACGGGCAGGCTGGGGCGATTCGGGTAAAGTTTGGCGACAGCACGGTGAGTTCGAGCGGATTCACGGTGTTGCGGATCAACATGGACGAGCTACCGGGGCAGATGGCGGTTTTCTCAGGAAGTGTGCACCTGACGAGCGGCACGATGGGCATGGTGGACGTGCATGGCGGCCAGAGCCTGAAGCTGAAGGGCAAAGACGGGAAGTTCGCACTGACGGATACGATTGAGCCGGATTCCTGGGATACGTGGAATGCGGACCGGGACCAGGACCTGAACGCGCTGGCGGCGACGTCAACGGGCGCGGCAAATGGCCAGCCTGACAGCACCAATCCGGCATGGAGCGACCTGGACGCGAACGGGAACTGGTACAACGTGCCGGGACAGGGTCAGGTTTGGTCGCCGTATGAGGCGTCAAGTCCCGATTGGGAGCCGTACGGGAATGGCTACTGGATGTGGACTCCGGGCTATGGCTACATGTGGGTTTCTGACAATACGTGGGGTTACATGCCGTATTCCTGCGGAATGTGGAGCTGGTATAACGGGTTCGGCTGGGGCTGGGAGCCGGGAGTGGGTGGCTGCTCGCCGTGGTGGAACACGGGAGCTTACGTAATGAATGTGGGAGGCTATCCGGGCGGGTGGCATGCTCCCGTGCGGCCGCGCGACCCGCATCGTTCCCCGGGGCCAATTTCCGGGCCGGGACACGGACGGCCAGTGCCGGTGGTAGCTGTGAATCGGCACTTCAGCGTGGCTGGCAACATGGTTTTGCCGGCGCGCGACAGGGCGGTTCCGGTGGTGATTGCGGGCAGGACAGTTGTGCCGCTGCGTCCGCTGAGCGCAAGGCCGGAGTATGCACGCACAGGGTTGGGCGGGAGCGGTGCAGCGAGCGCAGGGGCAAGCGGAGCGAGGCCGACGGCAGCGTTTGGCGTGCCGGGATCGCCGGCACGAACTATCCCGTTCTCAGGGTCATATTCAAGGTCCGCCGGCACAGGCGGAGGCAGAACTTCGAGCTATTCGGGCGGTTCTCGATCTTTCTCGAGCGGCGGCGGACACTCGAGTCCGTCATCGAGCGGAGGCGGCCATGTTAGCAGTGGCGGCGGTGGCGGTGGTGGCGGGCATGTGAGCAGCGGCGGCGGAGGGGGCGGAGGAGGAGGTGGCGGCGGCCACTCCAGCGGTGGTGGAGGCGGCGGCGGGGGCGGCAGCCACAAGTAACAGGGACGAAGAGTGGGCCAGCCTGAGGTGAGGCCAGCCTGACGAACTGAGTGATTTCAAGGTGTTCCTGGGTAAAGGCTGCGGAACTGCAGTCTTTACCCATTTTCTATGCGCTGAATCGAGGGCGGCGCGTGGCATTTCACCAGGAGAATGCCGATTGGCAGATCTGGGGGGGCCATTCAACCGCGGAAAAATCCTACAATCACGCTCAAGGTCGCATTGTGCACGGCGCAGTAACACTTTCCGTCGTAAAATGGAGTTATACCCGCCTGCTCGGCTCCGGTCATCTTTCCGCTTCTGACGAGCTTTGTTTCTTCACGCGACAATCACCCGTTCGCCAAAGGTCGTCATGCGTTCCAATGAGATCCACCGCGCGCTCGCGCAGGGAATGAACCGCTTTGAAGTTTGCCAGCTTGTTTCCAAAGGCGTACGGGCCACCCATAAGACCGGCGGCCGCTTTGAAGATTCGATCAACGATGTGCTGCAATTCCTGGGTGCCCACGAGCAGCCCAAGGGTGGGATTCATCCGGCGATCCAGCAAATCGCAGTAAAGAGCCTGAAGCCGGCGGCGTAGCCGATCCAGGTTGATTCAGTAGATAAGAAAAGTACGATTGGCCGTTGGCATTTGACCGGGTTCGAGGTCATTTGCCTGCGGCCATTCAGTTTTAGCGGGCATGATCGGGATCTATCCAATTCTCAGAGTGAGATATGAGTCGAATTCAGTCATAGAAGGCTGGAGAATTCTTCAGCGACTGCCACTGAAGGCCGTCGTGGCCGAATACGACGAGAGAGACTCTTTCGTGCTCGACGATATGGAGAAGCTTGCGCGTACTGGCGCGAAGCTGGTCTTCATTCTCGTCGTTGGGCCATGGCTTGCGGTCGGGGGCGAAAAGGCGCTGCATGACGATGGCGTCGATGGCGAGGAGTATGGGGCCAGAATTCGGAAGGTGAACAAGGACTGACTGATGGCCCGTGATGTGGCCGCTGGTTTCAATGAGGCGGAGGCCTGGGAGCAGGTCAACGTCGCCTTCGACGAGGCGGTAATGGAGCGAGGGGTGGTCCCAGTGGGGCCGTGCGGGAGCGAGGCGGGATGGCCGCTGCGCGCGAGTTCGTAGTGGGAACATTGGACGATGAATTCAGCGCAGGGGAATGCGTCGTGGTAGCCAGCGTGGTCCACGTCGAAGTGGGTACAGATTACGGTGTCGATCTGGGATGGTGAGAGACCGAGGGCGGCGAGATGCTGGAGGATGTTGGTTTCGTTGCGAGGCGGAGGGCCGCTGGGGGATCTGGCGTCTGGGGCGATGCCGGTGTCGATGAGAATGTGGCGGCCGGAAGTGGTTTTGACGAGATAGCAGGGTAGGACCATCTCAAGAAAGCGGTCGGGGCCGATGGGGACTGAGGTTGCGGAGAGCTGGAAGAGATAGAGCTGCGCGGGTGTGTCATGGGATGGGTTCATCGAGGGTCCTTTCGGCGGCGATTGGATTTCTGGCAGGGCAAAGGGCTCATACGAGGGGCGGTTTGTGTGTCGGGTTCGGGGAGGGTTACACGCTATCTCCCGATAACTATTATATCACATCCGGCAAAGGTTTGTCGAGTGGCTTTAAAGGTAAGCTGGATGGGCAAAAGGCAAAGGCCGCAACGGATAACCGGAGCGGCCTTTGAGTTATAGGGCTAAGTTGTGCGACTTAGCCCAGTGAGTTAACCGGGACAAGTTACTGTTTGCGGGCGCCGGCGAGGCGGGCGCGATGCCCAGCATGCCTGGCGCGATAAATGGCGCGCGAAGAGTGATTGAGCCTGTGATTGAGACGCACGCGGTCGAAGTGAGTCAGGCGGCCATTGTGGGCGAAGCGCATGTGCCGTTCCTGGCGACCGATGGAAGCTTCACGCCGCATGAGGCGGTGAGCCTGGCCGGGGCGGAGAGAGCCATTGCGCATGCCCATGGCGATGCGTTTGTGCTGGAAGGCGCGTCGCTGGTTGATGCCCGCGACGCGATGGTTGAATTGCGGCTGGTTCTGGGTGACAGCGGGGCCTTGCTTGAGAGCTGGAGCCTGTTGCGGAGCAGCCTGAGCAAAGCCAAGAGTGGAGGTTAGTGCGAGAAGCCCGACGCCAACGAAAGAGAGTTTCATTGTGATTCTCCGGGAGGCGGTGGTTTTTGATTTGCTGCTGTGGCCGTTCCGCGCTCACCTACATGGAGACCCAAGGTTTGTGTAAGTGTTGCGGGGGAATCGCGGGAGGTCATCCTTTCGGATGAGTTAGGGATTAAGCGGGAGTTAAGGGAGAACTTAGAAGCGCGTATGGCTAATTGAATCCGGTGGCCGCGGCGGACCGGAAGGATGTGCTACCCGCGGCGGTTCAATAAGGATGCGGCTTGAATTTCGCAGCGCCCCTACAGGGCGCAAGGGGATTTTAGGGACGGCTTTCCCCGGGTTTCACCCGGGGCTAGGATCGCGCCGCCTCTCCGGGCGTCGTAGTGGCGCGGGCATTCTGGTCTCCCACCCATTTCGCAAGGTGCGCGAAATGGATGGGGCACGGGGAAGGTTGGGTAGGTAGAAGCGGCAAGCCGATAGTTAACCCCCATGTCCCAAAGTGCGAGGGACAGGGGGACATGGGAGTTTCTGGAAGGTCAAGCAGTCGGGGGCGTTGCGAGGGCGCGGAAGAGGGTGGCGAGGGATTCGATGGAGAGTTGTTCGGCGCGGGCGTTGGGGGGGATGTTGGCGCGGACTAGAGCGGAGGCGATGGCTGGAGAGGAAAGACCTGCTTCGCGGGAGGAGTGGCCGGCGGCGCGAAGGTTATTGGCGATGGTCTTTCGTTTTTGGGCGAAGACGGAGCGCAGAAAGGGCAGGAACGTGGTCTGGTCGATGCCAAGCTCGGTGAAGCGGGGGGCGAATCGCCAGCGGAAGACGGTGGAGTGGACATCGGGCGGTGGGGAAAAGGCGGAGGGCGGAAGCGTGAAGAGGTTGACGGCGGGACCGTAGAGCTGGACGGTGACGGAGAGGACGCCGTATTCGCGGGAGCCGGGCTGGGCAGTGACGCGGTCGGCGACCTCGCGCTGGACCATGAGGGCAACGCGATCGATGGAGGCGTGGCTCTCAGCAAGTTTGAGGAGGATGGGCGAGGTGATGTAGTAGGGCAGGTTGCCGAAGACGAGGAGGGGCTGGCCGGCTCTGGCGGCAGCGGCGGCGAAGTCGAAGGAGAGGACGTCCTGGTTGACTATGGTGACGTTCTCTGCGGGGAACTCGGCGCGGAGGTGGGCGGCGAGGGCGGGGTCGAGTTCGACGGCGATGAGGCGATGGGCGCGGGCGGCGAGAGCGTGGGTGATGGCTCCGGCACCAGGACCGATTTCGACGGCGGTGCGGGCGGAGAGATCGCCGAGGGAGTCGGCGATGCGCTCGATGGCGGCGGTGTCGTTGAGGAAGTTCTGTCCGAGTTTGGGTTTGGTGGGCATGGGGTCGGGTCTGGGGTCTAGGGTGTGGGGTCTAGGGTGTGGGGTCTGGGGTATCGAGTTGTCAGGGTTCGCGGCGGAGGGCCTGGAGGTGGAAGGTGCGGCGGAGCGAGTAGCCGAGGCGCTGGTAGACGGCGATGGCTGAGGCGTTGGAGGACCAGGAGTGGAGGTAGGGGATGTCGCCGCGGGAGCGGATCTGCTGATGGACGCGGGCGATGAGGGTGTGGGCAAAGCCGCGGCCGCGGGCGTCGGGATGGGTGCATACGCCGGAGACCTCGGTGAATCCGGGGATTCGGGTGCGTTCGCCGGCCATGGCGAGGAGACGCGAGCCTTCGAGAATGCCGAAGAAGGCGCCTAGTTCGGCGGTACGTTGGCGGAATGGGCCGGGTTCGGTGAGTTGAGCGAGATCGACCATGGCGGGGTAGTCGGCTGGTACAAGCTGGCGGAGGATTGTGCCATCGGGGAGCGGGCGGTTTAGTGCTTGAGCGACTTCCGGGGAGTCGACGGGGCAGAGCATCTGGTTGAGGGAGCCTTCGCGGGCAAGTGTGAGGCCCGAGGCGGCCGGGATGGGTGCGTCAAGGAAGAGGACGATGATGTCACCGGATTCGGCGAGGGCGGGAAGGGCGGTGATGCATTCGGGTCTGGGCTCACGGATGCCGGCGAGTGGGCCGATGGAGGGGGGGTAGCGGCGAGCGCGGGCATCACCGAGTGCGAGAGGCGCGTGGGCGTGGCCGAGCGCGTGGTAGATGGGATTGTCGAGGAGAACGAAGTCTGCGCGGGTCACACTGTCATGATAGCGAGTCAGCGAGACGGCAGGTCAGCGAGTCAGCGAGACGGCAGGTCAGCGAGTCAGCAAGACGGCGAAACAGCGGGACAGCAAGGCAGCAGAAGATTTTGGTCTTCGACCCTTGGCACGAAGGCAAAGACGTGCCAAGGATGGGGCACGCGGCCGTCTATTGGTTGTGCGGCGGCATCGGTACGACGGTCGGGACGTGCGGAGGCTTGTCGAAGTTCATCACGAAGACCTGGCCATGGAGGCTAACGGGGACCGATTTCGGCTTGCCATTTTCGAGATAGGGCTCGAAAAGCCAGCCGGAAGCAGCGGTACGCACCTGCGCGGCAACATCCTCAGGCATGTCTCCGGAGATCTTTACATTTTGCGGCTCGCCCGCGGGGCTGATGACAAGCGCAATCTGCACAGGGACGGGACCGGAGTTGCCCGTCTTCGAGACGAAGATTCTTGTCAGGTTGCAGCGAATGCAATGGAATCCATTGGGGAGGGCTGGTTCGATACTGGCTTCACCCATGCCCGGCTTGTCTCGGAGCAGCGGGGGAAAGGTGTGATGGTCCCACTGCGCCAGGTCGCCTTTTGTATCGAGTGTTTCTACGGTGGTCAATGTGGTGCACTCAATGGCGCCTTGCGTCAGCAGGCAGAGGTTGCTTCCACCGCGTGCCCATTGGTTGGAGAGCATGTGTTTAGGGAGGCGGTCGAGGGGTTCCAACGCGGCTGACGGCTGGGCAGATGTCGCGGGCCGATCCGGGTTGGCCGGGGGTTCGAGGAGCCGCGAAAACGGGACGAAGAATGTGCCTCCGGCAAAGCAGCCCTGAGGCGTGCATCCGCCGCAACCGGCCCAGTGACAGGCCTCGCGAAAGACCGGAAGGTGCTCCCATTGGATGCCGTCGTTGGAGCGAACGGCCATTGGGATTCTCAGTCCGCCGCCTGGTTGATCGCTGCCGACGACCTCACCGCCGATTGACCAATACCGAGCCTGCTCGACAAACACGTCGCCGCCGCCGGCACCATGAGGCAGGTAATTCGCGTTCCAGGTTGCTCCACCATTGGCTGTCCAGAGGAATTCGCCATCGCCGGCTTCGCCCTCGCTGACCCGGACGATCAGGTGGTTTCCATCGAGGGCTGCGAGATCAACTGTGAAGGGGTACTTCTGCATCCAGTCGGGGTCATTTTCCGGGCTGACTGGTTTCCAGGTCTTGCCGCCGTCGATGGTGGAGAGGAGGGCAGTGCGGGTGCGCACGACCCCATGTTTGGTGTCTCCGAAGGCAGCCTGGAAGGTGGCTTCAGGGAGGGCGATGGACCCGGTCCAGGAATCTCCGCCGTCTGTGGTTGTGAGCAGGTGAGGACCGGCTCCAGCCGCATAGCCGAAGTTTGCGCCGACAAACGCGAGGGAGAGGAGAAGTCCTCCGCGCGGGTCGTGATATTTCGTTTTCCAGTGCAGACCGCTGTCGGTGGAGACGGCGATGGTTGCATCGCTGCCTGCCGCCCACATTGCGCCCTCGTGCTCGAGGAGCGCCTGCGGAGAAAAGCCGGGAGAGACCGGGGTCCATCCAATCGTGGATTGAGAAGAGAGTTGGAATGGGATCGAGGCGAAGAGGATGAGTGCGGCGGCGACTCGAATAGACGAGGGCGAAAGTGAATGCGGCAGAATAGGATGACGATCCGAGTTATACATAGCGTTCCCGGCAAGTGTAGTCCGTTCCAGGAAGAACACAAGACGCAGGCGAAGAAATGTACATCCAATTGCGGAGAGATTGGGGACAGCTTGCCATAGTAGACTTCGGTTGTTGGAAAGCGCAGGAGAGGGATTGATGCACATAGTGTTTGCGGCTTCGGAATGCGTTCCATTTGCGAAGACTGGCGGGTTGGCGGATGTGGTGGGGGCGCTGCCGCCGGAGTTGGTGAAGCTGGGGCACGAAGTGACGGTGTATCTGCCGTTTTATGCGGGGGTGCGGGAGCGGCTGGAAAAGGAAGCGGGTGCGGCAAGGAGCGGGGAACGGGGCGAAGGGGATCGGGGGGACGGCGAGTGGAATTGGGCGGTGCGGTCGATCACGGTTCCGTTTGAGCACTACAACCGGTTTGTGGGGGTTGTGGACGGGGGGAAACGCGAGGGAGTGCAGTTTTACTTTCTGGATTGCCCGGAGTTGTTTGACCGGCGGGAGCTTTATGGGCCCAAGGGCGGGGAGTTTCCGAATAACTGGGAGCGGTTTGGGCTGTATTGCCGGGCGGTGCTGGAGGCGGCGAAGGTGCTGGGGGTGCCGGATGTGTTTCATGTGCACGACTGGCAGGCGTCGCTGATTCCGGTGTATCTGCGGACGACGTATGCGGGCGACCCGGCGCTGAACAAGGCGGGGACGGTCCTGACGATTCATAACGCCGGGTACCAGGGGTGGTATCCGCCGGCGACGACGCAGCGGCTGCTGTTTCCGTGGGATGTGTTCACGAAGGACAAGCTGGAGCAGTTCGATACGTTTAATTTCTTGAAGGGCGGGATTGTGTTCAGCGACATGCTGACGACGGTGAGCCGGAAGTATGCCGAAGAGATACAGACGGCGGAGTTTGGGGAGAAGCTGGACGGAGTGCTGCTGAGTCGGGCGGCGGATCTGCGGGGGATTTTGAATGGGGTGGATTACTCGCAGTGGGATCCGGCGACGGATGGGCATTTGGCGGCGCACTACACGCCGAAGGATTTGAGCGGAAAGAAGGAGTGCCGAGCGGATCTGCTGCATGCGTTTGGACTGGATAAGGTGCCGGAGACGATGCCTGTGATCGGGATCGTTTCGCGATTTGCGACGCAGAAGGGCTTTGACCTGGTGGCGCGGATTGCGGAGCGGATTTCGCAGCGCGAGGTGGTGGTGGTGGCGCTGGGGACGGGCGAGCCGCTATATGAGCGGTTTTTCAGGGAGTGGGCTTTCCGGCATCCAGACCAGGTTGCGGTGCAGATCAGGTATGACGATGCGCTGGCGCACAAGGTGGAGGCGGGGTCGGATATGTTTCTGATGCCGTCGCGGTATGAGCCTTGCGGGTTGAACCAGATCTATTCACTGAAGTATGGGACGGTGCCGATAGTGCGGGCGACGGGCGGGTTGGACGACACAATCCAGGAGTGGTACGCGGAGATTGGGGACGGGACGGGTTTCAAATTTGGCGGGATGGACCCGGAGGCGCTGCTGGGGGCGATCGATAGGGCGCTGGAGGCTTTTCAGGACAAGAAGGGCTGGACGCAACTGATGCGGAATGGAATGGCACGGCATTATGGGTGGGAGGGGCCGGCGAAGGAGTATGCGGAGGTTTATGCGGAGGTGGCGAGAAGGCGAAACTGATTGGGGTCGGGCCGGGTGCATCAGCAAGTCAGCAAGTCAGCGAGCGACGCTGGCGCGGGACCGGGTATAAGCAACGAGCCAATTCAAAGAGCGTCCGCCTCGGCGGGCGCTCTTTTGCATGTGGGCTATTGAGTAGGCGGGGAGCGGGAAGGTAGTGAGGGCGCGGGCGGCCCCGGCGGCGGAGAGGTGGGTGCTGTCGACGTAGAGCATCGTGTCGCCAGCGCGATAGGCGCACTGGGTTGGAGTGGGGCAGAAAGCTGGCTTGGGGTCAAACACCTGGGGCGGGAGATGGTCTGGGATTTGGGCGGGGAGCTGCTGGGATGCTTGCTGGAGAAGCGACTGGGAGGCGGAGATTTCGGGGGAGGATTCGGGTGGGAAGAATCCAGGATCGCTTGGGGTGCTGGGGTCGGCGCTGCGCGCGGGGTTGAGGATTCGATCGAGTGCGCGGCGGGTGGGGATTTGGGCTGAGCGAACAGCTAAGAGCGGATCGACAGCGAAGCTGGGGGTGTCCTGGACGAGGATGACTTGTTTGCCGGCGGACTGGAGTGCGCGAACGGTAGCGTCGAGAGCGGATTGATAGAGGCGGAGATTGGCTTCGGCGGTGGGGACGGGCGGTGGATGGATCAAGTTTGAAAGCAGGGAGGGATTGGCTGGGCTTGCGTGGGTAGCGTTGGATGCTGAGGTGGATGCGGAGGCGGGAGTCGATTCAATGCCGGGGACGGGGGCCAGCCAGCCATCTTTCCAGTTGCGAATGAGGGGAGCAGACCACGAGGCAGTGAGTACGACGATGCGAATTCGCGGGTCGGATTGGATGCGGATGAAAGTGGCGCGATTAAAGCGCTCGCAGCGGGCGGCGAAGTTGGGGACGCGGGGGAGCAGATGTGTGGCGCCGATGAGCGGAGTGCAGGAGCTCCTGACGAGTTCGGCGAAGCCGTAGCCGCGAGCGTTGGCGAGGACGCGCATGGCTGGAGCGAGGGCGAGGGCGTGGCTGTCTCCCCAGAGGGCGATGGAGGGGAGGGTTGATGCGGGGGATGGATAGCAGCCAGGGCTGAGGTTGGGTTCGTCGTTGGCGCCGTCGAGGCATGGGTCGGCGAAAAGGATGTCGGCGGGGGCTTCCATGGTGGCGAGATGGGGAAGTCGTTGGGGCAGGCCATGGGCGACATAGAGGGCGGCGCAAACGGCAAGCAGGGCGACGCTGGCAGCAGCGTATCGCAGGAGGAGCGGCGCTGGAGACATGGTTGAGTGGCGGAAAGGTTGCTCGATGAATCTCCAGGACAGGACGGCGAGGATAAAGGCAAGGGTGACGGCGAGGAGAGCGGCAGGGAGGGAAAGCGAGTTGGCCGTGGCGACGCGGAGATAGGCGAGCAGGGGCCAGTGCCATAGGTACCACGAATAGGAGACGCGGCCGATGAAGACAAGCGGCGCAAGGGCGAGGAGGCGGCGGTTGAGGAAACTTGTGGGGAGGGCGATGAGGATGGCTGTGCCGAGGACGGAGGGTAAAGCGGCAAAGCCGGGGAAGGATGAGTGGGGAGTGAGCAGAACGAATGGGGCGAGGATGAGGGCGAGGCCGACGAATGCGGCGAGATTGGTAAGCGGTGGAGAGAGACGCAAGGGGCGGCGGTCGCGCTCGAAGACGGCGAGGGCGACGCCGATGCCGAGTTCCCAGGCGCGATCGGGGAGGAGATAAAAAGCCTGCATGGGGACGATGCTGACGTCGCGCGCGGCGAGTAGAAGCGAGAGGAAGCAGACGAAGAGGACTGCGGGGAGGACGGTGCGGGGTCGCAGGCGGGCGAGCAGGACAAAGAGAAGGGGAATGACGAGGTAGAACTGCTCTTCGACACCGAGGGACCAGGTCATGAGAAGAGGCTTGAGGCTGCTGCTGGGGTCGAAGTAGCTGGCGAAGTGCCAAAAGGAGATGTTGGAGGCGGAGAGGGTGGCGGCGAATGCGTCGCGGGCGAAGGTGCGAGCTTCAGAGGGCGAAAGCAGAACGAGCGCGGCGGCGATGGTGAAGAGCAGGACGATGTAAAAGGCGGGAAGGATGCGTCGGGCGCGGCGCTGGTAAAAGCGGAGGTAGCTGAAGGAGCCGCTGCGGATGTCGGCGTAGATTTGGCCGCCGATGAGGTAGCCGGAGATGACGAAGAAGATGTCGACGCCGGTGAATCCGCCGGGGATGAAGGGGACGCCGGCGTGGTGGAGGACGACGGAAAGTATGGCGAGGGCGCGAAGGCCGTCTATGTCAGGGCGATAGGTATGGCGGGTCTTGGGGGAGGATGTTTCGGCTGGCGCGGACTGAACGGCGGTTGAGTACATAGGGCTCCCCCCGCGGTTGGAATTGAAACCAACGGCGGGGGAGGGCCGTTTCGCAGAGAGGAAGAGGGAAATGGTGCAGTGATGGCTGTGAGAAATATAACGCGGAGTAGGTCTTGCGGACAAGCCAGAGGACGGCGGCATGTCATCCGGATTGGCAATCGGGGCGTAGAGAGAATTGTGGGGTTGGGCTGGCAAGTGAACAAGTCTCGGAGACGTGAGCGGGTTCAGCGGAGCGCAGGTCGACGCTTTTGAACAAGAATCACAAAGCCGACGAGCAACCCAGTGGATAGCAGGAGCCAGGATGAGGGTTCAGGGGTTTGGCTCAGAAAGATGTTCACTTGAGGCTGACCATTTGACTGGATCTGAACATCATCCAAGGCCATGAATGTTTCGTAAACGCCAGTTCCAGGGCCAACCACGAGATTGCCTGGAGGAAGCGGCAGTGAAGCGCCGCCATAGTTCAAAGTCTGGGTGGCGGACGAACAGATATCCGCGTCTGAGCACACAATCAGCTCCTGAAAGAACTCGAATCCCCAGTCGGCAAAGGGAAGAAATGGGGGCGGACCATTCTCGCCCGCGACGGAGACGTCGAAGGATCCACCAGCGTGCATGTCGTCAATCGCCCAGCCGGGTGCGATATCAAATGTGAAAGTGGTGATCTGGGTAGTTGTAAATGGCGCCAAAGAGATTCCGTTTGCAAATAGAGGGGACGCAGCCAACGGCTCAACACATTGGCCTGAAGATGGGCACGGGTATCCACCGCCGAGCGGAAAATTGCTGCCGAATGTGAGGGGACCATAGGTTATGTTGTCAGCTTTCAGATTGGGAGACGAAATGAGAGCGAACGCAAGAATGAGAGAAGCGAAGATCCGGGTTTTCAAAATAGCCACCAATCAGGCGCTTGAGCTTTGAATTGATAGCAAAAGCCTCCAAAGCGCTTCGCGCCCTACTTTCATTGGGATCAAATTTGGCAACCATTTTACGCTCTTTCGTTCGCTCTGGATTTCTTTTTGTGTGTTCGTGGTTCCTGGTAGATAGCCGGACTTCAAGTTAAAGTTTTGCGGACGAGCCAGAGGACGGGAAGGCCGAGGAGGATGAGGGCGGTGCCGAGGAGGGAGCCTTTGAGGTTGTCGGTGTAGCTGGAGATGAGGACGGCGGTGGCGCAGAGGACGAAGAGGGCGGGGAGGATGGGATATCCCCAGACGCGATAGGGGCGAGGCAGATTGGGCTGGCGGCGGCGGTAAACGAAGACGGTGGTGGCGGTGAGCATGTAGAAGAGCCACTCGGCGAAGACGGCGAGGTCAAAGAACTGCTTGAAGCTGCTGAGGAAGACGAGCAGCACGGTGGAGAGCAGGGCTTGCACGATGAGCGAGGTTGAGGGGGACTGGAAGCGCGGGTTGATGTGGGCGAATTGCTTGAAGAAGAGGCGGTCGCGGGCGGCGGCGTAGGGGATGCGCGCGCCGGACATGATGGTCCCGTTGAGGGTGACGAAGATGGAGAGGGCCATGGCTGCGGCGACGAAGCCTGCTCCGGCGGGTCCGGCGACGATGGAGAGCGCGGCGACGGCGGGTCGTTCGCTGGCGGCGATGGCGGAGGCGGGGAGGATGTACTGGATGCCGGCGTTGGTGGCCATGAAGAGGAAGCCGACGAGGAAGAGTCCGCCGATGAGTGCGATGGGGAGCGAGCGCTCTGGGTTGCGGACTTCGCCGGCGACCATGGTGAGGTCGTTCCAGCCGTCGTAGGCCCACAGAGTGGCGATGAGGGCGGCCATGAAGCCGGAGATTCCGCCGACGGCATAGGGCAGAGTGGAAGAGAAGTTGGACCAGGAGCCAGCGGCGGAGGTGAAGCATAATCCAGCGACGATGAGAATGAGAACAACTTTGAGGATGGTGAAGACGAGTTGGAAGTCGCCGGCCTTTTTGATGCCGATGTAGTTGAGGCCGGTGATGAACCACGTTACGGCGATGGCGACGAGCTGAGACCAGAGGATGGGGAGCGGGCCGCCGATGGCCTGGGTGCTGAGCCAGTGGAAGGCTGCGAAGAAGCCGAGGGTGCGGGTGAGGCCGGTGGTGACGGCGGCGATGGAGGCGGGTTTGGCGACGGCAAACCAGGTCCACATGTAGAGGAAGGCGGTGGTGTCGCCGTACGCGCCGCGGAGGTAGACATACTCGCCGCCGGCGTAGGGAAGCATTGCTCCGAGCTCGGCGTAGGTCATGGCTCCGAAGAGGGAGAGCAGGCCGCCTACGATCCAGGCGAGATAGACGAGGGGCGAGGAGCCGAGGTCGGCCATCATCTCTCGCGGGACGAGGAAGATGCCGGAGCCGATGATGGTGCCGACGACGATGGCGGTGGCCTGGCTGACGCCGAGGACGCGGGGCAGATCGGCTGGCTGGCTGGCGGGCTGGTTGGCGGCGGTTTGGGACATTTGGTAGTGCGAGGGTAGCAGGGAGCCGGTGAGGGGGCAAGAGAGCGAGTCAGCAAGTCGGCGAAAAAGCAGTGTTATCGTCTCCCACCCATTTCGCGATACAGCCCGCGAAATGGATGGGGCACGGTGCATCTATTCAATTGCGGGATTAATAGGTGTGTTGTAGCGGGACACATCATTCATGACGCCTTGATCTGTTGGAGGGCAGCATGTGCGATGTGCTCTAACCGATGGCGGATGCGCGACGTTTAGGATTGAATCCTGAGAGGTGCGAACCTGATGAATCTGACACCCTTCCTTTTGTTTGATGGCTACTCTGCCGAAGCCATGGCGTTTTACCAATCGTGTTTGGGCGGCGAGTTGACGATCACGAAGATGGGGGACACGCCGATGAAAAACCAGATGCCGGCCGAGCTGCATGGCAAGGTGGCCCATGCCCACCTGAAGAGCGGGCTGATCGAGTTTTCAGCGACGGATTGGATGCATGCCACACGCAGGCCGAAACAAGGCAATACTGTGGCCATGTATTTGAATGGCGGGACGTACAAAGCGTTGAGAGCGATCTTTGACAGGCTCGCCGTGGGAGCGGACAGGGATCTGCTCGACGATTTGCGGGATCTGCCGTTTGGAAGCTATGGACATCTGGCTGACAAATACGGCGTTCATTGGTTCATGCAGGGAGAGAAAAAGGAAGCGTAACTGGGCATCTTGCACGGCGAAATTAACACGCAATGTATTGACATTGCGTGAATGGAGTTGATATCAACTACCAGTTGACTGGACGCCGATGACCTGGCCAATGCGCCAAGAAGGAGAACACTCGCTATGTTTAC
>Ga0302197_10001276_pt1 | contig 24696 bp, 21 predicted proteins | sample II_Bog_N2_1_FD_193526 | JGI IMG/M metagenome (GOLD analysis project Ga0302197, IMG submission 193526) | Peat permafrost microbial communities from Stordalen Mire near Abisko, Sweden - II_Bog_N2_1 | ecosystem: Environmental > Terrestrial > Soil > Wetlands > Peat | place: Sweden: Abisko...
ACGCGGCAAAACAAATTGGTGCCCAAATAGAAATAGGTGCGCAGATCACTAACCCTGTTTCTTATAACTCTGTTGATCCGACCTGGAATTCAGGCTTGTTTTCCTCAGCGGGTAACTATCCCGATTTTTACATTGTGCACGATTATTACACCGGTTCGGATAACGAAACTGCCGCGACCATCCTGGCTACCCCGGTAACAGAATCAAAAGCGATCATGACCTGGGTAAATAGTTCAGAACAAAAGGGCGGCGTTACCTCAAAACCAATAGCACTTACCGAATGGAATATATTTGCAACAGGTTCAGATCAGATGGTATCAAACATAGCGGGTATGCATGCCACTATGGTTTTAGGGGAGTTATTAAAAAATAATTTCGGTATGGCCAGCCGCTGGGACCTGGCAAATGGTTGGAATGGTGGCGATGATCAGGGCATGTTTAGCCTGGGTGATGAACCGGATAACACCACCAAATGGAATCCCCGTCCATCGTTTTACCACATGTACTATTTCCAAAAATATTTTGGCGACCGGATGGTTAACTCAACCGTATCCGGTAGTTCGGATGTGTTTAGCTATGCATCTTCATTCACTTCCGGCCAGGCCGGGGTGGTGTTGGTTAACCGGGGTTTAGCATCGCAGGTTGTTAACATCAATATTCAAAATTTCGCGGCCGGTACACGCTATTATTACTACGTGCTCGTTGGCGGTACAGACAACGGCCAATTTTCGCGAAAAGTCTATATTAATGGTATTGGTCCCACATCTGTTTCGGGTGGACCGACCAACTACGCGCAAATTACTGCAAAAGCAGCTCTCGTTCAGGGGGGTATAAAGATAGCATTGCCGCCAATGTCGGTTATATTTTTAGTGGCTGATGCAAAATAGACCCCAATAAATAAAAATAAGATCATAAATGATAAAATATATAACAGCATTCGTTGTAACCCTTTTTTTGTTTGGCAATGTTTCCGCTCAAGATAAAAATGAAGCCGCTTTGCAGGCTAAGATCAGTACTATAATTAAAAAGATGACACTCGAAGAAAAGATAGCGATGCTGCACGGCAATGCTTTGTTCTCTTCGGCCGGAGTAAAACGATTGGGAATACCAGAATTAACTTGCGATGATGGCCCTTTAGGTATTCGCGAAGAAATAAAACGCTTCGATTGGAACTCTGCTAACTGGACAACCGATTCGGCAACGTTTCTTCCAAATGGTTCGGCTATAGCCGCTACCTGGAATCCCGCCATGGCTAACGAATACGGGGTCGTTATCGGACAGGAAGCGAATGCGCGTAAAAAAGATGTGATGCTATCTCCTGCGTTTAATATTTGCAGGATGCCGCTTAATGGTCGCACGTATGAATATTACTCGGAAGATCCCTACCTCAACGGGCAACTGGCTATACAAGCAGTTAAAGGCATCCAGAGCCAACATGTGGCAGCTTGTGTCAAGCACTTCGCAGCCAATAACCAGGAAGTTAACCGCAGCACTATTAACGAAGAAATAGACGAGCGGGCCTTGCGCGAAATTTATTTACCGGCATTTAAAGCAGCCATACAAGAAGGTAATGCCTACACCATTATGTCGGCTTATAATAAAGTGAATGGTTACTGGTGTTCTGAGAATGATTTTTTGCTCAATAAGATATTAAAAAAGGAGTGGGGCTTTAAAGGCGCGGTAATATCAGATTGGGGGGGCGTACACCATACCGTCGCCGCAGCTAATAATGGATTAGATATTGAAATGGGATCAAGCGGGCCATACGACAGATGGTATTTTGCTGATCCGTTGTTGGCTGCTGTTAAAGCGGGCCAGGTTTCAGAGAAAATTATTGATGATAAAGTGAGGCGTATACTATGGGTAATGTACCATACTTCTTTGAGTGATCATCATCCCGAAGGCTCTATAGCTACAGTGGCTCATGGCCAAGTTGCTTATGATATTGCGTCTGAGTCTATCGTGCTATTAAAAAACGATGCACATTTATTGCCTTTAAAATCCAATGTGAAAAGCATAGCGGTAATTGGCGATAACGCCATCAGGACATTTGCGTCGGGAGGTTATGGCGCCGGTGTGAAAGCAAAATATGAAATCACCGCATTCGCGGGTATACGGTCTAAGTTCGGTCAAAGTGCCGATATTAAATTTGCACAGGGCTATAAAGCTAATTATTTAGCCGGACGTACAGATGAGCAAAATGCTGGTTACGATAAACCAAACGATACCCTGATAAATGAAGCTGTTGCGATTGCAAAAAAAAGCGATGTAGCCATCTTATGTATTGGTTCCAATCGTGAATACGAAAGCGAGGGGCACGACCGGAAAACCCTTGCACTTCCGTTTGGTGAGCAGGCGTTGGTTAAAGCCGTGACCGCCGTAAACCCTAATACTATTATTGTAATAATGGCAGGTGCACCGTATGACCTCAATGAGATCAAAAAATCAAACCATACCATCGTTTGGTCATGGTTCAATGGCTCAGAGGCAGGTAATGCATTGGCCGATGTGCTGAAAGGTGTTATCAATCCATCAGGTAAAATGCCGTTTACGTTCCCGGTTTCATTGAGTGATTCCCCCGCATTTGCATTGAATAGCTATCCCGGCGAAAACCTTAATACTACTTATAAAGAAGGGATATTGGTAGGTTATCGTTGGTACGATACCAAAAATATAGCGCCTTTGTATTGTTTTGGTTATGGGTTATCCTATACCAATTTTGCCTACACAGGTTTATCAACCGATAAAAAGAACTATAATCTTGGTAATAAGATAGCAGTAACTGTACAGGTAAAGAATACAGGTGCTGTTGCCGGTAAAGAGGTAGTTCAATTATACATCAAAAAAGTAAATTCATCGATATTAAGAGCCAACAAAGAGCTTAAAGCCTTTAAAAAAATAGCGATAGGTCCGGGTAAAACCGCCATTGCCTCAATGTATATTAAGGTAAATGACCTGGCTTATTTTGATGATAAACTACATAAATGGGTTGTTGAGCCGGGCGAATACAAAATTATGGCAGCATCCTCATCGAAAGATATAAGGCAGGTGACTTCTATTTATATAAAATAGGAATTTTGTTAGATTAGCTATAGATGAAACAGATAAGATTAATTAATGATGCAAGCGGTAACTGCATTTTGTAGCTTATCTAACTAAATTTACAATTTATGAAATTAAGGCAATCTATTACGATGAGCACTAACTTGATGAAAATGTCAAAATCAATAATATTATGGTTAGTACTAATTTTGGGAGCATGTGTTAAAACCTTTGGCCAGGCTGATAAGAATATGATGCCGAAAATTATTGAAAAAAATGGCCATTATGCTCTTTTGGTTAACGGTGAACCTTTTTTTATGCTTGGTGCCCAAGCTCATAACTCAAGCGGATGGCCGGCAATGATGCCGCAATTATGGTCGGCGGTTGAGGATATACATGCCAATACCTTAGAAATACCTATATATTGGGAACAAATTGAACCACAGGAAGGTAAATTCGATTTTTCAATGATTGATACATTGATCAATCAAGCCAGGCAGCATAATGTTCATTTAGTATTGCTGTGGTTTGCAACCTGGAAAAATGGCAGTAACCATTATATGCCCGAATGGATGAAGCGCGACGCTGCCAGGTATCCAAATATAACAAGCAAAAATGGGCAACCCGTTGATTCGCCTTCACCAATTGTAACGGCAACAATGCAAGCTGATATTAACGCCTTCTCTAAGGTGATGAGATATCTAAAACAAACCGACAACCTGCATACTGTTATCATGGTTCAGGTTGAAAATGAATCTGGTGCATGGGGAAGTGTACGGGATTATTCGCCCGAGGCTCAAAAACTATTTGATCGGCCTGTACCCACCGAACTGTTAACTCCAAATGTACTTAAGGCATTAAATGTTAGCGTTGTTTTAAAAGGCTCATGGCAACAGGTATTTGGCGACAGAAGCGACGAATATTTTCAGGCATGGTATGTAGCGCGTTTTATAGGGCAGGTTGCAGCAGCCGGTAAAGCAGAATATCCAATACCCATGTATGTTAATGATGCACTTAGGGATCCAATCACCAATCCTATGGCAACTACTTATGAAAGCGGTGGACCTACTGATAATGTGATACCTATATGGAAAGTTGCCGCCCCATCCCTCGATTTGCTGGCTCCGGATATCTATCTTTCGGGCAGTGAAAAAGTGTTGAAAGTAATAGATTTGTATGATCGGGCCGATAACCCTCTTTTTGTACCCGAAGCCGGATTAATACCCGATAATGCAAAATATTTATATGAAGTTATCGCACATGGTGGTATAGGTTTTTCGCCTTTTGGAATAGATGGTAACAAATCGGGATTAACTAATATCGAAGTAAATCATCGATTGGAGCCTTTTGCTAAAGAGTACATAATGGCAGCGCCTATAATGAGAGCATTGGCAAAATGGAGCTTTGAAGGGAAAATAAAAGCGGTTGTTGAACACGAAGATCATGCAGCGCAAACGATTGATCTTGGTGCGTGGCAAGCCGTTATTTCATTCGGCGACAGTATCAAAAATATTTCAAAAGAGGCTATTCAGGCAAATGGCAAACTTATGATTGTTCAGTTGGATGAAAATAAATTTATCCTTATTGGTGACTATTGCCATATTACTTTTAAGCCAACAGGCAGCAATTTAGGCAAAGCATGGCAATATCTTAAGGTAGAGGAAGGCTATTTAGATAGGGGTGTATTTAAGGCCGAGCGCATACTCAACGGAGATGAAACTGATTGGGGAGGCCCACGTTTAGGTACTACACCAACAATATTGCAGGCAACACTGCTGGTACGATAACCTGCCAATATAAACGTAGTATCAAGTAAGTTTAAAGGCTAATAGTTATGAATACACGTCGGGATTTTTTAAAAACATTAGGAATATCGGGCTTGGCTTTAAACCTGGCCCCACATACGGTATGGGCAAATAGCGTAGCGCATTATAATAAGCGCTATGATGGCCGCGTGTTACGTGTAGCCATAATGGGGCTTGGAAGTTATGGTACACGTGTTGCCGAAGCCATGAAAGGGTGTGTAAAAGCTAAGTTGGTTGGGGTGATAAGCGGTACGCCATCAAAAATTACCGACTGGCAGGCAAGATATAATATACCAGAGAAGAATTGTTATAACTATGAAAACTTTGATGACATTAAAAACAACCCCGACATTGATGCGGTATATGTTATAACTCCCAATAGCTTGCATCATGACCAGGTTATACGAGTTGCAAAAGCAGGGAAGCATGTAATATGTGAAAAGCCTATGGCTGTAAATGCAAAGGAAGGACAGGAAATGATTGATGCCTGTAAAGCCGCTAATGTACAATTGCTGGTAGGTTATCGCATGCATTTTGAACCGCAAACGCTCGAAGTTATCAGGATGAGAAACTCGGGCGACTTTGGAAAGATTACTTTCTTCCAGGGATTGTGCGGGTTTAAGATTGGTGATCCTGCACAATGGCGATTGAATAAGCAATTATCAGGCGGAGGCTCTATGATGGATATTGGTATATATGCTATAAATGGTTCGAGATATATGACTGGCGAAGACCCCATTTGGGTTACCGCGCAGGAAACTAAAACCGACCCCGTTAAATTTAAGGAAGGCATTGATGAAACTATTCAATTTCAATTTGGTTTCCCAAGCGGTGCTGTAGCATCTTGTTTGTCTTCGTATAATATGAATAACCTTGATAAGTTTTTTCTGGATGGTGAAAAGGGATATGCGGAGATGCAACCATCAACCAATTATGGCCCGATAAAAGGCCATACCAACAAAGGCGAATTAATGCAGCCCATTACCAACCATCAAACAGTTCAAATGGAAAAAATGGCTGCTATAATATTTGAAGGACTGCAACCTGTTGTGCCGATAGACGGAAATGAAGCATTAAAGGATTTGAAAATTATTGATGCTATATACATGGCTGTTAATACAGGCAAAAAGATTGAGATTCATATTTAACCCAGACATCTCGACAAAAAATTTGATGAAGAATAGGCCTGTTTTCGTTTAGATTAGCGGACGATTAATTAGAGTGTAAAGGTATTAAAAGATCTTTCGGGCAGATCTACATTTAAATACCTGTTTCCGATCTTTACCTTTAAATTTTTAGTTTCGTCTGAATCATTTATGGTTACTAAAATGGTTTTGCCATCTGGTGTCTTAAATGCCAACATGTTGTTGTTTTTGCCTTGTATTTCAAGTTTGACCGACCCCGGTGTGACAAAATAGCTCAAGTGTTTAAAAATGTAAAATTCTGGTGTGTAAGTCACTTTCTTAGTTGCCTTATCTATAATAACCTGCGCATTTTGTTTCCAGCCCCAAGAACTTTGTCCTGTGTTGTCCAGTATCATGTTCCAGTACATATAGGATTTAATGCCCTTATCTAAATAGGATTTAATGCTCTCAAATGTATCTTCTGCGGCTTTCCAGTCAAAAGTTCCACTACCACAGGGTGTTTCAGTCTCCATAAGGTTAAGTTGCGGGTATTTTTTCCCAATACTGATCGCTGCATTTTGTCCTTCATATTGTAAGCCGACCCCGGAAATAAATTTAAGATTTTTCGGTTTGGAAAATACAGTATCAAATACTGCCATATCGCCGTTGTTGATAGTACCTAACCAAATTTGGGCTGGGACTTTGTCGTCGGAAAATTTTGGCCCTAAATAATCTGCAATAAAATCACGAATTGATTGAGCAGTCCAAATACAATTTGGCCATTGGTTATAAGTATAAGGTTCATTTTGTACATCTACAGCGTATACATTGATACCCTCCTGATGATATGCTTTCACAAATTTATCAAGATATAAAGCATAGGCAGACAGATATTTTTCCTTTTGAATAAACTGGTCGCCTGATTTTACGGCGTTTGCTTCAGTAAGATCATTGTAGGGGCCGGGTTTATTCGCGTAATACTTGTTGGTCTTCATCCACGTAGGTGGGCTCCACGGCGAAGCCCACAGCTTGAGGTCTGGTCTAAACTTCATAGCCGTTTTGATATAGGGGATAAGTGTACTCTTATCTCTTTCAATACTGAAATTCTTCATTTCAAAATCTCCATCAGTTTCATCCAATGAATACCATGAATAAGCGTAGTCGTTCGCACCTATAGGGATACGGCAGATATTGTACTTTAGACCTTCGTTAGGATCAAAAAATTCTTTGATCACTTTTTCGCGCTCTTTGATTGGAAGCGTCATTAAGGCCCCCCAGCCCAATTCATTGAAACATCCGCCCCAGCCATCTATAGTTTGTTGCTTATGATCTGTTAACACTTCAAGGTCAAATTGATCCGTAGCTTTAATGTCATTCAGGCTTAGCGGCGGTTTTTTTATCCACCTGTTTTGGTCCGTACTGCTAATCCAACTTACGCTTTGGGAAAATCCATTAATTGCATTAAGTAAAATAAAAGCTACTCCCAATAATACTATCTTGTTTTTCATCTTTAATATCTAATGACTGTCTGGTTATATCAACCTAAAGTCTAATCTTTCATTTTTGTATAATAAAGATATGAATTTACCCAATTCTAACAACTTTAAATCCCTATCTCGCAGCTAATTTTGAAATAAACGGTGTCCGATTTTTGCAGGTCCGGTGCCTTTTTCGGTATTTGACGAATCCCAAATAAGGCAAACCGGTCCCAATTTAAACTAGCGCCACAAGGCTCAATAGGGCAACAATTAGACTAAGCATTCATTCGGTCGCTGGTTTGAGCCAGTCTCCGGAACAAGGTGCAAAACCTTTTCCGAATGTGATAATGTATCTTTGAGTATGATTTATTCTCAGTTGGATAATACGGTCCGATGCCTTGAGCACACACCCATGCGAAGCAAAACTATATAACTTAGCATACGCTTAACAAAGAATAATTTAGAAAAAGCCATGTCAAAAAGAATATTAATATTGGGCGCTACCGGGAGAACCGGCAAACATGCCATAGCATTTGCATTAGAGAAAGGTTACCAGGTAGTTGCATTAGTGAGAAATCCAGCTAAAATCAGTGTTAAATCAGCTGCCTTAACCATTGTAACGGGCCTTCCTACTGATGTTGATGATATCCGCAAAGCCATGAAAGGCTGCGATGCAGTTCTTAGTTTGTTAAGCCCATTAACCAGGGGAGAAGCCATCTCTTTCAGGAAAATAAATGCTCCGCGTATCCTGGAAAAAAGCATGGCCAATGTGTTGCAGGTTATGAATGAGTACGGAATAAAACGTATTTTAATATTATCATCTGTTGGGGTAGGAGATTCCTGGAAATATGCGCCATGGTATGTGAAGCTGCTGGTTAAGTTAACCAATTTCAAAGTTATATTTGCCGACCACAACGCGCAAGAACGTTTAATTCAAGCATCTGGAACAAACTGGACAATTGCCAGGCCTGTCGGATTGAATGAAAACGAAACTATTGGAACATTAGCAGTTACCTATGACCATACGCTAAAGCCGTTCCAGATGAGCCGAAAACTGCTGGCTAAATTCTTTATTGATAATTTATACAGTGAAACTTATATTCACAAAATGCCTATGCTGTCAGAAAAATAATTGACAGAGTTGATTTCTTCCATACCTCCGCAGAAGCTCCAATTGCAATCATATGGCGAGGAATATTAATTGCCTTTTATCAAACCTACAACTATTGTTTTGATAATCAGTACACACTCACCCTAGAATGAGTTGATGTTTTTCAAACTAAAACAATGTTAATGAGTTGTTAATGTTAAGACAATCATTACGTTTAGAATTTAAAACTTTATAACGTGTATTGTTGATCACATTAAGAATGTATTATCCGATCCGAAGTAGAAATGACCAAGAAACAAAATTTTGATAAGACTATTTTTAGATTGGATTCTAAAAATTCAGATGGACCAGTTGTAAACGAAAAGCAGTTAGCCGATTTCCAAATCGGTTATCATAATGATTTAAATGATCAGCAAAATGATTTATGTAAGTCCGCAATTGCCGAACATTTTAAAGTAATACTCATTGTTGAGGGTTCAACACAGATACAACTTGATCATGTTGTTTACGAGTTGCCTGTAAACAGCTTGATAATCATATCGCCGGACATGTTGTACAAGTATTTTCCAACAGTACATGGATCAGTTATTCGTGAAATGGATTTCTCGCTGGCTTTTCTGATCACTGCCGGAATGCATATTGAGCATGAAGAAATGTTTGCTTTTATGTCATCAAATAAATCCCCCTATTTCTTACTAAAAAAAGAAGAAACTAAGCGTCTTTTCCTGTTAATGGAAATGATAAAACACAAACATTTATCCGAAAGGAAGCATTATTACAAAAAGGAAGTTTTACATCATGGATTTAATCTTTTCATGTTTGAGCTTGCATCAATTTTAAAAATGCACAATATTGAAACGCCCATTACTTATAGCCGTAAACAGGGTATTTTAACAAACTTTTTAAAACTGTTGGATAATCACTTCAGAGAAGAAAGGAGTGTTCAATATTATGCTAACCAGATGTATATCACATCCAAGCATCTCACCAAAACGGTAAAAGAATTAACTAATAAGCCTTGTAGTGTTCTCATCGATGAGATCGTTATTAAGGAATCAAAGTTTTTGCTGGACGATCTTTCCATACCTGTTGCCAGAGTGGCTGAAAAACTTAATTTCAGTGACCAGTTTTTCTTTAGCAAATTCTTCAAAAATCAAACAGGTATTAATCCTTCCAGGTATAAGCGAAACTTGGCCGAGATTGACGTTTGACAGTTGTTATTATTCATCAAGTCCGCACTTATGCATCCGTAGCGAATTTAATTATTGATTGTAGCATTATTAAAAAGAATTCAGCAAGTCATCAATAGGAAGTGAGGTATAACGATGACTTTGTAGGCATCATACTTGTTGCACAAATGATTTCGTATTGGTAGTTGAATAAATAAAAATGTTAATACATCGTTCAAACTGTTTTTTTATGTTGATATTAAAATCAATACTTTAGTCGTATAAAAATTAATTTGCTATCATGGTTGTCACTATATTAAAAAAACTTTATTTACGTGATTTAGCTAACCTTCGCACCGAAATCGAATTGTATCGGAATGAGCAAAAACTGTGGGATACGGAAGGCGAGATCACCAATTCGGCTGGTAACCTTTGTCTGCATTTGGTGGGTAACTTGAATGCATATATTGGTGAGGTATTAGGCAATACAGGATATGTTCGCAACAGGCCATTGGAGTTTTCGTTACGTAATGTGCCTCGCACCGAGCTTTTAAAAAGTATAGATGACACCATTGATATGATGGCTAAAACACTCGACCAATTAAATGATGATATATTAGATGAGGAATATCCACAGATAGTTGCGGAGGGAAAGGTAACTACGGGCTATTTTTTAATTCATCTTTCATCACACCTTATGTACCACCTTGGGCAAATTAACTATCATCGTCGACTTTTAGACAACGATCGAAATCCATGATTTAAAGTCAGATTGACATAAATTTATTCCGTCCTGACATTGGTTTCATTGAAGAATTAATCAAACTTTGAGGAAATAAATATATTATATAGGGATAAATAAATGTATGACAAAATAATTTGGCCCGAGAAATATGATCCGAAAGTATCTGCGATGTACGCGCTGAATGATATTGATGTGAAAGCGCCACAGGAGGTGGTGTGGAGACTTCTGGTCGACGCCGAGAACTGGTCTAGTTACTTTCCTCCTGAAGATCAGGTTAAGATTTTAAACGGGGATCCGGAACTTAAACTTGGGACAAAATGGAGCCGGGTGACAGTTGGATTCCCAATGAGTTTGATCGTGACGGAGTTTAAACCTTTTTACAGAATCTCCTGGTCGACAACTGTCGACGGTGACGAGACCGGTTCGAGCGCGTATCATGGCTGGGTTATCACACCCACCGAGGATGGCTGTCATGTATTGAGCGAGGAGACTCAACAGGGTGCATTTTTTCTTGAGGAACTTGGTCGTAAAAATCCAGGTGCGCTTTATCGTTATCACCAGGACTGGGTAGAGCGCTTAGCACTTGCAGCTGAGGCACCGTTTGTTGGAAAGTCATTTGAATAAAAAAAATAATTGCATATGGATTTAAAACTGAAAGATAAAACTGCACTCGTTACCGGCTCTACAGACGGGATAGGTTATGCCATAGCAAAATCGTTAGCTGGCGAAGGCGCTAAGGTTATAGTTAACGGCCGTACCGCTGAACGGGTAAACGCAGCCATTGAAAAGATAAAGGCTGAAACCGGTAGCCAAAACATCAGTGGGGCTGTGGCTGATTTTGATAGTGTTGAACAGATAAATGCCCTCATCGAGCAGTACCCTGACGTAAATATCCTCGTAAATAACGTTGGCATTGCCGACCCGCGGCCGTTTAAAGACATTACGGACGAAGAGTGGATTCACATGGTTGATATTAATTTGCTAAGCGGCGTACGCCTTTCGCGGGCCTATTTTGATAAAATGCTAAAAGCTAACTGGGGCCGCATTATTTTTATTTCAAGCGAGTCAGCTGTGCAAATCCCTGCAGAAATGATTTCCTATGGCGTTTCCAAAACTGCCCAGATGGCCTTAGCCCGCGGCCTTGCCGAATTAACCGTTGGTACCGGGGTTACGGTGAACACCGTTTTACCGGGGCCAACATCCACTGAAGCTATAATGAAGTTTATGAAGGCGACAGCAAAACAACAAGGTATCAGCGATGCCGAAATGCAAAAAGAGTTTTTCAACAGCCTGCGTGGAACATCGATTTTGAAACGCTTTATTACACCCGAGGAGATAGCTAATATGGTCACATTTATAGCCAGTCCGCTGTCAGCGGCCACTAACGGCACGGCGATTCGTGCTGACGGCGGCGTAATCAAATCGGTGTTTTAATCAGCTCATCTCCAACTTTTCTAAATAAAGAGAGCAGATTTTTTATTTTCAACCCTTTTTTGGAAATGATAAGCTCAAGCGGCTATTGATATGCTAAAGGTCGCGGTTATTTTGTTCCAAATGTCATGGTATTGGAATAAATATTACCGTGGCCTTTATGCAAATGCATTAATCAGATTTACATTCAATGGCTGCCATCAAAGTATGGGATTCGCAGTAACAGGCATGTTTTAAGTCACACAATTATCTAATCAGTTTAAAAAGATTACCGGCTTGATGCCCAGGGATTTTTAAAAATATAGAAGAGCAAAGAAGAACGGGATTGTAAAACTTTTAGCGGCCAGGCGCCATCCTATTCAAAAGTGTGAATTATGTAACAAATGAAAATAAAATTGCAATTTTTTTCATTTAAAGAAATGTACCTTTAAAGAGGTTTTGTTTAAATTATGATTTTGACAAAATATTACCACCTATCAGAGGCTTTTCTGAATTACTTACCTAGTCGCTTATATTGTTTATATGCTTAGAAAAATCCCCAATTATATTATTGCTATAGGTGCTTCGGCCGGTGGTATGGAAGAGATAAATGCCTTTTTTGATCATACACCTTTAGATGGCGTATCTTATATAATTATCCAGCATCTGTCTTCAGATTTCAAGAGCCGTATGGTAGAGTTATTGGCAAAGCATAGCAAGCTGGTAATAAAAGAAGCCGAGAACGGGCAGACGGTTAAATTTAACGAGGTATATCTTATTCCCAATGATAAGTATATGATCATAAAGGATAACAAGTTGTTTTTAACTGGTAAGGAAAAAACAAATAGCCCTCATCTTACCATCAACCGCTTCTTTAATTCACTTGCTGAAGATTACGGCAAAAAGGCTATTGCAGTTATATTATCTGGTTTAGGGTCTGACGGTACCGAAGGTATCCGTGCCATAAAAAAAGTGGGGGGGCTTGTGATTGCACGAAATCCCGAAACGACCAATTTTGGAAGTATGCCCTCAAGTGCCATTGCTACCGGTTTGGTAGATTTTGTTTTAGAGCCTGAATTAATGCCGATAGCAATTGAAGACTATATTAAATACGGAGACGATGTGATAGATGATGATAAAGACGATGAAAAGAACATCACTGCTATCGTTAATTTAATAAAAGATAAGTCGCCGCTAGATTTTTCTGAATATAAGCATACCACGATACTCAGACGGACAAAGAGAAGAGCGGCTTACGGGAATTTTAGTTCGCTTGAAAATTATCTTGACTTTTTGAAAGCAACACCGGAAGAGGTGGAGGCGTTAGGCAAAGAGTTTTTGATAAGTGTCACCTCTTTTTTTCGGGATAAAGAAGCATTTGATTTTATTCAGAAAAAAATCATACCCGACATCATAGAAAAACTCTCACCCGGAGAAGAACTTAAATTATGGGTAGCAGGTTGTGCCACCGGCGAGGAGGTATATTCTATTGCTATTCTGATCAGTGAGCAATTAACAGGAAAACATAAAGATACAGTAGTAAAGATATTTGCAACGGATATAGATACCGCTGCCCTGATACACGCAGGAAAAGGGATATATAATTCCGATATTACAAAAAGTGTTTCCGCGGAACGTATAGAAAATTTCTTTTTAAAAGAAGGGAATAGCTACCGGGTAAAAGCCTTCATACGCAAGATGGTGATATTCGCGCAGCATGACCTGGTTAAAAATCCGCCTTATTGCAACATGCACTTTATCAGTTGCCGCAACCTGCTTATTTACATGACAACGGTATTGCAAAAAAAGATATTTACCATGTTGCTTTTTGGACTTAAGATGGACGGCTATTTATTCCTGGGATCAAGTGAAAATCCAATGCCGATTATTAAAAACCTTGAGATCGTAAATAAAAAATGGAAGATCTATAAAAATTTACAAGCAAAACGGGTTGTAGGTTTTGACGCGTTTTTGTTACCGGAACTGCTTGATCTAAAACGCTTACCGGCTAAGTCGCAATTGGAGGAAAATAAAAGGCCAAATAATAATGCGATAACAGAAGCGGTAAACTTAAAACTGGTTGATAAATTAGGAATGTTGGTGGTTTGTATTAATGAAAACAATCAGGTTGTGCAAACTTATGGCGACACCAGCAAATTTCTGCTCCAAAAAACCTTTAACCTCAACATCGTCGATCATTTGCCCAAACCGTTGGCTATAGCATTTAATGCATTAAGCGTTACGGCTTCAAAAACAGACAAAGAATGCGGTGTTAACAATATAAAAGTTGGAACCGGAAAGAAACTACTAAGTGTGAACCTTACCGTAAATCCTTTACCTTCAAGGAACGGGGACCCCCGATTAATGATGATCACCTTTGCTGAAACCAACTCCGCGGCAAAGTCTGGGGATAACGACCAAGCGTTTGATGGAAAATTGTTTCTTGATAAATATACGGTAAACCTGGAGGATGAACTGAAGGATTTAAAAGACAAACTTAATTTAACATATGAACAGTTGGATGCATCCAACGAGAACATGCAATCATTTAATGAGGAATTACTTTCATCGAATGAAGAAATGCAGAGCACGAATGAGGAGATGCAATCTGTAAATGAAGAATTGGATACCATCAACTCAAATTATCAATTGAAAAATAAAGAACTGCTTGAAATAAATGATGACTTGAATAATTATTTCAGAAGCAACCTAAACGGGCAGTTATTTATTGATAATGACCTTAAGTTAATGAAATTCTCGCCGGGAACAACCAAACAAATCAACCTGTTGGATTCAGACATTGGGCGGCCTTTAAGTAATATCTCGACCAATATAAAATTTGAGACAATTATTGAGGATACAAAGAAAGTACTGGAGGAAGGATGTGTAATTTCAAAAGAAATTGAAACCAACAACGGGCACTGGTACCAGATTATGACCATGCCGTATGTGCGGCAGGTGGATAATAAAAACAGCGGGGCAATTATTACTTTTAACGATATTACTGAATTAAAAAGGACGCAACTGCAGCTTGACCAGAGTAATAAAAGCCTTTTACGTATAAATGCCGATCTGGACCATTTCGTACATACGGCATCCCATGACCTTTTGGGCCCCTTGGGAAATATCGAGACCAGCATTAATATAATGAATAAGATTGAATTAAACGATGTCAAACTCCATGATTTTTTGGGCATCATCAATTCTTCCATTAAACAATTTAGGTTACTGATTCAGGATATAAGTACGATAGCCAAAGTTGAGGGTGATATGTTAAACATGGAGATGACCAATGTTGATCAATTACTCGACAATATTGAATGGAGCCTGGAAAATAAAATAAAAAGCTCGGGAGCAATTATCAAACGTGACCTTGGCGTGAACGAGATCTTTTTTTCAAAGAAGAACCTCCGGAGCATTATGTATAATTTAATATCCAACGCCATTAAATTTCAACCCGATCATGTTCCGCTGATCAATATCGTAACCACAAAGGAAAATCAGGATGTCACGTTATCAGTATCGGATAACGGATTAGGCATGCCTGAAAATAAGCTTAATAAAATTTTTGAAATGTATGGTAGACTGCAGGCCGACATAGAAGGCCACGGTATCGGATTGTATCTGGCAAAAAAAATTGTCGATGCTGCTGGTGGTGACATTGTAGTAGAAAGTGCAGTTAACAAAGGAAGCAAATTTACCATCCATTTCAAGCTAGAGCCGGAACAAGTGATGGGTACAGTTGCGTAACTTTTGATTTTCATATAAGCCCGCATACTACCCGTTTGATGTAAATATATTGTTCATTGATAAGCAATAAAATACTTTAATCTGTTTACGAAAAAAGGGGGGCTTAAAATTTGTAAATTCAAAATTCATTTGTTAATTTTAAACAGCTTACCTTTAAAACTTACGTTATGACAGATGACCGCAACTCCCTGCTAAATGTAATTTTGAGCAAGTTCAGCCCTGCTGATATTAGCTTGAAAGAGAATAGACTACTAATAGCTGAACGTATTGAAAGATTAATGCAACAGAACAGTTGGTCAAGGCGGCATTTCGCCGTTTTGATGCGCCGGGAAATACGGCCCTTAAGAGCCTGGCTGGGTAACACGTATACGCATACTGCCGAAAGCTTGAGCGAGTTATGCCGGCTTCTTAATGTGTCTCTAGGTGACCTTGTTGCTGAGTAAACGCATTAATTAAGAAAAAAAACGAGCACTAAATAACGATGCTCAACAATATACAATGTGAAAATGCGCCATACGAGGCGTAATTCCAATTTCGCATTGGCTTTCATCTTGTGCATGACTAATATCTTTTAAGCTATTACATTTGTTTAGACAAACAAATGTAATATTGCTGTATTGCCAAATAAAACCTACCAATGAGTATATCAAAGACAATTACTATAGCATCTCATAGCAACAAACCGTTAATTGTCAATCGTTTAGGCTACGGCACGATGCGACTTACCGGCGAGGGTATATATGGTGAACCGCCAAACAGGCCCGAAGCTTTAGGAATATTAAAGCGAGCTGTAGAATGTGGCATTAATTTTTTAGATACCGCGGATTATTACGGTGAAGATGTAACCAATCGGCTTATTGCTGAAGCATTATATCCTTATACAGATGATTTGGTGATTTGTACCAAGGTAGGTGGCGCACGCAAACCTGATAAAAGCTGGATACCATATAACAAGCCTGAGAACTTACGCGCAAGTATTGAAAATAACCTTCGGACGTTGAAATTAGAACAAATTACATTGGTTCATTTTAGGGCAATGGGTGGCCATATGAATTTTGAAGAAGGAATGGAAACCATGTTTAAAATGCAGGAGGAAGGAAAAATATTGCATGTAGGCGTAAGTAACGTTAGTGCAGTGGACTTAGAAACCGCGTTAAAGATGGGTAATATAGCAACCGTTGAGAATATGTATGGCCATGCTCAACGCACCAAGGTGACACAGGTTTATGGTGAAACCCACGGCGGTGGCGAAGTACTGGCGATTTGTGAACAAAATGAAATACCGCTCATTCCATTCTTTTCATTATTACATGCTATCGATAAAAAGGATATCCGGATAGCAGAAATCGCTCAAAAATATAATGTCTCAGAAGCACAGGTTAATATCGCATGGTTATTGCACAAATCACAATGGATTTTACCTATACCCGGGACTTCTTCTTTAAAGCATTTTGAAGAAAATTTAAAATCAGCGGATATTGAGCTTAATGAACAGGATATGAAATTTTTAGAATAATAAAACCCCAGAGAAATAAGGTATTGTATAATACTATCGGCGTTCCTTTATTGCCTCATTGAATGCTGTACTATACCTATATTCAATAACCTGAGTTTCCCTGTCGGAAAAATCAATAGGGAAAAGGGATATTTTCATTTTTTGGCATTCATAATTACAAATGCAAAGTTTCTATTATTTTAACTCTTAGTGTTACAAAATTCCCTGATTAAGTTGCATGATTAATGCCTTAAGGCTAAGTTTTTATGAATTTATATTGGCGGTAAATTACTAAAAAAAGAATATTTTACTTTTTTTTATTCTATTGACTGATATTGTTTAAGGTGTGAATTATGCAACAAATTCCAAGAATAACGTAATTTTAAATAGGTTATAGTCCTCACCTTTATTGCGTAGATATTCATTCTACAATTAAAAATAAAAGAGTCATGTTTTATAGCAGTAATTATTGGGGAATGAATCTCGTTTGGTGGATAATTTGGATGATTATGATCTTCTGGATATTTGCCACTCCTTATAATATTCCAGGTCAAAGGACAAAAAAAGATTCGCCTCTCGATATTTTGCAAAAGCGTTTCGCATCTGGCGAAATCACCAATGATGAATACCAGGAAAAGAAAAAAATTCTTGAAAATGATCTGGCAAGAGTAAGCTAAACAGCAATCAAAAAACATCCAAATGACAGACAAAAGTTTATTTTTTGTCAGTCATGTTTTTTATACTTTTTTGCTGTCGGTCTGGGAGTTGACTATCCGATGGCGTGGTATCATCTGCATTTTAGCTTGTAAGATTTACTTTGAAACGATCAGGAACAATAAAAAAATAAGAATGAAACGCAATATAAACAGCTTAATAGGCTATAGCATACAGGCTACAGACGGCAAAATTGGCGAAATTAAAGATTTTTATTTTGATGATGAAACCTGGACTATACGCTATCTGATTGTTAAAACAGGCAGTTGGCTCTCCGGACGCAAAGTTTTGATCTCGACTGTCGCATTAAAAAAATCAAGTGAGCTAAACGAATTAGTTCCTGTTAATTTAACTAAGGAACAAATCCAGAACAGCCCGGACATTGATACCGATAAACCGGTTTCACGCCAGAAAGAAGCTATGTTAAACCAGCATCATTTTTGGGGGAATTATTGGGGAAGCGGCTATTATGGCGGTGAGATGGGTATTGGAAACGCTTCCCCTGTAAGAATTAAAGCAATTGACCGCGACCCGGCCGAAGACATTCATCTACGCAGCATAGTACAGGTGAATGGTTATACGATACATGCTTCAGACGGCGAAATTGGCCATGTTAGTGATTTTATTCTTGACGGTGAAACATGGCAGCTGTCAGATATTATAGTCGACACCCATGACTGGATCGGCGGGAAAAAAGTGCTGATAGCGGTAAGCCATATTCACTCCATATCATTTTTAAATTGGCTTGTGTATTTACACATGCCGATAGCTGCTATTAAGGATAGCGAGTTGTTTAAAAAGGATAAATACAGGCAACATTAAATAAACGCTAAGTTCACTTTAACTCGCTGGTTGTCCAAATACCATATTTGATTGATTATTTAACTAAGGATCAAGCGGTTCCCATGGATTAATCTGTAATGCGGAAGGCAATGCATAAAATTCCTGGCTGGTAATCGAAATGCGTTCACCTAATTGGTAGGGAACATCGCCCAATTCCTGTATACATCGCTTATCCATATTACTGATATAGATACTTTGTGAAATATCAGTGATAACCAACGCGGGCTGCTTAATTGGAAAGTGATACTGAATTAGCAACCTTGATGCATTACGCATATTAGTTGTAGTATGCCTGGCGTGTGGTTCAATGATAATAGCATTTGCGGGTATCTGCATACTATCAACCATATATTTTTTCATTTCCACAGCTTCAAAATATCGTGTTTTATAAGGGTGAACCCTGCCGCCTGATACCATAATAAATGGTGCCAATCCCTTTGTGTATGCGGTAGCTGCAAGTTTACAACGAGTAATGCTTCCTTTGCTAATTTGTACGCTATTGTCATCAGGGCCTTCCCCGGGTACTAATAAAATGGTGTATTTGTAATTTTTCCAATTAATGCGGTTTGCTTTTTGCAGCGCGGCTTTGTTTACAGTAGTTTCCATTGGTTCATAAATGCCTGCATCATTTCGGTTGTTTATATCCAAAAAAGTAAGCGCTGCGGTCATGGCAGGCATAAAGCAACTGTTTGAATGGCCAACTTTCTTGATGATTTGTCGGGTCGCTTGTTTAATTATATTAATATAGTCTTTGCTGTGCACATTAAAACTAATGGAATCTATATCAGGATAATTTGGCTTTTCACCTTCGGCATAAACGGCAATAGTGTGGTTAATGTCTTCTGCATCTTGCTGCCATGCCTTTATTAACTGGTCTACAGGTTTAAGGTTTTCGTAATGAATGTAAGCTTTTGATGGGATCAGCTTATCTTTCACTAAGCTTTGTAAATCCTTGTTTTGATTATAAACTTTAGATAACTCAGCACCAATTTGTTCAATTTGTGCGGTTGTTAGTTTAAGGTTAGCCGTTATTTGTCTGTAATCAGAAGCTGTATTTAAATTTATTAATATAGTTTGCTTTTGGTTTAAAGCTATACGGTAAAGGATAGGGTCGTTTTCAATTAAAAGGCTTATTTGGGGGTTATTTTGTAAGAGTGTAAGCAGATAAAAATTTTTAGCCTGCACGCCGCCATTGCCAATCAGTTGGTAATTAGCAGTAGTAGATTGCGCGCTGACTATGGCTGTGAAAAATAGAAACCAGAAAAAAGAGAATTGCCTCATCATGTAAATATAATGATCGATGTAAAAACCACAATGGCTTGATAGGGCTATTCTTTATTAAATTTATACAATTGATGCTCGTTTTTAATTTAACAGGGTTGATCTCCTGTCTTTAGCCATCCTGTAATACTCATCCTTGGCAAATGTGTAACTAAAACTTCATGCTCAAGTTCATTACTCTTAAAAAACACGCTTTTGCCGGCATTAGGTGTAATATCTTGTGAATTATTACCCTGGTAAATACGTAAGGAGCCTCCGTCAACACTTGTATTTAAGTACATAATCATAGAGAAAGCCCTGGTGCCATTTTGTTTAAAATTGTCCAGGTGCCGTTTGTAAAAACTCCCTGTCTCGTAAAGCGTGTAATGGAATTCGTAGGCTGTTATTCCCGCATAACATGTTCGGTTTAAATGGCTGATAAAGCTATCCATCAAATCAAAAAAGTCATTCTCATAGCTGTTGTTGTGCAAGCGGTCCAGCCAATAAATTTTATCGTTTCTTATAAGTTTGTCATGATTTATTATGCGGTTATTGCCTGTACCCGCAGATATTAATCTGTCGTCTGCATAAAGCGCATTTATATTATCCACTAAATGTGCCGATAATAGCGGACTGAGGAAATTTTTAACTGTACCAACATTTGTGGCCAGGTAGCTGTCGATTAGTTCGTCGAATATGGTATGCAAATCGATCTAAGTTACCATAATTTACTTATAGTCAGGCGTTATATTATTTGCGCTGTGATAGCTTTTATTTTTCAAATCTCTTGCAAACTACATGTTAAAAATACCCTTAGATTTGTTTTTAGTTCATTAATAACTAATTATACCAATAATTTAATGTACCTTGCCAACTTACACAATAAAATAATGGCAACAGGAACAGTAAAATTTTTCAATGAATCAAAAGGCTTCGGCTTTATTACACCAACTAGTGGCGGCAAAGAAGTGTTTGTTCACGTAACAGGCTTAATTGACAACATCCGTGAAAACGATGCAGTTAGCTACGATGTGGAAGAAGGCAAAAAAGGCCCAAGTGCGGTTAACGTTAAAATAGCATAAGCTTTTGGCAAGATCGACAGAAACATTTAGTAAAAAGGAAAAAGAAAAGGCTCGCCTAAAAAAGTCTAAGGAAAAGAAAGAAAGGGCCGAGGAACGGAAAGCTAATGCCGGAAAAGGCAAAAGCCTGGAAGACATGATGGCTTATATTGACGAACATGGCAATATAACCTCAACGCCTCCAGATCCTTCAAGGAAGATAAAGATCAATTCAGAAGATATTCAGATTGCGGTAGCTAAACAGGAAGATATTCCCTATGATACTGTAAGGACTGGTATAGTAAGTTTTTTCAATGAATCGAAGGGGTATGGCTTTATAAAAGACATGCAGACACAGGAAAGTATTTTTGTACACATTAACGCTTTAACTGAACCTTTAAAAGAAAATAATATGGTCACTTTTGAAACCGAACAGGGGCAAAAAGGGCTATCTGCAATTAAAGTAAAAAAGAAATAAATATGATGGCCAAAACAACAGCATCGGCAGTTCAGAAGGAAAATTTCAAAATAAAATTTGCAGAAATTATAAAGAACAATTCAAAATTGAAAGATCAATATACTATCCAATTTTTTGAAACGGCCCAGAAAAGCAATTATGGCTTTACTGGTAAGGATGGTAAATCTCTTAATATTTTATCCAGCTTGACGTTAGAAGAGACGGAAAAATATAAGGTTTTGAAAACCTCCTGGCAAAACTAACTAAATTTACTAATAACGTAAAAAGGTCGCATTAAGCGGCCTTTTTACGTTATGTGAAATAGTTGAAACTTCTTTTTACTATAAAGCTTTTTTCATACAAACACTGTTTTTTATTCCGGCATATTGCCCGTAGTTTTCAATTACTTCATAACCTTGTTTACGGTATAAGCCATTAGCATCATTAAGCTTTATCCCGGTTTCCAATACGCTATATTTAAATCCTTTTTCCTTAGCCCATTTTTCAAGCTCATTTAATACTGTTGATGCAATTCCACGGCCTCGTAATTCCGGATCAACATACATTCTTTTGATCTCGACAGAATCCTGATCGAATTTTTTGAAGCATCCACAGCCGACCGGCTTGCCGTTATAATAAGCTATTACAGCGGTATCTAACGGATCTAAAACATTGTTAGGCGCATAAAATGCATCCAGTTCTCCATTAACCATAGAAAGATACTTATCTAATTTACTTATCAGATTTTTGAAATCGGGTTCAGTATTGCTTGTTCTTTTTAGGATGATTTGATTTGTTTGCATGTTTCAAATTAACTAAAAGTTGTAATTAGATTAAAGTCAGGGAATTGACGCAATTAGTTTTTTGGTGTAATCTTCTTTCGGATGTTTAAATATTTCATCAGGATAACCTGTTTCTATTATTTCTCCTTTATTCATAACCATAATGCGGTCAGCTATATGTTTTATAACAGCCAGATCATGAGAAATAAAGATGTAGGTTAGGTTTAATTGCTGCTGTAATTCTCTCAGTAAATTAAGTACTTGTGCTTGTACCGATACATCAAGTGCTGAAACCGACTCGTCGCAAATAATAAATTTAGGCTGCAAGGCAAGTGCCCTTGCTATTACTATACGTTGCCTTTGTCCACCCGAAAATTCATGCGGATAACGATTAAAATGCTCTGGTAATAAATTAACACGCTCAAGTAGTTCCATCACTTTTTGCTTGCGCTGTTTATCATTGTTATAAAATCCATGAACCTGAAGCGGTTCAATTATTGCATTTCCAATAGTTAGCCGTGGATTAAGCGAAGAGTATGGATCCTGGAAAATGATTTGCATGTGGCGCCTTATATTGCGCAAGCCTTTTTTATTGAGCGACAGGATATCGTCGCCCTCAAATTTAATGCTGCCCGATGTCGGCTCAATTAAACGCAATATACTTCGGCCTAAAGTAGTCTTACCACAGCCGGATTCGCCCACTAAGCCCAATGTTTCACCAGGGTAAACTTCAAAGCTTATGTTGTTTACTGCTTTTACTATGTCTTTTGATTTGTTAAATAAATCGGAGCCAAGTTGATATTGCTTGGTAAGTTTGTTGATGGTAAGTATTGGCGATTTGTTATAAAGCTGTTTTTTACGTTCATCCAGCTCAATTTGCGGGTATTTATATAATCCCCTGATATGATCGATGCTAATGTTTTTTCCAGTTCCATCAGCATTAATAAAATCACTAATGACAGGCAATTGCTTCAATTGATAAGCAGGCGAGGGGCGACAGGCCAGCAAACCTTTAGTGTACGGATGCTGAGGGTTATTAAACAAGCTTTTTACCGATCCTTCCTCAACAATTTTACCTTTATACATGACTAGAACACGGTCTGCTATTTCGCTTACGACGGCTAAATCATGTGATATAAAAATAAGACTCATCTTACGTTCCGCTTTTAAGCGGCACAATAATTCAATGATGGTTTTTTGTACGGTTACATCGAGGGCAGTAGTAGGCTCATCAGCTATCAATATTTCTGGGTCACAGGCTAGCGCAATGGCTATCATTACCCGCTGTTTTTGGCCGCCAGATAGTTGATGAGGGTAACTATCGAAAATAACCTCCGGTAGTGGTAATTGCACCTCATTAAACAACTCAATAGCTCTTTTTTTAGCATCAGCCTTATTGAATTTTAAATGCAGGAGGATGGATTCTGTAACCTGGTAGCCACAGGTTAATACCGGGTTTAAAGAACTCATGGGTTCCTGAAATATCATCGCCATGCGATTGCCCCTAACGTTTTGCATATCTTTTTCCACTAAATGAAAAAGATCGATTTCATCTAAAATTGCCTGTCCGCCGATTTGAGTTTGATCTGCATTGAGCAATCGCATCAGCGCTAATGAAGTAACCGATTTGCCAGAGCCTGATTCACCAACTATGCCAATGGTGTCACCTTTATTAAGATTGAAAGAAATACCTTTAACTGCATGAAATAAACCGTTTTGTGTTTTAAACTGAACATCCAACCGGTTTACTTGTAACATCATTAGCTAACAATGGTTATACAATCATCTGTTATCAGCTCCTCGCCACGGTAGCGCCTGAGTAACTGCGCGGTAGCTACTACATCTTTTTGACAATAGGTGCAGATGCGGGGCAGGTCATTTTCGTTCCAATATACATTACCAACCTGGCTGCCATCAATATCATCCTTTGGGGTAGGGATGTTAAATATGGCGGTAAGTAAGTTTAAAGATGTGAAATTTTTATAATCGCCAAATTTCCATAATTCCATGGTGTCAAGGTGATTTATTTCCCATGGCTTTTTACCAGCTATTTCCAATTGAACAGGCATCCGAATGCCATTAATCAGCATACGGCGACAGATATAAGGAAAATCAAACTCTTTACCGTTATGGGCGCATAGTATCAGGTTGGAAGGCTGGGAAGCCAACATAGCCGAAAAGCTTTCTAATAATTCTTTCTCATCATGCGATGCAAAAGATTTTACGCGTAACCCTGTTCTTTTTCCGTTGATGAATATCCCCACTGATATACAAATGATCTTGCCAAACTCAGCCCAAATACCGGCACGTTCGTAAAAGTTTTCTGCGGTTTCTTCCTTACGTTGAGATTGTGTTTTGCGATCCCAAAGTTTCTGAAAATGCTCAGGCACCTGATCGTGGCTACTATATTGCGGCACAGTTTCAATATCAAGTACCATTAGGTTATGCAGGTC
>Ga0302197_10001286_pt1 | contig 24610 bp, 21 predicted proteins | sample II_Bog_N2_1_FD_193526 | JGI IMG/M metagenome (GOLD analysis project Ga0302197, IMG submission 193526) | Peat permafrost microbial communities from Stordalen Mire near Abisko, Sweden - II_Bog_N2_1 | ecosystem: Environmental > Terrestrial > Soil > Wetlands > Peat | place: Sweden: Abisko...
ACAACGAGATCGACGAGCTTCGCAAATTAACTAACAGCATGCAAATGGAAAATGAAAATTTACATTCCAAAATGTTCCAAGAGGAGGAGAATAGTAAAAAATTGACTCAACAAGTGCAGAGTGAAAGCGCAAAGCTCATTCAGGCAGAAAAGGATTTGGATCGTGCGAGAGCGGACTGGGAGCACGAAAAAACTGTTTTTGAACAGCAAATTGACGAGTTACAGTCTCAGCATCTTGAAAAAATTAGTACCCTCACCGCAGAAAAAGATGCAGCAGTGCAACAGCTCCAAAATATCAAAGAGCAAAAATCCAAAGATGTTGACAGTAAAATAGTGGCTCTGAATGAAAGAATTGGGACCCTAAATGGTCATGTTGTTGAACTCGATAACATTATTCACAATCTCCAAAATCAAAAAGTAATGCACGAGGAAAAAATCCGCACCACCACTGAAAAAATGCAATCCATTGAGCTCGAAAAAGAAAAATATCAGAACATGACACAAAAATCTTTACTTCAGTTGCAAGAATTGGATTTGGGTAGAAAGGAGCAAGATAAAAAAATTGATTCTTTACGGTTACAATTAAAGAATCAAGCACAGGAAAATGCTGACTTGAAATTAAAAATTAGAGATTTGGAATCTAGGAATCAAGTCTTTGTGACAAAAAATACTGAACTTGAAAATGCCATGGTGGAAAAAAGTAATGCACAACATGACAATAATACTGTTTTGCAAAACAAAGTTTTAGAAATTTCAGAAAAGTTGGTGACCCAAATTAATGTTATCATGGAAATTAAAAAATTATTGGGTTTGGAAAAATCGGATAGGGAGGAATTAATTACTAATAACATTAATTTCTTAAAGAAAAAATCTGATCAACATGACATTTTTGCAGAAAAACTATACAGCAAGTTGTATTCCCAAAATAATGTTGGAGATATAAACTTGAACAAGATTGAGAAAGATGTCGGTGGTCTGGTAGAAACCATAAATGCAAGTAAAAAGACTGCACAAAAACAATTGTTGGAATTGTCAAAACTTGGCGTCACCATTAACATGACAATGGATGAGCAAAATAATTTGAATTCTTTAATTGAAAAACTTGGTTCTGGAATGCACACCCTTGTTGAAAAAACAAAAACATTACCAAGTGGTGTGTCCTGGGAAAAATATTATGGCGACATGTGGACCTTGTTGGGAAAAGTTGCAGCTCAAACCTTTGCTGGTTTTGTTGTTGGACAGACAAACTATAGTGGATTTGATGAATTTTACAGATTTATTACAACTATAAAAGAAAAATCCACAGTGGACAAGTTTTTGGCTCACACCGCAGATAGTGTACAATATTACGTTAAGGGAGTACAATCTGCATTACCCACACTTAAAGCCACAAAATTAATCTTTGCTGATGATTTACCCGTCCTTGAAAATAATATACTCCTGAACATTACTTCAACGGTGGAAGAAAAGATTGTTAATGATGGTAGAGTCATTCAAGTCACAAACTGCTTGCAAGAGTTGGTTGAAAAAATGTACGGCGCCGACTCCCAAGAGCAACCGCTAACGCTAAAAACATTATTTGAAAAGAAAAAACAGTACCGTAATGTTACCAGTGACCAAGAAGCTGTCCCAGTGCTTAACTTGGTAAAATATTTGCTTGATGAAAAATTTCAGGAATGTGCTGTTCAAATCAAAAACAAACCTAATCTCTTGAAAGCTACAAACATCTGGAAACTTGTAAAACCATGTCTGGAGTTGTTGTTCAAGGGGGAGCAAGTAGCTCAACTTGAAGTCGACTTTAATAGAACCAAAAAAAACAAGAAAGAATATATTGACTATGCCATCCAATCCCTATTCACAGTGCTACAACAGTTATTAGTGGATTTGGCGCAAAAGAGCAAAGTAATGTTGAGCACCGATGAAAATAAATTTATACTCCGTGATGGGCAAAAGTTGGCACAAGTGCATGACAACTCCACCGCCACAAAAACTTTGGTTGCAAAACTGTTTACTACATTCCAAAATAATAATGTCAACAGAGAAAATAGCTCAGAGTACATAAAATTGAAAAAGGATTATGTCTCACTGATAGTGCAAGCTCAGAACACAATGAACATTCTTGGCAAATTAAACCTAAGCAATCGACCAACCCTAGTCATCCTAGGCACTTCCAACGAACACGAACTAGTTGATGATGTCCAGAATAGACAAAAACTCACAGAAAGTACCATCGCAAACTTGCAAGATATTGTCACCATTGTTGAAAAAATCAAAGAAAATAGCATTATCAAAGTTGATCCCAATGGCATTAAAAACTTTGATTTGGCCAAGAAAATACATGCTGAAATTTTGCACATTTGGGAGAGGTTTTTTGACATTCCAAAAACTATTGGTTCCACAATGGCCAGGGATGGACCTACTCTGGAAAACATCAATGATTATGTAAAGCGCATTAGATATATTGATCAGATGTTCAGTGCATATGATCATGCCATGGGTTTCACGGTCAGGAATAAGTCCTATGTGATAATTAACAATGGTAACACATCACAACAATTTGTAAATATTGGCAATGATTTGCAAAAGAATGTTAGAGAATATTGGAAACAAGTTCTAAAAAATTAAATTAAATCATACAATAATAAATTTTACTTGCACAATTAAAATCATGTAACGTGAAAATCTACGCTGAAAATTTACATGACAAAATGGGGTGGAGCCATAGTGAATTTAAAAAATGAAAGATAAAGAACAAAGACTAGCTGAACTTGAAGTCAAGAAACAACAGTACCTTGAGAAACCAAAAAGACCAATAGTAAATACTGAGATGAAAATGTTTATGCTTGTAGAATCAAGTGGCAGAAAGAAAAATCAAGAATACGAATTGAAAAAATAAATAATAAATATTTTGCGTACAGACAAGTAATAAAATATTATCACAGTAATGTAAAAATGAATTCCATCCCCAAGGATTATCCAACCCACATTTTCGTAAAAAATAAAACCACTGGTGTAACCGTGGCTTCATATGGTTTGAACAAAATCACAAATAAAATAATAGAATACGTGCTCATGGACACTATACCACAATGTGTAACTAAAGTTACTATTACTGAAGAGGAAGCAGAACTTCATTCTCCAACTACCAGTGTTTTACACTTTGAAAATAGTCCAACTACTTTGGAGTTTGAAGAGAACGTAAGCGACCACGCAACTGAAACTGAAGACGTCGATATGGATGTGTGCATTACTTACGAAGATGAAGATAGAACAGAAAATGTAATTCCTTGTGTTGACAGTCATGAAATAGTGGGTGTCTACCAAAAGCCATTTTTTTATCCCATGCATGACAAAGATGATTACAGTTACCCAGCACCAGCGGAAGAAATATATTCAATTTCAGAAACATGTTCCCCCACTGAAGAACAAGAGGTGGCCAAAGTTTCAGAATCCAGCGCTGAACAAGATCTTTTAACATCCCCAGCCAAAGCCACTGAAGATATTGCCAACAATAGTGACAGCGACGAATCTGAACCACAAAAAGCAACGAGGGGTAGAAAAAAAAAGGCCACAACAACGGGCAAGAGAGGAAGACCAAGCAAAAAGAAGTGAAATCAAACAACAAATTGACAAAACTAGTGGGCATGGTCAATTCTGCGATGATTTTTACATCCCTAAAAAAATAAATATTGTTTAACACTATAAATGGATTTTATTTCTCTGGAACACGATGCAAACTACTCTTGCACTCTTGAAGAACGCCCAAAGAAAAAAGTTAGAATTGCTGAAAATAAGGTCATTCCAGCGATAAGAAAAATACTTGCAGAGGAAAGTTTTTCAACGAGACAGATCATGTATGATCCACCACCAATTATATTGAATAAACTACACATTCTCTCCTAGATCAACAGATTATTCTCTTCATCTCTTTGCGAGACTTTAATACTATTACTTTTTTTACTGGTACTGGTACAGTATTGTGATGGGGTTCCATATCTTTGTTTTCCAGTATTGGCATTTCGGTAATAGTTTCTTGTGGCTCAGTACGATTTTCAACTTGACTAGAATGTTCTGGAACGGAAATAGGTTGCTGTTCAATGATTTGGGGTTCGTCAAAAATTGTATTCTTTTCGAGAGGGGACTCTATCTCTGGTTGTAAATTAATATTTTCCTCCACTGGGCAATAATTGGGAGTAAATAAACATGATGGTGATGTGAAATCAAAAGTTGCTAAATGTGAGCGATCGGCCATAGTGCCGCCAGACTCTCCAATGGATTTTCGCCTATAAGATGTCAATGGTGTGACGCTAGATGAAATAGAATTTCGCCTAAATCGACCTGGCGTCATACTGCTTGGCGAGGGTGTGGCTGACATTGATATTTTGAACAACTTTCCAATACAATTTAAAGCTTCCAAGTTGTCATGTATGATGCCAGATTCCTCCACAATATCTGACAGTTCGTGAGACTGTGCTTGAATTTGATTTGCAAAGTGCTCTGGGTACGGCAATCCATCGTTCATTCTTTCCAATAGAGTCAAGGGTTCACTTCTTGTGATATATTCAATACTATAAGTGGGGATACGGGTCAAAAAGGACTCATATATCCACGAGTATATCAAAAAATTATCATTGGACGATTCTTCCAATCGCGCACATCTATTTTGGAAATCTAGCATTGCATCGTGATTTTTAAAACTGACAATAGCAAACCCACAACCAGTGTGTGTGTGGAAGTCTCCCGGATAGTCTTTACTTGTTTCAGGACCAAAGGGAAATACTTCAATGTCATGTACCTTGTTTTGAACACTTGCCGTTATTTGTCGGACCTTACTAAACATTACTTTTCTCAAAATGGGTTCAACATCTACCCAATCTTTGTTGTTGCCCAGATTAATGTTACTGATGGGAGCAATATTTCCCAAAATTAGAGCATTCTTCATTTCTCGAAGTGGTTTGGTCACCTCTATCAAGTAGTAAGCAATTCTCTCATCGATTTGCATATCTCTGCGTATGTTATGAAAAGGCATACGCTTGAACTCTAACATTTCTTTACCCTGCCATATTGCATCACTGTATAGTTTCTTGAAGGGGATACCACCGTAACCATTTATTTTTTCTTGCTGAACGGTAGTCTCTCTGTCCAAGTGGATTGTCGGTGGTCTAGCATATACCATATAATTGTCATAGTCTTTATAATTCATACTATAATCATTGTGGATAATGCTATAACTTTGCACCATTTCAAAAAGTGCAGTCTCCAAATCAGAGTATATTATGCATTGTAGTGCGGAGGTGGGTGTGTGGTTGTATTGATACATTACAGTGTAAAAATCGATCAATTCTTTATCCGGTGTGGCAGGTGAATAACGAATACTTGGTTGTCGGATGATCACAGAACCCCATGGTGGTAGATCTCCCCATTCCATGTACTTGTTTGCGGAGTAGGTGGAAGATCTAATTCGCACTTCAATACCTCCTCTATAGTCAATAGATCGCAACAATAAACACAATCGGTGCAAAATACTGTTCTTGTCTTTCAATTCAACACTCTGAGTTGGTGGACTGGCATCTTTCTTCATTTTCTTCTTGGCATGACCACTGCTGCTGCTGCTGCCAGAATTAGTGTTGTTAACATTGGACTTGGGTGGCAAAACTGAAACAATTTGTTGTTGTTGCTGGTTTCCCAAAGACTGGAGCGTCTGTGCCATTGTAGTTTGATTAACTTGAAGTGTATTCAGGGTTTCCGCCATGGTATTAAGATGATTGCACAAGGTGCCAATTTGTGCAGCCAACTGCTCCATTGTTATAGTGCTTGGTGGAGGGAGCGACTCCTGTGTCCGTTTCTCTCTACTGTTCCTCTTCATGTGTTTAGGTTGTTAAAAAGATATGGAAATAATTGGTCTCCCCGCTGGCCAATAAAAATTCATGTTCCAGTCAACTTGAAAGTAACACTTTACAAAAATTTCGTCATGTCAGGTTTTATTTAACTTTTATTAACAATTTAAATTTATTAAATAGTTGGGCTTGTCAATACGACAACAGAGCCAGGCGCGCCGGGCAAAAGACCTGAACTAATGGCTTGTATGGTTATACCAGAAGGAATGCTAGAATTTGTAATTACGATGCAAACGCCTCCACCTCCTGATCCAGAACCGTTTGTACCTTCAGGATTTGTTGACCCCAAGCCACCATTTGCAGTAATTGATCCATTTCCAACAATGGTGAATGCTGCAATAACCAAGACTCCACCACCACCGCCGCCGCCACAATTCCAGTTAGCGGGACCACCTTGTCCATTAGTTTGTGTATTGGTAATTGGTACACCGCAGCCACCGCCAGCGCCACCGGTAATCAGTGCACCTGTGACATCTCGGGCTAGAATAGCTCTGCTGATAATGTTGAGAACACCCAAACCTCCAGCACTTGCCGATGGTGCAACGGCGGAAGCGCCATTTTGTTGACTCGATGAGCCACCATTGCCACCCAGTGAATTATGTTCAGTGGTTGGTCCCCCAATAATACTATTTCCTGCACAAGCACCACCAGCGCCGCCACCGCCAACAGTACCACTTGGAGCACCTGCACCAGGAACACCATTGTTCAAACTACTAGTTCCATCGCTTCCATTATTTGAGATAACACTGCCTGTACCCATAGTGAGGGTGTTGGAAACAAATATTCTGTAGCCATTGGCATTTAGGATCACATTTGTACCCAATGTGAGATTAATGCAGTATAAATCACCGCTCAAGGTAACATTGCTGGTAAAGTTGGAATTTTGAACATCGTAACCACTAATGGCATAAGAAGTAATGCTGTTACCACTACCAGATGAACCGGTAGCGCCTGGTGTACCTCCAAATTGTGCCCAATAGGTCGTGTTTGTCAATAAAATATTGGAGTTCGATTGCGAGAAAGAGGGTACATTTTGCACAGCAATATATAGTACCCCACTAATACCATCATTACCTCCTGAACTGAGGACAACATTTCCGGTCGAATAAGCATTAAGTGTAGAATGAGTTTGGTTGGTAAAGAGCACACCTTGACCTGTTGCACCTTGTTGTGCCAGTGTGGCCCAAAAGCTGGTGTTTGTCAAAACATTACCAACATTGCTGTTTGCTAAAGAAATGTACGAAGAGCCAACACTGTATACAATGTCATTGATATTGTAAGTTGTACCACTATTATAGGTTCCCTTCCATGAAAGACCAGATACCATCAGTTGCCAATAGCTAGTCGCCAAATTTGGATAATTGCTGGAATTTACATTGGCAATGCACATGTAGCATGACCCATCATAATAAACAACATCATTGATGACATAGTTATTTTGATATACAAACGGACCAGACCAAACAAAACTTGTACCATTAACTCCATTGTTACCATTAATACCATTAGTACCATTGGCACCGGCAGAAACAAGCAAAGTCCACGAAACACTAGAGCTTGGAACTTGAGTGGAATTTGGAATGGCAACGTTGGTAATGTATAGCGAGCCACCATAGTTGACGGCATCATCTAGAGCATAATTGGTTCCACTAACCCAAGCACCCCTATAGTTGAATGATTGTCCAGCAGAACCTTGAATTCCTTGAATACCTGGGGGACCCATTGGTCCTGGACTTCCAGATGCTCCTTCTTGTCCCTCTGCAAATGTGTCCCAATGTATGCTGTTTGAGCTGGGTTGTTGTCCCATGCTACTGCCTTTTGCGAGGTATGTTGATAAGCCATAGCCGACTAAATTACCACGCGTATAGACAAATGCGGGGTTCCATGGTCCCCTCCACGAGAATGTAATAGAGGGCGAAAAACCAGCGCCATATTGTTGAAGGGCACTATCGTAAGACATTTTATTTTAGACTATAATAAAAGCTGCGAATAATATATCCAATCTGACATCTTTTATTGGAAGTTGAGGACAAAGTCATAATTGTTACCAATTGAATATGTGATATCAATCTTGTAATGATCTCTAAATTTTCTGGCCTCTTGTAACACCAATGCTCGCAAATTTTTCTGGAAAGTGGATCTTGTCTTATTGTAAAATAAGAACCACTCAATGCCATACATGAGACCATTGCTCAATAATGTGATCAAAGATGTTACCAAAATCACTAACAATGAAGTTGGCATAGAGCAAACAACAAAATGCATAAGAATGCTCAGGAAACCGAAGAACCCAGCACATATAATGCTTAAGACCAACAAAAAATTAAGATATGTCCAGCGAGAACTGTCATCGTCACTAAGCAATTCCTCATTCTTCTTTGCTTCTTTTTGCACAGCTCTGAATTTTTTCACTAGAGTGTAGTACTCTTCGTCTAGAATATTAAAGGTTGACAATTGCTTGGGAACAGCTTGTGTATCGTGTTGGCCGGCTTTAAAGGAGAGTTGCAATAGGTATGTCCCGTTCATTTTTTTGTTTTTGTTGAATTACTGCGATTTTCGAAATCTTTTTATGGACTAAACTAAGTTGACCACAATTACAACATTGACATGATTTTATTTAACACAAAAGAATGTCAAACAATATTTGTCTCGCCATTTCAAAATCATAAATAACGGGCACTCTGTTTGGATACTCTGGAACATGAAGATTAAAATTTTCCAACATGATGGTGATTAGTGTGTTATCGGCATCTCTAATACATTGTTCTGTAAATCCTGCTAGTGCACAATAAGCCATTTTCACATCATCCTCATACTTATCGTAACCAATGCGAAAAATATCCTTTTCTTTGGAAGTCCACTGATTTTTAATATCCAAAAACGAAGTACCCTGCTGGGATGCAGTTTTGGCGGCGTCCATAAATATTTGACATTCTTCACGCTCTGCTTTTTTCAAATCCTCTTTGTGTTTGTTTCTTAGCAACATGCCTTCAGTGCTGAGACTGGATTCGTAGAGTGTACACATTTTTTCTACTAACTGGTTTGCATATGGTCTACGCAAAATGATTTGTCTGCACATGGGACATTCTTTTTTCGTTTTTAACCACTTGGCAATGCAAAGCTTGCAAAATGTGTGTGAACATTTGAGTGATTGTGGATTTACAAATATTTCGGTGCATATGGAGCACTCAATAAAATCGATCATGCTGGTAAATGGATATGTAGCTTCCTGATGCTGCTCTTTTTCGCTTGGAATTGTATGGTCTAACTTGGAAAGTTTATTTGTGGGCACATCGCCATGTTCTTCTGTTTTTCTCTTTTCGCCTGTTTTCATTTCTGAATAATTATTTGACCGGCATTGACGTGGTAGCCTTTTATACTATCAAAAACCTTTGTGATGGATAAAGGTTTATTGCAGTGCCAATGGCCTTTTATATTCGAAAACCCTTTATTGTCCAAAAAGTCTATTTAAAGAATATGATTGTGTATGTCTACCTAGAATTTTTAAAAAATGTGTGACAAGCGCAAGAGAGACAACGATATATACACAAGTGACGACAATAAAAGAACCAAGTTACCAGACAATGAGCCCACCAATATAGAAAAATTAGGTGCCGCACTAGAGTGTCAAATTTGTAAAGAAACAATTGTCACGCCCTACTTGCTGTACTGTTCTCACAGTCATTGCAAAAAATGCACATTCGAGTTGTTTACCACTAACACTCATGAGTGTCCAACTTGTCACAAAAAAAATCTCAAACCAGCTTGCGTGGATAAACATTCGCAGCATTTTTTGGACATTTACCTGGAAACCAAAGATGCTCAAGAAAAAGAAAAATATAGAAAGAGGGTGGCTGAAAGTGAGCAATACTTTGAAGCGCAGTTTGAAAAATTTAAAAATATTATCAAGACCGCCACCGAAAAGGGAGTAACCTTTTTAAATATTGAAAACCAGTGGACAGAAAAACAAAAGTTAACTTTTAGAATTGGTATGGAGCGCTATGAGGGAAAGGAACTAGAATTATATTGCAAGCTTACAAATTTTACTGTAGATTTTATTGATAATGCAACCTTGAAACAACTCGTCACCGTTGCCAAGAATTTGGATACCAGAATTCCACGATATGGCAACATGGTCAATGTAAAGTTGCTACGCAAAGTACTTAAAGATATTTTGTATGTCTAGATATGTTATGAATAAATTTGGTGATTAGAAAATCTGTTCGCAATATTTTTAGTTTGACCAACTGCAATGAAACAAACGGACAAGTGCGAACACAACATTGATATCTTTATCGAGGGCAAGGCCGTACCACAATACTTTGACAGTGCCATTGACAATCACAGAGCTTTGGTACTGCCAGGAAGAGTTTTTCAAGTAAAATATGTAAACCCATTCAATTCAAGATGTACAGCAACACTAACGATTGATGATATATCTCAACGAGTGGAACAGTCAGTACAACCACATCAGAGTGGAAACTTTCACTGTACATTTATTACTGGCGAAGCAAGAGAATTATTGTTTTCTAGCGGTGATGGTGGCAAAATTAGCATCAAGTTTTACAAGAATGTTAAGAAAGTGCTACCTATTGGCAAAATTCCAACCAGTGCTTCCCATCAAAATGATTCTATACCAAAAAGTATTTTTGGTGACATTGTATGCAAAGACCAGCATGTTGGCATACAAAAGCGCAACACAAGCTACATGATCGTCAGAAAGCTTTTAGGCGAACAAAGTTTGTATTTTAATTATCCACCATCAATGCGAACACATTTGGGGGAACGAAAAGTCAATCGATCATTGTTCACTGAAAAAGACCACATGAGAATGTTGTTAGAGTCTGAAGATGTGAATATATTTATGAATTGGCTGCAAACACTTTCACCCAGAAAAAATTAATTTAATGTCAGCAGAGTGCCAGTTGGCTGTGTGTAGTCTCTTTTTGAAATCTTGTATAATTTTTGGAATAAAAGTAGTTTTGAAAGATGTTTTGTAGATGTACTTTTTGTTATTGGCAACCACCACACACGAAAAGTCTTCTGGCTTTCCGTGCGGAAATAATTTATCTTCGTATCTCTCACAAGCGATCATGTTGCAAACTTTTCTTTTTACTTCGTCTGCATCCCAGAAACAAAAATAACTGTCCGGTTTTTTGGTGGGTATTCTTGCAAATAAATCCACGGGGCAGTTCGAGTGTGCATATATAATCAAACTTTGAAAACGTTCTGGGTAGCGAGTGAGTTGGTAGGTACTTTGAAAGGTATAGGGAAAAGACCAGGGTTGGCGACCCTTGTTGGATTCATAAATCATGTCATCAAATATTATACACACTTTACTGCCATGTCGTAGACCATTAATTTGTCTGGTGCAGAATGTTTCCAATGTTTGTAAATCTTGAGGATCGCCGACCTCGACGGAACCCGCAAATTCATGCAAAATGGTTGTTCTGGCGTGCGCGCTGCTTGACATAAAGTATGCACCAGCAAATCGATCTTCAAAAGGACCTGTAAAACATAACATGTTCAACGTGTGAGCCAACAGATTTGTCCTGCCAGAACCCCTTTTGCCAAAAATACATGCCACTTGTTGTTCTTTTATATTTTGAATGTTATATTTCTCCATGCACAGTAATTAACTTAATATAAATTTTTTATTTTTTTTGTTAATTTGTGGATTGGTTTTATATTTATCGCACATTTGTAATGTTTATCATGCAAGTCTAAAAATCTTTTACGGTCATTTTCAGAGTTCCAAGGTTTGATGTCAATATTTTTATATTTATCAGATAATCCCAAAACTACTTCTAACATTTCCGCATTACCATTTTGCAAAAATCTAATGATGTCATTATCTTCCCACTCTGTTTTTTCAGGATAATATAAAGCCAATAAAAGTTTGAATAGTTGTAGGTTTTTGGGTTCGTACAATAAATTAGTATGGTGATTCATGTTTACATGATTGATATTTTTCATAATTATGGATAGCACTACTAATACTCTTTCATATGTTTCACTAACATGACAGATCCTCACCAACATAAGAAGACCATACTCCCACTCATTTGGCGATAGTTTAACATCATGCAAATTTTCTACATCAACGGAAGCTATACAACTCATAAAGTCATTATTTTCTATTGTAGCAATATCTAAAACATTACGCCCAAGGTTAATTATTTTCTTATCGGTAGAGTTAAGCGCATGAAGACGCCAAAATATATTGAAGGGATAGCTCATCGCTGTTAAATTTTCATCTTTGACTGCATCCACAACCAACAATAGAGCATCTGCGTGCTTGTGCATGATAATGTTTGAAATAAACTGATAGAGCATATTTGTAATGTAGCCCCCATTAGATGTTGGCTGTTGAAATGATATTAATCTTTTTAACGAGTCGTAAGTTTGTAATAAAATTTTCATGTATTTTACATTACCAGACTTGCTGAGCCAGAATAATACATCTTGTAACAAGTAATTATCAACATCAACTTTTCTATACACTTGTCCTTCTTCAATACAATCATATTTGGTCATGTAATATTCAACACCATAGTCATATTTATATTTTATACACTTTTGTAGCTTGCGTAATGGGAGAGCTTCATGTTTTTGGAGCTTGTTGAACAATTTATTTTTTACGATTTCAGAAAGCTTTGATGTTGGAAAATTTATGGTGGAACAATATTCACCCACTATCAATAAGGTCATGTCTTGTCAATAAAAGTTAATCTATTTAATAAAAATTTATTTTCAGCGATAATGTTTAAAAACATCCAGGATTTTGAAAAATAAAATTAGTGTGGCGGTGCGCATTTTGGAAAAACTAAAATTGAATTTTCTAAAAATGTTCTGCATGACAATAAATTTATTTTCACAACCTACTGTTTTTGGTAACCACAATGGCAGCATGAAAGTAAATTGTTTTTGCTTCGAAAGGTCTTGCTTCATTGCCAGTATGTTCAGCACCTTCATCAATGTTCTCATTTACGACAGTTCCCCTGACATGAGCAAGAACAAAAGGAACATCTTCAGTGTATGGAGATTTTGGAGATGGCATACGTCTGCAAATACGATCATAATCAGTCTCCGTCATAGAATAAACATTTTTCTTCATAGCAACAGATTTGCCATCATCCTCGTCAAATTCTATATGATGTTGGTAGGCAATAGGCAACAAATCTAGGGTAAATGTTTGTTCTTGGGAGAGCAAGCCCCAGAGAAATGCATCAGTGCCTTTTAAATTTTCGGGTTTGATGGCAGACATGGTATATTTGTGACTCAAAAACATTCCCAAGTAGCGACCGTTTGTAGTTTTGATGGTTTGTGCTAGGTCATGCACAGTGGGGTACTCTGTTTTCATATTAGGTCCCATCTCAAAGGGAAATATCTTGTACTTGTTTGGTAACTCTTTAAGTTCACATTTTTGAGAACCCACCATGATGGAATATGCCATTGTTATTCTGGAACCAGATTTCACTGGTTTCACTTCATGAACACAGTCACTGAAAAATGCAGCCCAAGAAACAGAATTCTTTACATTACTGCTCTTGGAAAAATCAAAAACATGTTCCAATCCTCTATGTCGAACTACCAATTCACCACCCTCGTGGGAGCAAGGAAAACAAATCACAAGCGAACCGATCATCTTTTCGGGATCTGTGGGTGTATCAACATGAGGTTTGAAAAATCCACCCTTTTTATAAACATTAAGCTTGTAAGGGACCAACTCGACATCTTTGCCGCACAATTTGTGTGATATGAGTGCCTGAATGGCTTGCAAATAGGAACTGCGTTCTTCTATTGTATAAAAATCTTTTGACGTCCACTCGATTGGGTCGCAGTATTCTTTTGCATTTTCAAACAAGTCTCTATCCACACACCGAAAGTTTGCTTCTTTGCACTCCAGAGCGGAGCGAACACTGTCGTCAACCAAAGTTACTTGACTTTTAAGGTCTCCAAAAGTGGCTGGAGTGCAATAGGGTTCTAATTTTTCAGCATGCAAATCGTTCACGGGAAACATGACAATATTTTCATCATTATAATCTTCATCGCTCATTTCTTTATCATCTTCAAAGTCCCAATGTTCGTCTTCTTCAATGCCTCGCTTGCTATTATGCTTGTATATATCATCTACAAGAAAGTTGTGCGCCAAACCATCCTTGCGGTTTGGAGTGGCCGATATACCGAAAACATAACGACTCTCCAACTCCAGGATGGGGGTGAGAATGTTTTGACTAGTATTTGATTCTAAAGGAGGTTCAAGTTTAAAAGCCAATACCAAATCTTCTTCAACATCAACTTGGCCACCACAACAAAAACTTTGTTCTGATGCTAGCTCTCCCAGTTTTCTAGCTACCAGTTCGAAATTGTCTGTTACTTTTTGCTTTTTTTTAATGGTTTTGTTGTCTCCGTGGGCGTAGTCCTCAATATGATCACTTTTATCATCTTTTACAACTACCGTTCCCAACTTGGTACCTTTAGTTTCAATGTTTATCAGGGCTTGGTAAACGGAAGCGTATGATAAGAGAGGATCTATGTTCATTGTTGTGTTTATCTTTTTTTGGGACTTTGAGTTTTAGTATCTTGGTGAAAATTAATGAAAAATTTATTAGGTCGGACCTTGTTGCTGACTGAAAATTAATGTTGGAAAATTTATTTTGTTGTAAATGGAGCATTAAGAAAAGATCTACAAAGGCCAAACCCAGTCATGCGAGTAACAAGGTAGATTTCTCACTGAAATCAGAGGAACAATACAAATGTTGACAACAAAAGTTCACACTAAGTTCATGCAAATGGAAATGTAGTCAAAGGCAGGAAAGGACAAAAAATTGAGGAAACTAAAGTTTAATGGACTTGATTCACAAATGATTATTCTCCAAATAGTCTGCTTTTTCTTTGTCTGTCATACCACTTCTTGGATAAGGCCAGAAATCGGATTTTTCAGTCATGTCGAGACTTGTCGCTTCTGCATTACTTGAAAATACTTTATCTACTACCATTTGCGATTGAATTTTATTAATGGCAATGTCTAGGTCATGTAGACGTAATTGTAATTCTTGTTTTTCCGTTTTTAATTGCATCAGTGTTGATTCCATTTTTTATTGTGCATTACTGATTATAATTTTCATATTGAGGGCAAAGTTAGAGTTTTAATATGGGTTGGGATGCAAACTCAAGTTTTAAAAAGTAATGCAAATAAAATAAAAAAATAACAGCTTACGACCAACATGACAGACCAATCAATATTTTCCAGACTGGATGAGAACTTTTCAGCATTCTTGAAAACTAATCACCATCGCAAAAATAACTATAGCTTACATGACTTGTTGAAAAGTGACCACTATCACAAGCGATACTTTGCCTACTTTGTTGGAAATGAAGAATATAGAGCGTGCGTGAGAAACAGACATGGTGTGGAGAACGATTGGCTTCATATTAAGCTAGTAAATGATAACGAGTTGCAACCTTTTACTGGCTATAAATTTTCATTCCCACCCAATGGATATAATGGATGCAAAGTAGACATTGGAGAGGATGATTTAAAGATGCTTAAAGATACACTACAATCTGGCGATATGGCAGATCATTTTAGCTTAGGTTCAATGCACGCAGTTTATTCAGATCAAGATGATTTAATGGAGTTGAGAATATACAACAAAAACGGAAAGAACATTCTCATAACATTTACCAAGGGCTACCCAGAGTTTGACGACACCCCATATCGCAATAAATTATAAATAATAAACTATTTATTCATCCTTGACATCTTTCATGTACCTCATTCCTTGATATTTGGGCAATTGTTCAATAAACACACCAACGGTGACCCTATTTTGAGCAGGGTAACAAAGTTTATAATTTTTGGCACAGGTCTGTCCATAGCCACTTTCTATAGAGTCTCTGTCACTGAGAGTAAGCCCACAGAACGAACAAAAGCCACAAAATTGGCCGTAAGCAATGATGGTGTTCATTGGGTCATCATTCATGGCATGTATAACGGTACCCATTGGACCACGATAATAGTATTCTTTCAATGTTAGTACATCGCTGCGGGGGTCCCAAATACCAAACTCTACAACCTCACGATCAGGTTTGCTCTTTGTCATGTCTAATGGATAAGAATAATCAATAGATAACCCAGTTTTCCCTGCCAAAGAACCACCCTTGTGAAATTCCCACAGGAATGTTAATTTGTGGGCATGTGTAGTTTGAGCATTGGCAATTGGCATTCCCCTACTGTCACAATAAATGATAAATCTCACACTATCAGCATCCTTGTTGCAGTTCTTTTGAGCAACGTACTCTGCCGCCATTTTTTTCATTTCCGTGAATCGCACTGTGGGCACTTTAATTTCGGGCATCACTCTTTCTAGTTGTGACACCACCCATCCACTTTGTTTGGGGATGCAGAGTGGTTTTTGTTCTGTCCTTTTTTGTTTTTTTACTGACTTTTTTACATCTTTTACTTCACGATTCAATGTTGTTGGTACTTTTAGTTTGTGTTTGATTTTTTCTACTAGTGTCACGCGGTGCAGATACTGATAGCGAATAAGTATAGGTAAATATGTTTTCACTTTACCAAGCAATTTTTCAAAACTGGAACTGCCAGCACTCATCATGTCTACCAAATAGATCATTTTTTTAACATCTTCAATCCGAAAGTGCTTGTTTTTACAAGACGGTTTGATGTCTACAAGCGCTTTTTTTTGTGCATTGTATACTTTTCTAACTGTGAGATCATTGCCCATGTCTTTAATGAATAGTGTTGTTTGGTACATTATTTTTTCTAGTATTATCTCTGCCCAGCAATTATTTATAAATAGAGTTACTATTTCGTGTGGCTGCAAATATTCCATCACCAATGTGATAATGTCGTAGTGCTCTGCGAGTCCTGCCGAGGCGGAAGTATTTTTTATCAACTGGACGCTATCATTTTCCAGTATTTTAGGACTTTCGACTGTGGCAGGGGCCAGAATAAGTTGTTTTTTCAGTGGTTCATCGTCGTCGTCATATATAATAATTCTTTTTCTCTTTTGTTGAGTTTTCATTTTTTGGTTTTCTGGATTTGGGAAAAAAGTTTCAGTGTATTTATATAAAGTTTTTAACATTAATTTTTTCAAGTTTTTATTGTCATGTGCATGACCTATACAATTTTCAATATTGTACCAACTTTGTTTTTCCCTCATAGGGAACGGCATGACCTTCTTCCACCATGATATTATGTATCAATTTTCCATCCAGTTCCAACTCGGCCAGTTCGCGACCAAACTTGTCAATGCCATACAGCTTGACATCTACAATTTGATTCAAAACTAGTCTTGTTAAAAAATCTCTAGCCGCTGTGGCAGCCTTTTTTTCAGCATCTACAGACTCTTGTGTTCTGTTCGCTTTGATGGGCTTCATTTCTGGACTGTCAATGTGCATTAGTCTGACGATTTTTTGAACCAGCGCATCTCTATCAAAAAATCGTATTCGAATAGTATCCCCATCATAAACATGACAAACTTTTGCCTTTGTACAAAGACCAGCGTACGAAGTATCATGATCATCCAAGCTACAAGTTTTCAAAATTTGTAATTGTTCAACGGTCAGCTCTTGTACATTCTTTGGGGCCACATATTTTTGCTTTCTTTTTGCGGCGCCAGGTTTTGTCTGTTTTTTTGTGGGTGGTACAAACAACTTGTCGAGTTCACTAGGTTTCTTTTTTTCTGATGTTACACTAGCTTCGACATGATCAGTTTCGGTCAGTGATGTGGATAAATTATCGTTACTGGTATCTTCTCTACATGACCCAACAGAATGTTCAGGTTGAAATATTTCAGATAAAATAACATTACCAATCACATTGACAACTGGCGGAGGTATATTCTCAACATCTTTGGGATTTTCTTTTGGTGTTTTAGGTCGATTTTTAGGTTTGGAAGTTTTGTTGCCCATTTACATTGAGTATTATTTTGAGAATGATCTATTGTACCAATAAATTATTTACAAATAAAAACCAACATGGGACAAGCAGCACTAGTACCTCAACAAGACACTTATCTTCCTGGATATGAAGATGCTTCTGCACCAAAACCTGTACCATATGCCAATATGCAAAACCAAGTAATGCCAACGATGGCTAGAGGACCAAGAAAAGACTATAAGAAGTACCTAATGGGGACACCTATTTATTTTATTATCATTTTGGTACTCGTGGCAGTCGTGGTGGCGATGGGCACCAAATATTTTGTTTCCAAGAAAAATTAGTCGCCTAAATAAAGTTACCATCTTGTTATTGGCACTCTTTGATCATGTAGAATGTATCCATCCCCTTAGAAAAGTGTACAGCATTGCAGAGACGATGGCGATGGGGTTCAGCAAACACGTAATGTTTTCCGCACTGCCCCCCTACAGTAGGGATCTCGTTGCCCTCGTCTCCCGTTTGGCTGCTGAACCCTCCATGGGGAGGAGAGCTGGCGGGCACAGTTTGGCCGTTCGTACTTGGATCACCAAGTTTCTTAACGTCCTTAGGGGTTATTTACAGTGGCAACCCAAACTACTCGATCAGGTCGCTGGTGTCGAAGCCGTCGTCGTCGAGATGTTTGGTTCCCCCACCCTCCGCTCCTGTGGTTTAGATCCATCCCTCTTCCAGACTGTCCCCCCTCGTGAACCCCTGCACCACCACCACCACGGTCACCACTACCATTTTACCATTTAGGGGGGTCACCGTCACCGTCAAGGTCCAAGGTCCAAGGTCAAGGCCAAAGCCAGGGCGGTCCAGTTCAAATAAAATTACCATGTTGTTGTCGTCACTGGGTCCCCTTGTCGATCTAAATTTCTAGGGTTACCGACTACATTATTTTTCTAGGGTGGCATCCCAATCTCGTGCATGAGGGGACGGGGGGACCGCCGACAGAAATTTATTGATAAAAAAGTTTTAGTGCAAAAAACCAGTGATAAGAATTTATTTTGGGGGTCGTCAATAGTGGTAGTGGGAGGAAGGGGGAATTTATGAAGATGAAGCCAAAGAAAGACCGATGTAGCGACCGGAGACCAAAATGCGATCCAGGGGGAGGGCGAACAATTCAGAAATAGAGTGTTCGAGGAGGGCGAAGAAGTGGTGTAGAGGGAGAGGGGTATGGGAGTGGTGGGTACACCAATTTAAATAGTGCAAACCAACTTTGTTTTTTTCAGTCTGGTGAGCAATGTCGGGACCCAAACGGGAAGGCCAAATATGAATATTTTGAGTGATGAATATGAGTAGGGGAGTGTTATCGTTGAGGATGTTCTTTTTTTGATTTATGACGGTGGTGCCAGTGGTGAGCAGCCAAGTGAAAAACTCATCCTTGTGATTGGTGTAGGCCATATCCCAAAAAGCGTGTAAGGTGTTTTTCTTTTCGTTGAGAGATTGAGGTCCAGGCATGGACTGAGCGATGGTATTTATAATGTTGTTCTTTTTGGTGGAGTGGCCAGACCGGCCACTGAAAATATCCATCAAGTTGTCGCGTAAATGTTTGATGCTGACATCTTCCTCTTGTTTAATTTCCTTGTTTACTACGTACTGGGCCAGGGGATAAGAAGTCATGACGGTGTGATTATCGGAAGATGTTAATGACATTAGGAGGGTGATACTTTGATGGTGTGATTGTCGTTTAAAGACAAGTGTGAAAGAATAAAATGAGAGAATAAGTGAATTAGAATGGAGAACGTGTTGAGTGAGTACGATGGCAGTGAAAATGGTTGTAATTTTTGAAAAGCAAGGGAGCAGAAAACGAAAGATAGATGGCAACGCAGGAGAGATTAATAGCAAAAAAGCCAAAGTGGAGAGCACGGTGATTACATTCGAAAGAATGTACGAATCGACGGGAAAACTTGCTGGGATATTTCAGCAGCATGTAAATGGGAAAATGTTTTTGGTGAACGAGAAAATGGGGTACTATTATTGCAAAGAAAAAGCATTGTGGTACGGGGCCGATTTCAATAATCTTGTGTCATTTGTGCTAAGGTTTTTTAAAGAATACTTTGGGGGACTGTTAGAGCAGTTGCGAAGTGGACAACTTCAAAAAACATTCAACTATGGTGGGGATGTTGGTCAGTTGGAAAAGGTATTGAAAGACGGACAATGTGCAGTAAACAAAAGCACTGCGGAAGATATATTGTTCTTTTGTTTGAGTGATTTAATGAATCCAGACATACTATCCAGTTTGGACAATTACCCTAGCGCCATGCCAATTGGAAACAAGAAAATGGTGGATTTGAAAACGTTGACGGTGAGAGAACGAGAGCTAGATGATTATTTTACAACCTCGTGTGGTGTCAATTTTCTTGGCAATAATGGAAATTTTCTGTTGGATTTCAGCAAGTTGATATTTGGGATGTTCGAGAATAGACAGCAATCGTTATATGTAAGAAAACTACTGGGTTATTTAATAACTGGGGAAAGTTCAGAGCGCGTAGTGTTCATTTTTTGCGGCGACCAAGCACACTTTATAATTGAAATAATTAAGCGGATATTGGGTAAATTGCATTCAACCCAGTGTGGTGTACTGTTCTCTAGAGAAGTGAACTCTTTGAATGGTCACGAATTGAAAACATTGAGTAGCGCAAGGTGCATCTTCTTTTCTGACACTGATTGTGATGCGATTCAGAATACAGATGAATTGATAAAAAATGCCACCGAAGAAGATCCAGTCGTCCAGTTGGGAAATGACAAAGTTCCAATTTCAGGGAAGCTGGTGTTTGCCACAAATAGTCAATTGAATATTCAGGACAGTTCACTTTGTGAAAAAGTTGTTGTTATTCCTTTCAATTCAAGCACACAGGAAAACAAAAACTTGATTTTTAAGAATTCACAAGATCCTTCAGCGAGTTTTGATGACCAAGTGTTTGACTTTGTTAGCAGGGGAGCCAAAAGTTGGTATGAAAGCTCTTTGGGTGAAAATCCATTCATCAACGCTGGGTCCAGCTATGAAAGTTTACCTCCACGTAGGCAAACAAGCGCTGTACATCAAAAAAAGACAAGCAAGAAGACAATTGAGGAGAGGAGTCGTGATCAGATAAGCCAGGATATAAAGTTATTTGCAAGCGAAATTTGTGAGTTGGTGTTGGATAACAATCAACAAATAACCAAAGATATTTGGGTTGTGGCTACCGATTTGTATGTTTCTTATGAGAACTGGTGCAAGCAAAAGAAAGTAACACCGGTTAGCTCGAAGATGTTCTCTTCAGAAATACAAAAAACTTTGGCAACAAAGTCTGAGAAAAAGAATGGTCAGCGAAGATATTCTGGTCTAAAATTGAAATAAAATTTCCTTATTTGTAATTCAAAAAAACATCATCATTAGGACCATAGGACAATAAGTAGGACCTTCTATTGTCCTAAAAATCAAAATTCTGGAAAAAATTATTGTTTTTTATTTTTTACCTGGACCTCAGAACCCCAAAACTTTCTGACCACCAACATGACTTTTCTAGAAATTTAATAAACCAAATTTTTAAAATAATTAAAATAAATTTTTAATGACAACATTATTTTTTTTTGTCATGTTATTGGTTTTATTTTTCTGAGAAATAGTTTTTCTACCAAATAAATTTTTAATAACATTAATTTTTTGTCATGTTAATAGTTTATTTTTTTGAGAGAAATATTTTTCAACATTATTTTTGTCATGTTAATGGTTTATTTTTTCTGAGAGAAATAGTTTTTCTACAAAATAATAAATTTTTTTCTTTCAACATTACTTTGACTGTAAAACTGGTATTGTTAAAATATTTTTAGTGGAATCAGAGATGTCAAACTTCTATCTGATGATCATGTTGTTGTCAGTCTTGAGATTGTTTGCATCTTTGATTTTTATAACCCATTTCCTGATTTAGAAGGTCTAAAAAACATCATCATTAGGACCGTAGGACAATAAACAGGACAATAAATGGTCCTAAAATCCTAGAAAATTATTGTTTTTTATTTTTTATTTGGACCTCAGAACCCCAAAACTTTCCAACCACCAGCATGACTTTTCCAAGAAATTAACAAACCAAATTTTTTATTTTCTGAAATTTTTTCCTTTCGACATTACTTTAACTTTTATAACCTGATATTGTTAAAATATTTTTAGTGGAATCAGAGATGTCAAACTTCTATCTGACGGTCATGTTGTTGTCGTTATTCTTGCTATTGTTTGCATCTTTGATTTTTATAATCCATTTCCTGATTTGTAATTCAAAAACATCATCATTAGGACCATAGGACAATAAGTAGACCATCTATTGTCCTAAAATACTGAAAAAAATTATTATTTTATCTTTTTTATTTGGACCTCAGAACTCTAAAACTTTCTTACCACCAACATGACTTTTCCAAGAAATTTAATAAACCAAATTTTTTTATTTTCTAAAAATTTTTTTCTTTCGACATTACTTTAACTTTTACAAACTGAGAGAGATGTCAAAAATCTATGATCATGTTGTTGTTGTTGTTCTGGACATTGTTTGCATCTTTGATTTTTATAATCCATGTACAATTTTAGAAGGTAGAAAAAACATCACATTAGGACCGTAGGACAATAAACAGGACAATAAATGGTCCTAAAATCCTGAAAAAATTATTGTTTTGTCTTTTTTATTTGGACCTCTGAAGTGAAAAACTTTCTGACCAACATGACTTTTCCTGGAAATTTAATAAACAAAATTTTTTATTTTTCAAAATTTTTTTCTTTCTGCATTACTTTAACTTTAAAACCAGCCCTGTGGAATATAATTTCTCTAGACTTGAAGTGATAAATTCTTGACATGACGATGACCTTGTCCTTGTTCTTGAGATTGTTTGCATCTTTAATTTATAATCCATTTTCCAAATTTAGAAGGTCTAAAAAACATCATCATTAGGACCGTAGGACAATAAGTAGGACAATAAATGGTCCTAAAAATTAAAATTCTGGAAAAAATTATTGTTTTTTATTTTTTATTTGGACCTCAGAACCCCAAAACTTTCCAACCACCAACATGACTTTTCTTGAAAATGTAATAAACAAAAATTTTTAAAAAACTTGATTCCATATATGGGTTTTTCACAACTAGACCTTCTCGACATTACTTTTCAACCCCAATTATTTTAACTTGAAAACTGGTATTGTTGAAGTATTTTTACTGGAAGTAGAGATGTCAAACATCTGTATGTTGATGATGTTGTTCTTGGCATTGTTTGCATCTTTGATTTTTGTAATCCATTTCCCGATTTAGAAGGTCTAAAAAACATCATCATTAGGACCGTAGGACAATAAACAGGACAATAAATGGTCCTAAAAATTTAAAATTTTGCATTATTATAAAATTATTTTGGGAGTTGGAAGAAATAATTTTTAACTTTCGACTTTCTGAAAAAATAATGTTGAAAAATAATGTTTTTTCCAATATTTTAGGACAATAGATGGTCCTGTTTATTGTCCTACGGTCCTAATGATGATGTTTTTTAGACCTACCAAATTTGGAAATTATTATTTTTGAGAAAAAAAAGTTGTTTACATGACGAAAATATTGGCAGTATAAAATCTTGTTGGGAGTAGGAATGGTTCTAGAGTTCTAGTTCCTAGTAAAAATATATTTTTCGACATTAATTTAAAAAAATGGAAAAAATTAATGTTAAAAAGATGGAGTTACGAAAAACCTAAAAAGGCAAAGATGTTTTTTTGAAAATAAAAAGTGGTGCGAACATGACCAATGCAAAAGTAATGTAGTTGGTTGGAAAAGTTGGGACTTCCACTTGCCAGGAAAAATGTATTTGAGTACTAGTTTTTTAAGAAAGGGGGAAGTAAAAAGAAAGTAATGTAATTAAAAAAATTGGTGTGTAGAAATTAGGGTTTTTAAAAATAAAAAATAAATTGTTGGTAACATTATTTCTAAAAGTAATGTAGTTGGTTGGAAAATCTGGGACTTCCACTTGCCAGTAAAAATGTTGTCTAGTTCTAGTTTTTTGAAAAAGGGGGAAGCAAAAAGAAAATAATGTAATTAATAAAATTAGTTTGTAGAAAAATGGTTTTTGATAAATAAAAATAATGTATGAATTAGAGTTGTTAGTAAAAGTAATGTAGTTGGTTGGAAAAGTTGGAAACTCTAGTTGGTAGTAAAAATAATTTGGATTACATTACTTTGAAAACTGGGAAAAAATAATGTTGAAAAAAAGAATTCCAAAAAATACAAAATAGAAATTAGGATTTTCAAAAATAAAAAATAAATTGTTGATAACATTATTTCTAAAAGTAATGTAGTTGGTTGGAAAATCTGGGACCTCCACTTGCCAGTAAAAATATATTTGAGTTCTAGTTTTTCAAAAAAGAGGAAAAAAAAATAATGTTGAAAAAAATAAGGGATTACCAAAAATAGAAATTTGTGATTTTAAAAAATAAAAATATTTTATGAATAACATTCTTTTTGAAAATGAGTTGGTAGGTAGGAAAGTTGAGAACATCTCCCATCCAAAAAAAATATTGAGAATAATAATTTTTTTGAAATAGTGGAGAAAAAAGTTTTACATGACAGCCAATAGTAGTGGAGGTGTTGTGAGAGAGGTGCGAAAAAATAAGAATTCCAGGAAGGGAAAAATAGTGAGTATAGGAATGCACAACTATAGTTTGTAGGTCTGAGAAACAATTTATGTGAAGTACATGACAGTAGTAATGTTAGGGCAGGAAGAAATAGTTGAAAAAGTAAGCGAGATGCACTCTGACCCGAGCA
>Ga0302197_10001291_pt1 | contig 24540 bp, 26 predicted proteins | sample II_Bog_N2_1_FD_193526 | JGI IMG/M metagenome (GOLD analysis project Ga0302197, IMG submission 193526) | Peat permafrost microbial communities from Stordalen Mire near Abisko, Sweden - II_Bog_N2_1 | ecosystem: Environmental > Terrestrial > Soil > Wetlands > Peat | place: Sweden: Abisko...
GTGCTCCTTCCAACCTTTTACAAAAAAATAATCATAGTTGGATGAAGTTTCGGAAGAGAAACATATTGAAAGGAGTATATTTCCATTTCTCAAGAATAGGACTGAAAACTTTCCGACGGGATAGCTACTTCTTGGTGCTGATTTACATATTCAGAACGATGTTTTCTGTGTTTTAGATATGCAGCGAATGGCCATAGAAACACGAGATATGTCGTCTGCTTTTTATCAAATGGAAAGTCTACCTCTGGAAGGGATGCTCTATGTGATTCGCAGTGACAGCACAAACATTCATTTCTGAGTCAATTTTTGACCATGATATAAAAAAAATATAAAACATTAATTATGCGAAGTAACATATTTAACCATCTTTTTCTATAATTTGAACAAGTAATTTTAAGGTCATTAGGAATCATATCAGTTTTATAGATCAATTAATATCATAAGAATGATTAAAGAACCCGACTATCTCTTTAAAATAGTGCTGGTCGGTAACAGCTCAGTTGGAAAGTCTTCTCTTCTCCGCAGACTCACCGATGGAGCCTTTCAAGAAGCATATCTAGCCACTATTGGAGTTGACTTCAGATTTAAGTACTACTTTCACCATGTAGATCTATCCCCGTTGGAGATAGCGTAGTCAAATTGCAGATTTGGGATACAGCAGGGCAGTAACGATTTAGAACAATAACTGGAACCTATTACAAGGGAGCTCAAGGCATTGTTATAGTCTACGATATCACTAAGCGGGAAAGCTTTGAGGAGCTAGAAAGCTACTGGCTCAAAGAGGTTGCTTATTTGATATGTAGATTTAGAAGAATGCCATCCCAAACGTTAAGTTATTGCTATTAGGTAATAAACTTGACCTAGAAGAGAATAGGCAGGTGAAAACAGATGATGTAAAAGAGTTATGCGATCCAAAGGGAATCAGCTGGTTAGATGTCAGTGCTAAGAGCGGAGAGAATGTCCCCAAGGCCTTTTAAATTATTTCCTCTGAGTTGATGAAAATATACCCGAAAGAAGAGCAGCATAACGAACCCATGGCTGTCGTGGAGGATATCCGAAAAAAACGAATTTAATTCCAGCTTCAGGCTGGCCAAAAGACAGCTAAAAAGTAAAAAAAATGCTGTTGATAGGTTTACACTCTTTGAAGTTTGAAGAGATAGATGAAATGAATATCAGAGTTAAAGTAGTCGGTGAACTGTGTTTAATTTATGAGTCCTTTCGAAGAGAGCGTATTTGGCATTTTCTTGTATCTTTTGTTGTAGTTGTTGATAACTGAAGTTGCTGGGTGGTTTGATGATTCTGGGTGTTGCAATGAGCTTGCTGCTGGCTATGCTAACATTTTCAGAGACTCTCCTTCTAATATTTTCTTTGCTGCCTTTGTAGTAGTCTGCTTACTTGCTTTTTCTGCTTTGGCTTGTTGCTATTATAAAATTCATGGCAAGCATCTTATTTTACTTGATTTTGATGTTGTCAATATATTTTGCTTTGATAGGATTGATCCTTTTTTTTTGTAAAATGGGCAGATACGCGTTGATGGGTTTGTCCGTCTTATTTTAGGAGCTTAAATTGATTTGCAAGCTGTTGTTGATACTTAGCACATGATTATAATTCTCCTTGAAGTGTATTATTGGCGTTTTTGTTGCTTAGTCGTATTTCATCGTTATTTTAAAATAATATCTGATAAATTAAATTAAATATAAACAAGATCCTACATTTAATATTTGACTATCCATCATGCTCAGGAAGCAGGAATAATATTTTTAATAAATTTGCATCATCAATATTTTATTATGTCCTGACTAGATAGTTAAATTACACCCAACTCTTTTATTCGAACATTTTCATTTTCATCACAATTATCAATTATTTAGGACCAATGAAGTATAAATAATCTATTTGGAAATCCATAATATAATCAATGAGGCATCATATTTTGAACTGTTCCTATGGGTTCAACGAGTTGAGAAATTACTTATACATCGTATAGTCTGCCTCGAAAAATACCAATCGATTGCCATTTCGAATATTAACGTAAGTAATTAGGAATGCAGCAGTAGTGCGCATGATTGAAGGTCGAAGAACCACACCCTGATTGAATTCAGTTTTGCAGCATTTAGGCTCACGTATATATACTCGAGAGCTTACGGAGGTCAGAGTCAACAGCTACAACAAAATATTGCAACGGAGAATCCGCTCCATCCATGGCAGTTGTTGTGATATAAGCATTCACAGCAGTAAAGTGCTTGACCCATGAATTTTTGAGACGATACTTATAATTAGATGAAATAGAAGTTTGATTATAAGAACACTGCCTGGAAAGCTATTTGCAGAGTTTAGCTGATCAAAATTGGTCATATTTTGGGAGCTTAAAGTGATATTATAAGTAATTATTAATAACATTTTTGAAAATGCAGCAGTGCTGCTTAAATTGAATTTATCATCAGTAGTTAGGGAAAGTCTGCATATTGGTTGCAGAATTGGGACCGAGAGCCACAGTCGAAGAAATTACATCTAAGTCAATAAGGTGTCCTCTGAATGATCCAATAGAAGTCCATTTGGAAAACAGTTGCAGATAAATGGGCGCACACCAGTAGTTAGAAAAGCATCCGCAAGTATGCCCACATCCTTACGATCCTTATTGACAACCACACCGACAGCATCCAGGTCGTCGTAAAATTTCCAAGCCTAATGGTGGGCAAAGCCAACAGCTGCAGCAGAGCCAGCCAGCAGAAATTCCCATGCATCCACTGCAATTACTAGAGTAGCAACAATCGTAACAGCCAAGACCTTGATGGCACATTTCTCAAGATATGATTTAATAATTTATTGTATGTTGAAGAATTTGTAATACAAACGACCTGATAGCGTTACAGTTGTAAAACGAAATATCTCTAAGAATACTATTACGTTTTATTGCAATTAGATGATGAATAGGAATACTATAAACAGTTAAATGTCGTGCGAGAAGAGGAATACTCCCCTTGATAGAGTTTTAGTTGCTCATATTTTAATGACTGTTTTATTTGGCGAATATTTGTTTTGTTAATTGCAAATACAAGTGGTTTTTTATATCATAATGGCCACCAATAAGTTCATGAACAATCAAATAGAAAACGAAGCCATTTTTTAACAAGTATAAGATTCAGTATTGTTACCCATTACAAAATAATAGAAGCAACAATAACTTCAACCATTATCAATAAAATTTAGTCTCGACTAATATTTTGTTGGCTTTATTCACTTCAACTTTGGCTTTTTGCTCGTGAATGGAGCGATAATTGTCTTCTACACGTTCGGTTAGCTGCTAGAGTAATTCTTTAGCCTTGCGAAGTTGATCTCTCCTTTAAGCTCGATGATCTGAGCGATCCTGCTTTTTGGCTTCCTTTTGTTCTCTCTCAACCTTTTTGAAATAGAATTCGCGACGTCTTTTTTTGCATCCAATCATGCCCTTTAAGTAGTTACTGCGTTCTTCAGGATCGAACGTCACTGCAGTATTCTTTTTATTTTGTCTCTTCTGGCGCGTCTATTTGTTTTTGCCTTTGGTGTTGGTCATTGAAGAACGATTATAATATAGAATTAACACAATAATCATTTTTACTCCAAAGCTTGTTGGTAGTTTAAGATTCGTTGCTTTTCCATTTCTTCTGCGAGGTCAAGTTGGAAAAGGCGAGAATTATCGACTCTTACTGAGATGTTGCCGCATTCATTATGATTGGATAATTATTGGTTTGGAGGATTTGCCATGAGTTAATCACTCCTATTTAATTCTTAATCAACCTTTTAGTCTTGCTGTATTTAAATTTATCCTTCCTTTTTGGCAATGGTGTCCTATGCATTGTAAGGTTCCTCAACTAATTCTTTATTTTATTCTTAAATGGGCTCCTCTTTATTGTTGCCAACTATCTGCAATTGATACTCCGATGAGTGTTATTAAATCAAAACTGCCGGCATATTATCTTCCTTTCGTTATTAGTCAATTCCATTGAATTCCTCAGAGGATAATGATGAATCGTTCTCTTATTAATTTTGTATATGGTATGATCTTTATTTTTTTGTTTCAAACCAATCATCATGATTGTTGACTCTTGGCATGGTTTGTTATTTCAGATGATGGTTTTCAATGATAGGCACGTTACTATTATTATTAATAAGGCCGTTATTATCATTACTTCCATATATTTAGTTTAGCTTTAGTTTTTTATTTATTATTACTGGCTGATCTGGGTTGGAGTGATCTGAACAAATATTATTTTGAGCTAAATCTCTTTTTGAATAGCTGTCGTCCGCTATATTGCTATTTTATTTGAATCTGGGATGATCTTTACCGAGTTAAAGTTCAGCATAATCGTTTTGCATTTCTTCATCTGTGATCTTGAGTGGAGCTATTCTTTTGAGGTTCGAATCCATGACCATTTTCTTCAATTCCTTTTTCAATATTTTATTGATAAACTTAAATCGAGAGTATAATTTTTACATCATTATTTGATAGGTGCAGTTCTACTTAAGATGATTGTTACTGTTTTAAATATGTTGATTGGAATGTGGTCAGGTAACTCAACAAATCCAAATAATCTGATAAAATTATGGTTTGCTTGACTCTTGTACATTTTGCGGCTGATTAATTCACCCAGCTTGTACTTGTATCTGGTAATAAGACGATTTTTATGATAAATCATTAGGCCGTTACTAAAGTACCCCAGCTTCTTGTCTAAATAGGACATATGATACTCAGATCGTATAAATAATATAATTATACTATTTTCAACTAGAATTACAGCATGTGGTTAATTTCAAGCACATGCTTAGATTTGCACAGTCTGTCCACCTTCTATAAATAAGTTTGGGTCTGAATCATCACGGGATCACTGCTTTTCACACCCAGGTAGATTTTAGTGGTCTCGTTTTTGAGATAGAGACAAGTGATATAGGCGCGCAGAGACACATCCACGCAGTCCAGGATATTATAGCCTGCTTTTTCGAGAGTTATGAGATCTTGAACTGAGCCATTGATAATATCATTGTGTGCCATATGTGCCTTTAGCTCACATTCATCTCTAGATTCGACATAGCGATAGTCCGCAATACAGGGATTAAAAATGTAGAGAGTATTGCGAATGAACCTTCTGCTTAAAGCCTAACGTATTAATTACCCGTATTCTTACTATACCTTGCGTCGAACTGCCACCATGTAGATTTGACTGACCTCATCACTGATGTTTGAGTAGCAATAATAACGTAAAATATATTTTTATTGATTGCCGCTTTTCTATTTTTGGAAGAGGCATACACGGATTGTCTCATAATTTTCAGATACCAAAATATAGAGAAAGGATGACCCTAAACGAAGACTGCCTAATTTTATATTATATCCGAATTCTCTTCGCAAATTATCTCTAATAAGGTTGGCCTTGGCTTTTTTATCAAGCCCAAGGGGAATGACAGTGGACCCTGCATCAAAGTTGCTCATAGCTGTTACAAACTCTTCCTCTGTCCATGAAAAGTTGGCATTATCCTCAATGCGCAAGAGCTTTACCTTCATGCTGCCAAGGTGCTCATGATAGTGAATGTTGACCAATGAAGCGGCTGATAAAACAGCGTTATCAATCAGTAAGCCGACTGCGGCAAAAGGAAATTAGATATTGCTGACCATATCGTCAATCAAATCTGACGAATAATAGCGAGGTTCAAAATTATACAACTGTTTTTCCTCACATTTGGGACAATGTACTTCATTTTGTTGACTTTAGGCAAGTTCGAGGGGGTTAATTTTAAGCTCTATCAAATCTCCAAGCACTTTGCTATATTACTAAAGTCCTCCAAATATATAGAGTTTATCTTGTTCTCCGACTGCACAACTGCTCATTGTTCTAAAACGAAAACGGAGTGTCTTAAACTACAATTTATTCCATAAGTTTAAGCCAATGTTATAGACCCAAGCATTATCTACCAAACTTATATCGTCAGTACGTCCTCCTTCCCATAAGGCTAAAGTTGAATTTTATCCACCAATTAACAACAGATAATTTAATCCTATGCCAACTAAAGAGTGGCCAGATCTATTTTAGGGCATTACAGTAGATATCAATCGGCGCAGTTGCACTTTTCCGGAAAGATTCCGACCTGGCAGGTTGATTCCGATGTCATAGAAATCGTTTAAGTATTTTTCCTCATTGCTGGAATTACGATAGGTACCTCCAAACAGGTATAAGTGCTAATTGTGAAGGACCAAAGCAGGATCGAGTCGTGCGTACGCCTGATGCATATAGGTGCCTTCACAATGGGACCAGTTCTTTGTATCCATGTTGTAAAAATGAAAACTGTTGTATATCTATATCTCAAGCACGTTTATCCCACCATATAGCATCAGCCAGTTCTTTTAGAGGAAAAAAAGATGCGCTGACTCTCGTGGCGTTGGCGCTTATCCTCTTTGCTCTAACTTTGCCCATTCATAGTTGTCGAGATTTAGTCGCCACAATAGATTGTTAGGTCGGTTGTCTGCATTGCTACCTCCGAACATAAACCACTTGTTCCCGCTGATGACTCCGGCATGACCACTCAACACTTCCATTTCCTTGGCGCTATTGGACTTGGTCCTTATCCATTCCCATTTTTTGGTTTATGTGCCTTCCAAGTTGTAGGCAAATAGATCAAGGGGGTCGTCTGTCATACAAGTTGATGGAATGGTAGTGCCACCATGCACGTAAACACGATTCTTGTAATAGAAAGATTGATGTTTGAATCTGGGAAAGGGAACCGAAGGACTAGAACCTAAGTTGTTGCCCATTTCTAAATAGGACCAGTCTCCGTTTACTATTGGCGGTTCCCCTTGGCGGTAGATTTCTGATTCTTCTTTCATGCAATGTCAAATAATACAATTACAACAAATATCAAATTCATATACCGAGCATAAACACACCATTTCAAGAAAAGACATTCAATTTCATGTGACATTTTTGCAACAACCCACTGCCGTTCTATTTGGCATCGTTTTGAAAAAAAAAAATAGGCGAATGGCAAGCGAAGTTGTCACGAGACTCAAATAGTAAAGAAAGACCCTTCCATCAGACTGTTATTATTGGTTGCTGCTTAGTGATATTTTTAGCCGAATCCAAGAGAAATCAACCTACTCCTAAAAATGACAAAACTAATATTTTTGATTATAAGTTATTTATGGCATTTCGGCAGTTATGAACATAATTTAATTTTTGTACGATTTGTTGTTTAAATTCTAATTCCTATTTTTTGCTGAAACTAATCTTCATTGCGTTTTACCTATTTTCGAATGAGTAATTTTGCTAAAATATGAGCAGTTAGTTCAATTGTATTCTACAATACATATTAATTAATCAAGTCAGTAAAGATGGGCAAGATGATCGAGAACTATTCGCTGCAGAATTAAATTGGACATGGCATGTACTCAACAGTATTCCGAGCCATCAATGTCAAAACCAAACAGGAAGTGGCCATTAAGCAGGTTCGCGCCTAGAAGTTCAAACAGTATCCTAAGCTTTAAGAAGGCACCTACAACTAAATAAGCATTCTCACCAATCTCGAGAGTTGTCCCCATATCATTAAGTATTTCGATATGCTCAAAACAGTCAACAACTTCTATTTCGTTTACGAGTACTGCAACGGTGGAACCCTCGAGAAGCTCTTGAAGGAGAAAGGAAAACTTACATAAAAGCAAGCTCTAACCTACTTTTCTCAAATTGTTGAGGCCTTCCGAGTTCTGAATCGACACAACATCATGCATCGCGATCTAAAACCTTAAAATTTACTTCTGCATAATGGAATGATCAAATTGGCTGATTTTGGTTTTTGTAAACCCCTCGAAAGTGAAGATGAAATATCTAAGACTATGCTTGGGTCACCCATTTATATGGCACCTGAAATTCTAAGGGGGCAATCTTATTCGATAAAGGCTGATATTTGGTCATTGGGAGTTGTTCTTTTCCGAATGTTGTATGGATATTGTCCGTTCGAAAGCAATAACATTGGCAAGCTTATCATGATAATGGAAGAGCAGGAGTTAAAAGTGCCAGAACAACCTGTTGTTTCTTCATAAGTGGTCCAGCTCATGCGTCGAATGGTTACAAAGGATTAAAGCTTAAGAGTGGAATGGTCGGAAGTTTTATCATATGAAGTACAAAACGGATAACTCTACAGAAATGGATTTAGAGAGAAATACAATTCGATGAAGTGTTCCAACACTATATCCGATACAAGCACAACATACACTTTTCCCACCTCACAACAGCAACTCAACTCATCCCGCGATATCAAATTATGCAAATCCGGACAAGATTCAAATATAAATGGCTCACCTATCGCTAACAAAATCAATAATTGGAGAAGTGCATATTCTATAAAAAGTCCGTTGGGGTAAAACTTCAAGAAGGATCAGCTTGTGAAAAATCATATGAAAAGTATAGAGATAATGTCTCTAGCTGTTATCTTGGCTGCATATGATAAACCTGAAGCCCTCGCCTTATCTTATCTTATGATTTTAAATGTGGAGAAAGAGCTTAAAAGCATATTGGATTCTGTGCAGAAAGAGTGTGATTTCAAGAACGATGAACAGATCAAGAGGAACTTTATTTTTACTGTGGAAACAGAGATTTCAGAACTCAAGACCTTAACAATTTATTGCCGGGAATCGTTGAGGGAAGAACTTGAGATACCTATTGAACTTATCTAAAGGCACAAACGTGAACTGTTAAAAAGATTTGTGGCGAGACTAGAAAAGGAGCATTTCTAAGAGCTGGTGTTAGCTTCGCGTGTTGTAGACTACATTGTCGATTAACTTGTAATTCGCAGAGAAACCTTGGAGAAGATGAGTCGGTAAAAGCTGCTGAGCAACATCCTGGCCAAAACAGAAGTTTTGCACTGATTTTTACAAGTTGATGGTTTTCCAAATATTATTATATTCTCACCAATGGAACTGGTGTTGACTCACTTCTAATCCAACATCGATACTTATAAACAATGTGCCACGTTTGCTATCAGGACAATGGTCGGAACCGTATTAGTAGGATTACTGCTCTGCAGTGTTTACTTTCTCTACTTTCTTTATGGGATATATCGGCTTCCCAGACAGTCGAGGTAATATCGGCAGAGGAAATAGCATATGATGACTGAATCGCTGATTAGATACTTACTGACTGTAGGTTGCATTGGTATTATAAATTGGTTGATTTATTCGTACTTCGAGTGGGGACCATATTTTATGGGAGTTGGACTCATTATTTGCGCAACATATTTACTATTAAAACGAGGTTGGGATAAGTATAAAAAAACAAAATTAAAGCAAGGATGAAGATAACTGATATCTTGATTAATTTATCAACTGTCTTTTTACACTTATCAACATTGCATCAAAATTAAAATAACCTATCCAATTGTTGTTGGACTATCAATTGAAATACATTTAATCATTAGCATGTTAAATCTTAGGATTGTATTTGATAAATATGATGATCTTTCTATCTTGATCAATAATGATATAATTTCTGCCTTAAAGGACCTTTTGACTTAAGCAATACTCAATCAATTGCGTCTGATAAAAGATCTGATGATTTCACAAGATCAATACTTAATTCAAATCAACAAGACCACAGCCAATTTTTTAATAAAGTAATCACTTACTTGATTCAATAATTTTGACAGAACTCTATGGAATTAATTTAGACTGATGATTTAATGAATAACTACTTTTACTCTTTATCTTCCAAGATATAAAAATAGTTTAGAATTAGTTACTAAAAGATAATAGATGACCAAGTCCCTCAAGAATGGAGAATATGATTACAAATAGACCGACTTCCTCGGAGAAGGTTCCTTCGCCAAAGTATATCGCGGCATCATCGTGAAGACTCAACGAGTGATTGCTGTTCGTTTGTTGCCCCTGAAGCTAATCAAACAATATGGCAACAAAATAAAGGCAATTATCAGTATTTCTTTCCTAACATAGATGGCGAAGTGACTGTTCTCAAAGAACTTTCCGAAAACCCTGATGTTGACTGTCTGTTCACCACCAAGATATACGACTGTTTCCTCACGGAACATAATGTGGTCATGATTCTTGAGTTTTGCCCTGATGGCAACCTAGAAGACGTTGTAGCAGATCGAGGACCAATAGCCGAGCAGGAGGCACTATAAATCGCTTATCAACTAGCACGAGGACTTCAGTTTATCTCAAAGCGAAAAGTTGTGCATAGAGACATTAAACCTGATAACATCTTCATTAAGAAGCAGGGAGGTTTATCTATCTACAAAATAGGGGATTTTGGCTTTGCTGTCAAAAAACAGATTAATGATTAGATTGTAGGTACTCCCATCTTCATGTCGCCAGAGCTCTTCAGGGAGGAGAAATATGGTTCTGAAGTTGATGTTTGGGCTTATGGGCTACTAGTTCACTACTTGCTTTTCAGAGAACATTATTTCATGGAAAATACAGAGAGCAAAGTGAAGGCAAAAGTGCTTGGCACGAGATATAACCTTTCCTAAAAGCAAAAATCAATGATATCACCAAAAACTGGTCAATTCTTGGCCGACTGCTTGCAGTTTTAAAAGCAAAAGCGATTGCATGCCTAAGATTTAGCTTCTCATCCAGTGTTTGATGGCGTGAAGGCGAAAGTCTAAGGCCAAATGAAGCAAATGCAAACGATAAATGAAATGACTGAAAGTCAATTGCGCAAGGAAACGGTAAAGGGCCGCTATATCAGCTTCATTATGTCGCACAATTTTATAAAGGATATAGCCATTAGTCTAGCTCGCATTCAAAACAACAACTTGGCTACTCTCTACTTACTGAAATATTGCTTTGCTGAAATAAGCGCCCTTAAGAACCTTTTAATAAACAGAGTTAACGTGATTAATCATGGAGAGTGGGGGGCTTTCGTCCAAACTCCTGAGTTTGCCAACAGTTTCAAGATCATTGACAATCTTATAGCGACAACTCAAAAAGCTTTTGAGACTTATTATAGCACAGTCATTAATCTTATTGCCCAGCAATACCCGCAGGCTGTACAAGGCATTACTAGTAATCTTGGAAATGGTCCTCTAGCAAAAATAAGCCCATAGATTCCCATCTACGAGCTTAAAAATAACTGGATTACAAAGCTGGGAAATAGTACAGAAGAATACTTGATTAAGATATAAATTTTGGTAGTGATGGCTTTGCTGGAGAAAAAGCAAGTTGCAATTGACTTTTACGCTTTTGAAATGACGAAAAAGACAGCTAGTAATCAAGAGATAGTGGATATGTTTGAGAAGGCTCTAAAGGAATGCTCTTGATGTGTATTTCTTTGACTTGCATCTTAAATATAAATATGTTAAATGCTGTGTTATATCCATTCATTGATAAAGTATTCTTCTGTGAATGTTTTTCTAGTAGAGATGAGGAAATTCAAGTTGCAAATTTAAAAACTGTGAATTTTAAATAAAAAACTATTTTTAATTTTATTTTTATTGCGAGGGCAAAATAGATAAAATAGTGTGTGTAATTTTAGTTGCTAATTTTCAACATCCATATAATTTATTTCAACAAGATGACTGAAACGTCAGGCAAAAAGAATGATTTCGGTACATTCATGATCGATTTCCTCATGGGAGGTGTCTCTGCCGCTGTTTCCAAGACTTGTGCGTCCCCCATCGAGGTCATCAAGCTTCGATTGCAGAACGTAGAGGCCATGTTGAAGTCAGGCAGTTTGGACCGAGCTTATGGCGGCATCGGCGACTGCGGAAAACGCATTATTGCGGATGAGGGTGTGAAGGCTCTATGGAAGGGCAATGGCACCAATGTTATCAGATATTTCCCCACCCAAGCTCTCAACTTTTCCCTGAAAGATTACTTCAAAAGACTTTTTGGCAAAACAAAGGATAAAGACGGATACTTCGTGTGGTTTTTGGGAAACTTAGCTTCCGGAGGAGCTGCTGGATCCGTCTCCCTCCTCTTTGTCTACTCCCTCGATTATGCCAGAACACGACTCTCCAATGATCTTAAGTCCGCCAAGAAAGGAGGACAAAAGCAGTTCACTGGACTCGTTGACGTCTATAAGAAAACCATTGCTACTGACGGATTCGCTGGTCTCTATCGCGGTTTCGTCATCTCCTGTGTGGGTATTGTTATCTACCGAGGTCTCTATTTCGGTATCTATGACTCAGTCAAACCCATTTTACCCAAACACCTAAAAGACAACCTCGGAGCCAACTTCTTACTCGGCTGGGGAGTCACTGTGGGCTCAGGACTTGCTTCCTACCCCATTGATACAATCCGAAGAAGAATGATGATGACGTCAGGTGAAGCTGAAAAATATAACGGATCCATCGATTGCGCTCAAAAGATCCTCGCCAAAGAAGGAATTAAATCGTTCTTCAAGGGAGCAGGAGCCAACATCTTGAGAGGTGTTGCAGGCGCCGGTGTGTTGGCATTGTACGACAGACTACAAATGTTGGCCTTCGGTAAAAAATTCGGAGGAGGTTAATGATTATCTCTTGAATAGAATCATATTAACTCAATTTTAATATAAAGGAAGGTAAATTGATGAATACATCCTTGGATAATTACACCAATCATTATAACTATCAGTTATGAAAATTAATTGAGTCTTTGAAAGTATATATTTTTCAATAGATCAAATATGAAGTTGATTACTTTGAGTTGTCATAAGTAAATATTCTATCCAACAAAAATATGATTAAGAATCAATTAAGAATTCAATCTAATTATTTATATGATAATTTACAACCTAATGCCATCAAAAATCAGCTGAGTAAAATGATAAACTAAAAAGCTATCATGATATCAAACTAGGCTATCAATTCTGCTGAAAACAGCCTTGATGCGGGTAAGGTGCTCTCGGATGTACTCCTCATATTTTTTTTATCCTCGAGTCTGCATCTCATTCATTAATAACTCCAAGAGGGAAGTATCTCCTATCTACTAGCTATCAATGAAGAGAACATCTAATGCTTAGAAACGTGTTTTTGCTGAAGCAGTTGAATCTGTGCATATTTATTTAAAATTATTTAACGCTATTTATTTGAGTCCTTTTTTGTGATACTACTTAGCTCTTAGGAGCTTTTACATTGCTTCAAGTTCTTTCCAGTTAGATTCCAAGTGCCCCTCGGCACTAGCCTTTAAAACTGCCTGGATGACGGCATCACTCACTTGAAGGTTAACTTCCAGTTCAAGTTCTTAAGGCGCAAGCTTATCTCTTTCGTTGAGAAGAAATTTAAACAAATCCACCAGTTTGTTGTTGACTTCGTTAATGGTTTTCGGACTCGCTAAAGCCAATAGTTGTTCCAGTTCCTGATAACCAGTGAGGCTTTCATTTTTGGAGTTGCTCACTTCTTCCATGGCGAAGCATAACTGCTCGACCTATGGTGATGAGTGTTAGCTTTGGGCCTAAACATCCAATGTACAGTTATAAAACATCTTGTATAACTGTGAATGACTGTCACTATCAGAAACAATGATGGGCGGCAAGGATTAAAGTCGATTTAGAAAATGAGTGGCATATTCTTTGTCGCTAGGTAGGTTGACCAAAGGGGTCTTGACGTTGAGGGGAGAGAAAATTTTGTCAAAAGAGCTATGCTGAGCAGCTGGGGAATCAATCAGAAAGTATTTCACTAGGTCTATTCTTTTTTTTGCCGACATTATATTTATATTCTAAACCAAACTTAATGACCAGTATTAAAATTTCTATTTCAACACACATTTCTATTCAATTCCGTTAAGGTCCAAAAATGTAAATCAAGGACCAAAAACCCTTAATTTTAAATTCAGACTTTCATCGGCAATTACCGGACATCCAAGCCTTTGTGATTTTTATCAATTTATCGATATTCCTTCACTCTGATAAAATAAGCATACATTTATGGAGTTCAGTATATTAAAAGAGATAAGTAGGCTTTTATGATAAAAACCATCAGTAGAATGGTGAATCAGCTTATCGGAACTAAACTCATTGATTAGTTAATATTAAGATCATTTCAGTTAGCGGAAGCGCTTACCATCGAGAAAAGCACTCCCTTTGCATCACTCTCGGCATAACATTCTCCCTCTCCGATGCCTGACTCGTTGAAAGTTACAATACGCTTTGCGCGCTTTAAGTAGCTTTCATACAAGATGCTGCAGATCTGTTCAGCCTCAATGATCCAGAACTTGCAACAGTGATGGCCGCGACTACCACAGTTCTGGTGAACAACAAACAAGTCCAAATCACGCTTAAAAGGCTCCTCAACTGTCTTATGCTCTGCAGGCCATAATTATTATAATTTGACCATTATCTAGCTGGGTCGTGCACAAATGAGGGTAAAATGAATTTCAGTTCTCTGGATCTGTTTCTATAACTCCTCTTGTTCTTAAACAATCTCCTGGTCGTGAATTGAGTAGTCAAAACCCAAAAAATTAGAATTAGTTACTTCTACTTCTCGATTCGGCAGGCAATGAATTTTGTTGTTGAGTTATAGTTAAACTTCGCGATGCAGGCGTTCATCATAAAAGTATCCATTCTTTTCATATGATAGTTCTGCGAGCTGTATTAGTGAGATATACGAGCATGAACTCCTCTGAGGAATCAGAGTGAAGGGCACCACTTCGCTTTCGCATACAATAAAGTTATAATGGAATTAAAAGGATCCATAGTGCATTTCATGATATAATCAATTTATGTCAAAAATAACTCACCCGATGCGAGGCAGCTCCACCAGGCGTCTGCTATGCTTTTTGGGTGAGGGTTTTAGATTGTATATCTTTCGTAGCTCGGCACGGATGTCTTTGTCTGCTTGTTTTCGGGATTGCTCATATTAGTAGTCGTATCTGGGATGGTTTGGCTGATTGCTTCCTTTTCCCTCGACTTTGAGCATGCTCGAGATATCAACATGATGGGGCTTAAGGCTGCGCACTTAGTATTTGCGCGAAGGTTCTTCCACATTTTTGTGAATGGAATTCTTGAGGATGATGCGGTCCAATTTGGGAAGATTGATGTTTTTGCTCTGTGGATAATTGGCCAGTGATATTGGATTCTTATCCTTTGTGCTTTGGCTCAGTTTTGGATTCATCTATTGTTCATGACCATTGTTGTAGTTACTTTTGGGCAGGCGATCAGTAAGATAGTGCAGATTTTTGTTTGCTCTAATGGTCTTTAGCAATTATGTTTGTTGAGGGGCTTAGTGAGCCACATCAATTTTTAATTCTTCAGCTTTATTCAGAATAGTAGTGAGGAGTTGGCCTGAGTCAGGGCGATTCGAAGGATTCACTTGTAGCATACTTTTTATTACGGCAGACAATTGCTTTGAGTAGTTGTCTCCTATTTTAGAATAGGACCCTTTTATAACTCTTTTAAAGAGACCATCCATATCCTCCGCTCGAAAAGGAGGTTTCAGCATTGTCATTTAGTAGATCACGCATCCAAGGCTCCATATGTCAGACTTAGAATCATAAGGCTTGTCTTTCCACACTTCAGGACTTGCATAGTAGGGTGTGCCTGTTTGGGTGTATAATAATCCGTTTTTAGCAATCTTGGAGACGTTCATATCGCCCAATTTGGAAGTACCCGCCTTGTCCATAAAAACGTTAGCACTCTTAATAATGAATTGAGCTACCTTCAAATCGCGGTGCAAAATATTGAAATCGTGGAGACGTTTGAGTCCAAGGGTAACATGAATGAGAGTACGCCAAATAGCCTCTTCATCGAAGATAGTACCAGCTTTCTGGTGGGCTACAATTTTCTGGTAGAGATCTCCGTCATCGAGAAATTCCATGATGATGCTGGGTGATAAGAAAGTTACCAAAGGGAATTAGCCTCAATGAACGAGTGCTTGTATGCAACTATATAGGGCGAGTTGAGGGAGGCGAGAATTCGAACCTAATTGAGTGCATTCTCTTGTTCTTTGTCAGACAAGTTGTTCATCTTGACCTTCTTAAGGGCGTAGATCTGCGAATCCACAATGCGTTGCACCTTATAAACGCTGGAGTAGGCGCCTTCTCCAAGCTTGCTTACAATTACGAAGTCCTTTAGCGACATCAATAACTATTATATTTATTATTCATTATTCATTATTCATCATCGAACTTTATCAGTATCCCAGTGCCGTCATAATTGTGTCTGAGAGATTCCCCTGGAAAATGGCTGGATCACTAGCTGGTCGGGAGGGAAAGGCACCATTTGCAAGAAACACAATTGTGATATTTTTTTTCTTGTCAGCCCAAATGTAGGAAGCTGAGACATCGGATAAGCCAAAAGAATCGGGACTAGGACTGAATTTCTTGCCACAAGGAGGATTAACTGCAGGAACAGTCTACCATCCCAAGGCGCGGGTATTTTTGTATTTTTTGTATGTTGTAACATTCAAGAAACGGTTAACAACTTCTTCGGTGAAGACTCGAGAATAGCCCGGTATTTTTCCTTTGTTGAGCATTATCTGCATGTAAGTGACCAGATCCGTGACTGTCGAAAACAATCCTGCATTTCCTGCAGTATCATTAAGAAAATGAGCAATTTTGTTAAAGGGAGTGCCCCATGCAATGTGATCGATAAAACCGCCAGGAGCTATTTTGTATTTATCAGTTTTAGGGCGGAACACTGTGTCTCTCAGACCAGCGATGGTCAATATCTGGAAGAAGGCATCTGGAAGGGTGGCATTTTTCTGCTTGCTAATGACTTATCCCAACACAATAGGACCTAACTCGCTGAGAACAAATTTATCCTCAGTAGTATACTCCAATTTAAGATTGTTGATGCTCTTCAGCAATTCTGTAGGTGTCTTTGGAAATGCGGCAGTGTAAGTGGCTTGCAATCCTAAGTAAATCAACAACTACCTGAGTTATGTTCCAATAAATTTTGGAGAGTGATGTAGCTTTTACCGCTGTTAGCGAAGTCGAAAAAAAGATTCCCGACCCTTGAAGTTGTGTTGAATTTATTCTGATCATATAGCTCCATCAAAGCAGAGTTTATTCCGATTGGTTAGGTAAGTATACCGATGTCGAACTTCATGTCAACAGTTATAGGAGGGGAATAAAATCCTCTCTTGGGTCCGACTGTGCCATAGGCCTTTTTGAAGAGGGTGGCATTGTGAGTAGCTACTCCCAACACACAGCCTGAGAAGATGCCCTCGTAAGTTGCCAACTAAATGATACGTTCAACTTGAGTCCAGTCGTAGGCCGCTTGAGTGAATGCCAACAACAGCAGCACAGCGATCACTATTTTCATATTAATAATAAATCTCCGAAGATATCCGCTCCATCTGATAATATGGATATTACAATTAGATAGAAATAAACTGCAAGGGCATCTTTTCCTAAAACAAATGCAGCTCAACCAAAAAGATAGTATAGTTTATTGCTGGAATTATAGACAGGTATTTTATCATTAAATTTTCATGGGAAATGAAGCGTGCTGCGTTCGTGAAATGCCAGAAGATGGCTTTCCGGAATTAGCCATTCTCGCAGTTGAAAAGGGAGAGGAAGTCGAATTACTTCCTGCTATAAGCAGCCAAATTTAGTAATTTCTGAAAACAGAGAGTATCCAATCATACATTTAGAGCCTTATGAGGAAGAAATATCTCAGATAGATCCCAAAGAATGCAAAATAATTAAAATAGGCAATGATTTTTATCAAGGAGCCCTTGGCTAGGTAAATTTGTATTTATTTAGGATGGAAAACCGGATGGATATGCCAAGTACTACAAGCAAGATGGCTCACTTTTCATCAGCAAATTTTAAAGAGGGGAAATGATAGACAATGTTCACTATGTCCTGCCTAATGGATCACATTTTTATGGAATCACCAGAAACAACTTCATTGAAAAGGGAAAGTTCGTTGAAGATGGGTTTACGTACGAGGGTAAATTTACGCATAATCTGTTTCATGATGAAGGTAAATAGACCACAGAAGATTACTAGTTCGAAGGAATTTACAATTATGGGAAAAGAGTGAAGGGTAAGCTCCTATGGAAATCTAATAATTTTGACTGCATATACGAGGGATAGTTTAATAGCAATAACCAGTTTCACGGATATGGTATATTTCAATTAATTTAGGAGTATTGACAGAATAGGAAGGGACATATCGAGGAGATTTTCGTGATGGAGTCAAGCACGGCCGTGGCTTGTATAAATTTACTGCCAGTGGTTTAACATACTCGGGAGATTACTTCGAAGGAAGAAAATAGGGTAAGGGCAAACTACTCAATGCTGATAAAACAACCTGCTACGAAGGCGAGTTTCTTAAAGGACTTCCCCATGGCTCAGGTTTGACCTATAAATAGCATTTGGAAGTTAAAACAGAGTTTCAAGAAGGTATTCCCAAGGCGAGTTTTTAAAAGCTTCAAGTATTTTAGTCCAAACAACTAGACTCAAAAAATTGATGTATTTGCAATTTAGAATTTTATTTCAGTTTCTATTTTTGGTGGACTATCATTGTTGAGCTGCCTCTTTTGCAGCCTTTTCTGCTTATTTCTTGTAGCCCTCTATTGTTTTGAGCAAGGCCTTTGCTTGAGGGTTTGTTTAGAAATGTTTTCGGACAGGTTAAATTAATTCGTTGAGTGTTTTGGCAACAGCTGGTTTGAGATCATTTGGGTGTAGTTTACCTTCAACGAAGTCTGCCTACAGTTCGGCATATGATTGATAAATTCTTAATAATAAAAAATATACGTGTTGCCTCCATTTTCTGCATTTCTGATCACTTCGAGAGAATTCCTTGCGCCGAATATGATATTTTTGCAATAATCGAGAATAGGATTGCTTTCAACTACCTTCTATCGGCAGAATGCTTTCTTTATCTTCTTCTTCACCTATTCGGCAGTGTCCTACATAAAGATAGCGGAATCAGAGTTGGACTTAGACATTTTTTATTGTCCCTCAATAAGTCCGCTGATCATACCATGAGATACAATAATGGGTTTATCTTGCTTGTTGTCTGCCATTTATATGGCTAGCATATTAACCTTGCGTTGATCAATGCCTAGTTGGCAGACGTCCACGTCTAAGAAAAAGACGTCAGTGCACTGCATGCAAGGATAAAAAAGTTGTGAAACTTTTAATTGATCTGATTCCTTTTTGCCCATAATGGTAGCGCACTTTTGGATACGAGCTATAGTATTCTTGCAGGCAATATTCATAACTTACAACCAATACTCGTTTGACCGCTTGTTGATCTATTCTGAAGCCCATAGGAATTTGACGTTTGACATCTTCATCCCTGCAGCTTTCCAAACCTCTATAAAATATTTACCCACTGTTCTAATTTTCTCAAGATCACCATCAAATTTGCCATTCAACATCGCGAAATAGTCAGCGACCCAAAAAATGAAGATGGCTCCTGCATCAACCATCTTATTGACATTAATAGCTCGGAGGAGGCCTTGCGCGATGTGCATCCTACCTGAGGGTTAAAATCCATCGTAGCATCGAATGAACTATTTTTTCAGCAGACGATCCTTGAGCAAGTCCTCACCTACAATCTATAGTCCAACTGATTTGATAAGTTCTATGCGTCGTTCTATTGGTAGACTATTTAAAATGAATGTTACGAGGAAGGAATTGGGTCGAACTGAATATTGACATCGTAGTCAGGGGTGAAGTCTTCTTTCTTCTCACTTTTGGGGGGATCGACGTCATAGAAAGTGAGTCCTCCAGTGGTCCAATCTATCTTGGTCTGCATGTATGGCTGTGATAAAAGAAATATTAAATATAATCTCTCAGATATGATCATATATCTAGCTCAAATCCAAATTCTTTTTCACGATGATTTAATTATTTGATGTTGTTAAAACACTCAAGATTTTACTTTTCTCAAGGTTTTGGCAATGATAAATGATATTTACTTAATAATATACATCATAAATAAAATTGGCTCAATGCTTCATAGGGTAAGTGGAATCAAGTATAAAATTCTTTTTTTGAAAGAATGACGCATAAATCATTAATGATAACGGGAATATGGTGGAATGTTTGCTAAAAAAGTGATAGGATACATTAAAGTAGAGTAAAAACATTCATGCAAGCAGACATATAATTCGCGTGAACTTGTTAATCTATCTGAAAACATTCACTATCTATCATAATCAACTAAATTTTGGTCAAAAATAGCTAGTCTTATATCCGCACTCATTAAATGTAAATTTCAAATTGTCAAAGGAAAATTTCAAAAGAAATCATCATCCAACAACATATATAAAAATTGGATATTGAGATAAAAGCTGAAGACAGAAAAATTAAAAATTCATCATGTATTTGCTTTTTTAAAGGTTTAAAGATGATTAAGAACATCGAGAAAAAGATGATTTTGCCTTTAAGTGTTCAACAAATATATTAATAATTCGAATCACTAAAGAGATCAAAGGATAAACCATAATGCTTAAAAATTAATGCGTATTATTTATTTATTGTATTAAAAATAACATAAAAAAATGGACCTTCTTTTTCAATATTTGGAAATTAGCTTAGATGAATAAATTATTAACTTTTATATGTATTAAATGACTTCTTACTGTAATTTTTATGTTGAAAAAAATAGAAATATTTCTTGACCTTTTTGAAAACAATGATTTGCTTGTCAAAAGCAGAGTTTTGACTTATTTCAGTTGTATTTAAATTAAAGTTATGTTGTTGTATTAGAGTAGTCAATTCAGATACTTTGAGATTTATTGCACACTCATCATTATTTATCTATTAATTAATGGCCGAGGAGGAGGGCGAGAAGAAGAAAAGACCCTAATTTGTAAACGGTGTTAGAGTCAAAGCTCCTGAAGACTATGATTTCAATACTTGGGGTACATGTTTCCCGATCCAGGCAAGGATTTCTCTGAATACAACAAAGAATTCAAATTGCGAACAGATGCTGTTTGGTAGAAGTCCCAGCTCAAGGATTGGTTCAGATGCGTCAACAAAGTAACCACTTTATCACATAGATCTTCTTTTTCAACAAAAAGGATAAGAAGTATTACTTTATCGAACCTGATGATGCTTATTCCACCATATTGTAGCCGTGGGGTTTCGAGGACAGTGAGATCTTTGACTATGATGGTTATACTCAAACCGGAATGACTTCTGAATTCCAGGTGGCTACGGGTGCGAAGGAAGTTGTGGAAAACACCTTCAACAGTTTTTACTCTATGCCCGATTACTACATCATGTGTGCCATGCGCTTTGAAAAATGGTTTAAATGCGATAACGTCTACTACGAAGATAGATCCACCGAATTCGACAGAAATCCAGATAGAGGACTCAAGAACCTGAAACTACATGAATATTATCCTTGCTATAAGGAATGGTATGAAGCAAGCTACTCATGCGCAGACAACATTCTCAAGTATTTAATCGAATTAGCCTACTCCAAGAGAGCTCATGACTTCTTCCAGGAAGACACGAGTAGCGTAGAAATCAGATCATTTCCCACTGTATATGACTCGCCTAGTGAACCAGAAAGGATCACCTATACCTATTGATCTACATCAGCAAATCCACCTAATTAATCGATTCAAAGACAAATAATATTGGAAAGCAATTGATGAAGAGCGATTGGATCTATGCATCTCGCATTCTGAATATATGATATGATTGGATAGTGCCGATCACATGAGTCTTTTGGCGATTGATTTGCTGGCAGCCCTTCTCACCTTAGCAATATATTTTCCGGCTAGGGTGTCTTGATCTTTGATATCCACTTTGTCAATTTGGTCAGCACGCACTTCTTTTCTGTCAACCGCATCCATTAGATTTATTTACACTGAATTGTCGCTAAGTAAATCACTGCATACTCATGGATAATGGCCCATCCGCCAGTGTGGATGTACTCATCAGCCACATCCTTCACGTCTCCGTTCAATTTAAGTTTGAGAAAGCCAGGGGGAAGGACATGCACAGCAGCTGGTGTTTTATTCTGAATGACCACCACTGAACTGAGATCCTTGGTAATGATTTTACTGAAGCCCGAAAAATCTTGGACTATAGTTCCTTGGTTAGAAGGAAAGTACGATAGGGTGTGCGAAGAGTCAGCTCAATTTGTTTCTTCTTGACCGAAAAGAAGAAGAGAGGTTGGTGAGAAAGATTCTTGAGAACAGAGTTGCACAGGAGTCGATTAGTAAGCATGGCTTCAATATTAATATTAGAAAATGTTGATAAGAAAAAAGCCCTTACCTATAATGGTGCCTATTTGATTTGGGATAAAAAGTAAATACACCCAATGCCAATAATTTAGGAGATTTATCTCAGCTTTCTCAATATCAACTGCTTAATAAGAAACAAAGCGGATTATCAAATATTTATCAGATTAGCTTTCGTTAAAAGACAAAGCTAAAAATTAAATAATAATCATTTGATAGACCGCACAGCACTTAGAGAGCTTTTACGGCTTTTTGCTGATTCTTCCTGCCAATTATGGTTGCTGTCTTCTCTGCCGCTAGCTATCGAAGACCCTTCTCCTGTTTTGCGGGGTTTTCGATTGGAATTAAGAATTCCCTGGTCTTTAATTTCTTCCCTGTGGTCTCTCTCATTTCTTTTACTCTTCAAAAGATTATTTTCTTCTATAAGTTTTTGATTTTATCTTTTGAGGGAGGTAATCATCTGTTTAGTACTCTTGAGCAATTCATCGTTGCTAGCTTCCAACTATTTATTTTTTTATTCAATTTCCTCGCAATATATTTTCAACTGCTGTTCGACCTGGATATTTTAAGATTTACACGAATATGCTCTCGTACTGAGGACTCATATTTTTGTAAAGTCTGCTCCAATCTATTATACTACTCAATGGAAACAATTTCTTTCTGCTCTTATGATTAATCATGTTTAATAGATTAGTAACTCGATATCAATCTGATAACCTCCAGAATGATGTTGGCTAACTATGCGTTTTAATGATAATCAACCAACAGAATTTGAAGATCAGCTAAACCTTTCTTGGAGCGAATCTTCTTGCGAGCTAGATTGATACACTCCTCTAAAGACAGCTTGAGAATGGTCTATAATTGAGTTACTTTCTCATCCACATCTACCATTGAATTAAAGTTATATTGTATATCGACTACTTTCAATTTGAGTCACCAATTTAACTATCATTTTCATTCTTGATCAGCCGAAAGTAGTCATGAAGGATACATAATTCCCTTATACTCGTTAGCCAAAATGTCTTATGAATTATATTTTTGAAATGTGTCTTTTCATATTCAATTGTCAATATGAGGGAATTAGAATTAAATTAACTGTTCTTAAAAATTAATGTTTGGTCATCGTGCACTGTTGGCAACCATATTAATCAGCTACTCGGTCCAATCCGCAGTCTATGATTAACCACTGATCCCCCCTTCATCACCACTCTTCTACATTTATGTACTCATATCAACAGTATTGGCATGCTTTGCAGGAGTCTGTTCAGGATTAACTGTGGGATACATGTCTATCAGCAAAACATAGATGCAGATATGGATCAACTCTGATAATGAATACGAACGAAAAGTAGCTCGTCCTATTTTGGACATTCTCAACGAGCACCATTTGTTGTTGTCAACATTACTTCTGTCAAATTCACTTGCTTTATAGGCGCTACCGATCTTCTTGGATAAAATTGTACCGAGTTACATCGCCATTATCATATCCACTGTGGCAGTGGTAGTCCTAGGAGAGGTATTGCCTCAAGCTTACTGTACGGGTCCACATAAGGTGGCCATAGGATTTTTTTTTGTGCCTTTTATTCGTTCGATGCAATTTATTCTTTATGTCTTTGTGCAGCCTATAACTTATGTGCTGGATAATTGGCTCGGCCATCATGAAGATAAGATAATCCTAACACCATAAAATTTACGATCTATCTTATTTCTGCATAATGACCGCACTTACGGCTATCGACCTTAAGAAATCAAAATTTTGCAGAATACGATGGACCTACGTCTTAAAAAGATAAAACATTACATGATTCCTCTGTCAAATGTTTTCATGATTAAAGAGGAAACAGTTTTTGATGCTGAAATGATTTAAACTCTTCAAAAGTATAACTTTGCCAAAGTACCAGTGTACTCAGGCAACAACAGGGCTAACATCATTGGCTTCATTAAAATCAAGAACTTGCTGGGCTTTAAATTTAGTGACAGCAACCAACTTAAATATTCAGGGATCATAATGACAGCGGCAAAACTCAATGGAAACCTAACATTATTGGACGCTGTGGACCAATTAAAATTAAAAAATATGAATTTTGCTATTGTGACGGATGAAAATGGCAGCAAGGCGATCGGGATGATCACTCTTAAAAAGATATTTGAAAAGCTTGTGCTAACCGAATTTTTAGATGACGACAATCAAGTACAATTTAAATGGAATCAAACCGATCAGGTAGAGGCTCGTGAACAAGAATGATCTATTTGTTGATTTATGGCTTTTGAGGATCGAGATAATTGAAATTATAATTTACCGAAGCTGACAAAATATAATATTTGAGTACCCATATTGATAATAATAAATTGCACTTTGCCTTCAAATGGAATTAATTTGAATCGTATATTTAAGTAGTAAAGTATATAATATATAGACGAATCAATATT
>Ga0302197_10001299_pt1 | contig 24451 bp, 23 predicted proteins | sample II_Bog_N2_1_FD_193526 | JGI IMG/M metagenome (GOLD analysis project Ga0302197, IMG submission 193526) | Peat permafrost microbial communities from Stordalen Mire near Abisko, Sweden - II_Bog_N2_1 | ecosystem: Environmental > Terrestrial > Soil > Wetlands > Peat | place: Sweden: Abisko...
GCAGCCTGCTGGACTCGTTCCTGCGCAGCCAAGGCTTTGAAACCGTCCTCGCTGATTCCGGCGAACGCGCGCTGGAGACCCTGCGGGTCGGCCACTTTGACATGATGATTTCCGACGTGCGGATGCCCGGCCTGTCCGGCCTCGAAACGCTCCGCCGCGTGCGCCCGCAATTTCCGTCGCTGCCCGTCCTGCTCGTCACCGCCTACGCCGATATCCGCGACGCCGTGGTTGCCATGCGCGACGGCGCGCTGAATTATCTCGCCAAGCCAATTGACCTCGACGAACTGCTCGCCACCGTCCGGCAGGCCACCGGGATCGCGCAAACCGCCTCGCCAAAACTCGGCGCGGGTAAAAATCTGCCGCCAAACATCGTCGCCCAAAGCCCGTTGACCGTGGCACTGTTTCAAGACATCGCGCTCATCGCGCCGTCGGAAACGCGCGTGCTCATCACCGGCGAAAGCGGCACGGGCAAGGAAGTTGTCGCCGACACGATTCACGCGTGGAGCGCGCGTGCGAACGGCAAACTCATCAAAATAAATTGCGCCGCGATTCCCGAAAATCTTTTGGAAAGCGAATTGTTCGGCCACGAAAAAGGTTCGTTCACCGGCGCGAGCGCGATGCGGATCGGACGATTTGAAGAAGCGGATGGCGGCACAATTTTTCTGGATGAAATCACCGAGATGTCGCCCGGTTTGCAGGCGAAACTGCTGCGCGTCACGCAGGACGGAAAATTCCAGCGCATCGGCTCGAACCGCGAAATCCGCACCAACGCGCGCATTCTTGCCGCGAGCAATCGCGACCTCGAAGCCGAAGTGAAAGCGGGACGTTTCCGCGAAGATTTATTTTATCGCCTGAACGTGGTGGAACTGAACCTGCCGCCGCTGCGCGAACGGCGCGAAGATATTTTGCCGCTGGCGAATTTGTTCACCGCCGAGTTTGCCCGCAACCGTGCGCGGCTCGCGGAGGCGACGGTGAACTGCCTGCAAAATTATGCGTGGCCGGGCAATGTGCGCGAGTTGCGCAACGCCATCGAGCGCGCCGTGCTGCTCTCGCAAAGTGAATTGATTTTGCCTGAACATCTGCCGGCCAAATTACGTGAGGCCGTGAAATCCGCCGCGCCGCAGCCGGCGGTGGATGCGCAGACGATGGATGAAATCGAGCGGCACGCAATTCTGGCCGCGTTGAAGCAGCACAAGTCCAACCGCACGGAAACCGCGAAGGCCTTGGGCATCAGCCGCCGCGCGCTGCTCTACAAATTGCAGCGGCTGCGGCAGCAGGGTTTTGAATTTGAATAGGTCGGGGGACGAAAACTTTGGATGTGCCAAGCAAATTAACCATTAGCGAAGAGCAATACGTTCACTACGTTGAGTGCATCAACAGCCTCAATCAAGCATGGTTTATACTTCAAGAATTACGCAAGGCGAAAAGCAAGTCGGCCATCCACGCTGCCGCATTTCGATTTGCACTCGTTGAGTATGCGAAACCTTACAACAGTTCGTATGGAATTCATAAAAGCCGAAAAAAGAGAGAGGCATATAAACTTTCGCCGCCAAACCTTCTGCCCGAAGACATGGCGTTGCACCAACAAATTCTTGATCTCCGCGACCAAGTATTAGCACATTCAGACCTAACATTGAAGGAGGCTGTCTTGTATCTCGGAAGCTATGGAGGTCGGTTAAACTTCGGCATTGCATCCAGCAGCATCGCGCAGTTTCCCGACATTGAAGCGGTCATCAGGCTCATCGAACGAACCCTTGACGTTATGTATGCTGAACGAACTCGGCTTGAAGAGGCTTTGGCAGCATCTCCAAAAACTAAATAGCTTCCAACGTTTCCGCATTCACGAATGCACGTCATGGACTGCGATAACATGACAGAAGCCGCAACGCGGCGACTGAAAATAGCCCGCTGCTTTAGCTGCGGGACTGGCGGACAAAATTGAATTGAGTCCCGGAGGGACGACCGGAACGTGCGTTCCAAATTGTCTACCGCCCCTCCGGGGCTTAAAAATTTTTGGATTTCAAACCCGCAGTTGAAACTGCGGGCTATTTTCATCCGCGCCGTTGGCGCTGCAATGGAATTCCAATCGTGTCGGTCTTTTAATTTTTCAACAACTCGCCCAAATCCAGTTGGCGCGTGAACATCGTGAGTTCGCCATTCGATGTGCGCGGCCATTCGGCTTCCGGGCGGTCGCGGTAAAGTTCCACGCCGTTGCCGTCCGGGTCGCGCAAGTAAATTGCTTCGCTCACGCCGTGGTCGGCGGCGCCGTCGAGTTCCACACCGGCGGCGAGCACCCGGCGCACGGCATCGGCGAGCAGCACGCGCGTCGGATACAAAATGGCGACGTGATAAAGTCCGGTGCTGCGCGGCGGCGGCGGCGAACCGCCCGCGCTTTCCCAAGTGTTCAAGCCGATGTGATGATGATAACCGCCAGCGGAAATGAAGGCGGCCTGCGTGCCGAATTTTTGCTGCAATTCAAAACCCAAAACGTCGCAATAAAATTTCAGCGCGCGTTCGAGGTCGGCAACTTTCAGGTGAACGTGGCCGATGCGGACGCCGGCATCAATCGGCTTGGAAGCGAGTGGCTCTTTCATGCCGCCAAGATAATGCAGCCGGCAACGGCGCGCGACCATTCATCCCGCGAATCCAGGTCGCGCCGCCCGTCCATCAACCATTATCATTTTCAAGCAGGATGGTGTAAGCTGCGGTAGATGGATTCGGATTTTTCACAATTTATCAGCGACCTCTGGCGGTATAAGCCCGTCATCATCGTGCTGCTGGTCGGCGGGTTTATTCTCTTTGTCCTGTCGGTGGTTGACACCCATCGCCACCGGAAAAAAATCCACAAGCATCGGAACCGGGGCAAGCATCATCACCATCATCACTGACGGGTTGAAACGCCCTGGGCGCACTCCGCAAACTCAAAATTCAACCCCGGTTTCAACGCGCGCCGAAGCGACGGCGGAAGCCGCCTGACCTTGGAGCGGTGCTCGGAAAGTGACGCTCATTGCCGCCCTCGCGGTTGCCGCTGGCCGGCTCCGATTGAGGGCGCGCGCCACTGCCGAATTGTGGGCGACCACCTTGCGGGCGTGAACCGAATTGTGGCCGGCCACCTTGCGGCGGACGCGGCGCGGATGACGGGCGCTGGGAATTTTGCTGGCTGCGCTGTTCGTTGCGCGGCGGACGCTGGCCGCGCTGTTGTTGGTGACGCGGATGACGGCGTTCTTCGTCTGCGGGATTGTAGGGCGGCGCGGCGGCGGTGTAATTAAATCCTTCCGCCTTTTTCCGCACGAGGCCGCGGCCGATGAAGCGTTCAAGCGCACGGAGTTCGCCGTGGTCCTCGTTCGTCACGAAACTGATGGCGTCGCCGATTTGATTCGCGCGGCCGGTGCGGCCGATGCGGTGGACATAATCCTCGACGTGCATCGGGAAATCGTAGTTCACGACGTGCGAAATGCCGTCCACATCAATGCCGCGGGCGGCGATGTCCGTGGCCACGAGCACGCGCACGGCACCGGATTTGAAATCGTTCAACGCGCGCAACCGCTGATTCTGCGAGCGGTTGGAGTGCAGCGTGGCGGTCTTGATGCCGGCCTGTTCCAACTGGCGCGCGAGCCGGTCCGCGGCGTGCTTCATGCGCGAAAAAATCAGCACCATGTCCATGTTGGGTTCTTTCAACAGATGGACGAGCAGTGAAGTTTTAAGATGTTTCGGCACTTCATAAACGAGTTGCGTGACGGTCTCGGCGGGATTGGCGCGGCGGCCGATCTGGACAATTTTCGGCGCGTGCTGGAATTCGTGCGTGAGCGCCTCGATTTCTTTCGAGAGCGTGGCGGAGAACATCAGCGTCTGGCGCTGCTTCGGGAGCTGGCGGACGATCTGCCGGATGGACGGGAGAAATCCCATGTCCAACATGCGGTCGGCTTCGTCGAGGACGAGAAATTGAAGACCGGAAAAATCACCATTGCGCCGGCCAAGCAAATCGAGCAGACGGCCGGGACACGCGACAACAATGTCCGTGGCGGAACGCAGCGCGCGGATTTGCGGCTGTTCACCGACGCCGCCAAACACAGTGGCGATGGTGAGCGGAAGATGTTTCGCGTAGGCGCGGATGTTTTCCTCGATCTGCACGACGAGTTCGCGCGTGGGTGCGAGGATGAGCACGCGCGTGCGGCGGTTTGGCCCGGCGGCAGCTTGCGCGGCGGCGAGCTTCGTGAGCATCGGCAGGGTGAACGCAGCGGTCTTGCCGGTGCCGGTTTGCGCGATGCCAATCAAATCGTGGCCGGCAATGATCGGCGGAATGGCGGCGGTCTGGATGGGCGTAGGCTCGGTGTAACCGGCTTCTTGAACGGCCTGCAAAATTTTGGGCGCGAGGCCGAGAACTTCAAATGACATAACGGAAAAAGTGTAAAAACGGGGAGCGGTTTGGCACGCTCGAATGTGGAACGAAGCGGACGGGACAGTGAAATTATTTCAGCCGCCAGGTGATGCGCGCCTTGTTCAGATCGTAGGGCGACATCTCCATTTTGACGCGGTCGCCGACGGTCAGGCGCACCCAGCGTTTGCGCATCTTGCCGCAGATGGTGGCAAGCACGACGTGCTTGTTCTCCAGCTCGACGCGGAACATCGTGCCGGGCAGGACGGTTTGAACCCGGCCTTCGACTTCGATGTGTTCTTCTTTGGTTGGCGCTCTCATTCGGACGAACCGATTTGAAAAATAAAAAAAGGCGGGATTCGGTTCACCCGAACCCCGCCATGGTAAATCCTAAAAAGGATTAGTAACGTTCGCGACGGCCAGCGCCTCCGCCACCGCCGAATTCGCGACGGCCACCGCCGCCGCCACCGGGAGCGCGTTCTTCACGCGGGCGGGCGACGTTGACGGTGAGGGCGCGGCCATCCAACTGCGCGCCGTTCAGGGCGGCGATGGCTTTCTGCGCTTCTTCCGCCGTGCTCATGGTCACGAAACCGAAACCGCGGGGGCGGTTGGTCATGCGATCCATCATCAGGTTGGTTTCCGTGACCGTGCCGTGCGCCGCAAAGGCGTCGTTCAGGTCGTTTTCGGTGGTATTGAAGGAAAGATTTCCTACGAATAATTTGTTGCTCATGTGATGTATTTTACTGTCCGACTAACACTGCACTCACCAGACTGTTTCCGATTATCGGATTTCAAATCATCACTGAAACAAAGTTCACTTGAAGATTTACCATGCCGTGGGACTGACAAGCTATCTAACAGATGGGTTCAACATGGACTCTTTCCGGCGAAGCGCAAGCATTATATTCACAAATAAATAAGGGCAGCTTCATCCGCGCGGCGCAAAATGATTTGATTTCGGTCATTTACAATGTCACCGCATCGTCACATGATGCCGCTGGCTGCGGAGAAACTGATCATTCCGCACAAAGTCAAACTGTAACTCGAATCAACATTATGGCCAAAAAAGCCGTTAAATCCAAAGCTAGCAAACCCGCCCCGAAAAAAGCCGCCGCCAAAAAAGGCGCGAAAAAGAAGTAAGGCTGCAGGTTATTGTCTCTCCTGAAAAAACAGGAGAGACAAACTTCTCCCGCCATTTTATCCCGCTGCGCCCGACGCCACGCGGGATTCTTTTTCGTTTGCCGCTGTCACCGCCATGAAACTCTCCCAAGCCCAAGTCTGGAAAAAAGACGGACAGTTCATCCGCATCGTCCGCCTCGAACGGCTGGAAGTGGAATATAAATCCCATCCCAGCCTCACCAGCAAGGCCGGCACGAAAGTCGTCACCAGCAAAAAAGATTTCTGCCGCCTGCTCAAAGGCGCGCAACTGTTGTCGTCCGGCAAAAATACTCCGGCCATCAATGAAGCTGACGTGGACGCCGTCGCGCAGTAAGTTGTCCGCTTGCAACGTCCGGTTCCCAACCACTACGCCACGCTCGGCCTCGACCGCTGCTGCACGCTCGCGCAAATCCGCGCCGCCTACCGCGTGCTGGCCAAGCAGCTTCATCCAGACGTAAATCCAAATTCACCCGCCGCGGTCGCACACACGCAGGAACTGAACGCGGCCTATGAAATCCTCTGTAACTCGGAGCTTCGGGAAGCCTACGACCGCGAACTTGATGCGCCGAAAAAATCTCCCGCGCCCGCGCGCGGGGCAAAAATCCAACGGAACATTTCGCAAGACGTAAACTTGCCGCTGGAAGATTTTCTACGCGGCACAACGCGGGAAGTCCACGTCAACGATCCTGCCAATCCCAACGGGGCGGAAATTTACGAGCTTGTCGTGCCGCCGGAGACTGCGCCGGGAACGCGTTTCAAAATTCCACGCGACGAAATTTTTGGCGGCTTCGTGCAATTGCGCGTGAAGGCGCAACCGAATTTCCGTTTCAAAACGCGCGGCTCGGATTTGCGCTGCGATTTGAAAATCAAATCCGAGCGCGCGGCACAAGGCGGTGTGGAAATGATTCGCGGTCTGACCGGCGCAATGCTGCGCGTCCAGATTCCCTGCGGCATTTCGCGTGGGGAAATTATTCGCATCGCCAACGAAGGCCTGCCCAAGCCGCGCGGCGGGCGCGGCGATTTACTCGTGCGCGTCACCTACCGCGTCGAAGTCCGTGTCAGCCGCGCCGGCAAATAAATTCGCTCCGGCATTTACAATCGTCAGGCTGGCAAGCACGATAGCCTTCCCGCCGGAGAAAATTCCATGCCGCCGGTGAGTCAACCGCAGAACCAAAATAAAAGTTATGGGCGACAAATCCCCGAAAGCCACGCAGAAAAAGTCCGGCCAGAAAGACGCCAAGGCCAGCAGCGCCAACGCCAAGAAAAGCGCCGCCGTCGCGGCCAAGTCCGCCGCCGGCAAGAAACGGTAACACCGTTTGCCGCCTGTCGCTCCTGAAACAAAATTCAGGAGCGACAGATTTTCACCAGATTCCACACCGCGGTTGCGACCGCCCTGCCGCTTCCCTAAAATCGCCGCATGGAAAAGAACCGGTTGGAAGCCTTCAGCGATGGCGTCATCGCCATCATCATCACCATCATGGTGCTGGAATTGCGCCCGCCCAGCGGCGTCCAGCTCGACCAGTTGCAGGAGCTGCTCCCGGTCTTCTTGAGCTACGTCTTAAGTTTCATCTACGTCGGCATCTACTGGAACAATCATCACCACCTGTTCCAGTCCACCGCCAAAGTCACCGGCGGCATCTTGTGGGCGAACTTGCACCTGCTCTTCTGGCTCTCGCTGTTCCCGTTCGCGACGGCGTGGGTCGGCGAAAATCATCTCGCGCCGGTGCCCACGGCGGTTTACGGCGGCGTGCTGCTGATGGCGGCGGTCGCGTATTATATTTTGCAGCGCGCCATTATTGTTCAACAAGGCGCTGGCTCAATTCTCGCAGCCGCCGTGGGCAAGGACTGCAAAGGCAAACTTTCGCCGGTGTTTTATCTCGCCGCAATTCCGCTCGCGTTCGTGAGTCCGTGGCTTTCCACCGGCTTGTATGTGTTCGTCGCGCTGATGTGGCTGGTGCCCGACCGTCGCATCGAACGCGTGTTGGAACGGCGCGAAAAGAATTGAAGCCACCATTTTGATGCGCGTTTTATTTTTGCGAACGCATCTGCTTGCGCCGGCCAAGCCGGGCGCGTTAGTCTTTCAGAAATGATTCTCGATACGCTGACTCAATATCGTCGCTACACCAGCTTGTCCCCGCGCTTCGCCGCCGCGTTTGAATTTCTCAAGCAACTGCCCGCCGACAAGGCGAATGGCCGTTACGACCTTGACGGCGACAATTGTTTCGCGCTCGTGCAGTCTTACAAAACGAAGACGCTCGCGGAGGCCAAGTTTGAGGCGCACCAAAAATATATTGATATCCAATTCATCCAGACCGGACGCGAAAGCATTCTGTGGTCGCCGCTCACTGCGCTCACGCAAGTGACCGAGCCTTACGCGGCCGAACGCGACATCGTCTTTTTTGCCAACCCGCCGAAGTGGACGCCCATTCATTTGAGCGCCGGACAATTCACCATTTTCTTTCCCGAAGACGGCCACGCGCCCGGCGTCGAAACCGGCAGCGCCAGCGAAATCCGCAAGACCGTCATCAAAGTCCGCCTTTGAAATCGCGGCGGCGAAGTGGCGCTTGAGTCTGCGCGCGCAAAACTGTTACGCTGCGTCTTTATGAGTAAACCTGCCTGCCCGATGTGCGAGATGAACGACGTTTTGGAATTTCCCGACAAATGGGAATGCGTCACCTGCGGCCACGAATGGCCGCGCGAAACCGCACCCGAAATCGCCGACGGCCCGCGCGTCGTCAAAGACGCCCACGGCAATGTCCTCGCTGATGGCGATTGCGTCATCCTCATCAAAGATTTGAAACTCGGCGGTTCCTCCGTGCTCAAGGGCGGTTCCAAATCCAAGCCCATCCGCCTCGTAGATGGCGACCACGAAATCTCCTGCAAGGTGGACAACATCGCCGTCGGTTTGAAAGCGTGTTTTGTGAAGAAGGCTTAACGCACCGGCGCGCTATCAGTTGCCAGCCGGATGCTGTTTGAAAAATTTCACGATCAGCGCCGGTGCGGCGGGCGGCACGATATGTCCGCCCGGATGAATGAAGGTGACCACCGGCGTGCCGTTGGTTGAGGGATAGAGGGTGCATTGGCTGGCCCACGCTTCACCCGTCGGCGCGCAGCCGTTGATTTTGCGCAACGTCTCCAGCATCAACTTTTGCCAGGAGAATTTCACCAGCGGATCCTGCTCGCCCGCGATGTGCAGCACCGGCTTCGGTTTTAACTGTCGCGCATACTTGGCCACCGCCGCGCACGGCGCGACGGCCGCAAACACATCGCCCCGCGCCAGCCATAGCAGATAAGTAAAGCCGCCGCCGTTGGAATGGCCCGTGGCATAAACCCGTTTGGCATCCACGCGGTAATCCGCTTTCAACTGCGCCAGCACCGCGTCAAAAAATTTCAGGTCGCGGTCGCCGTAATCGCCCACCGCCGCCTGCCAGCCGGCGCGCTCGCCCTGCGGATCGGTCAGTTGCCCGACCGTCGGCAAACCCTGCATATAAACCACGATGGCTTCCGGCCATTCGCGTTCCAGATGAAAACTGCGCTCGACCTGTCGGGCATTGCCGCCGTGTCCATGAAACACAAAAACCAACGGCGTGAGCTGCATCTTGGCCGCGGCCGGAATGTAAACGAGCGCAGTGCGCGCCACCCCGTCCACCGTGAATGACAGGGGCTGCAATCCTTCCGCGCTGCGGGCGAATACCGTTCCCAACCACAGCAATGATAACAGCCAGCTTAATCGCTTTTGCATGTGGTTTCAGACGTGCGCCTCGTAAAAATGTTACGCCGGCGGGATTCGCATCCGCAAATAACCGGCGTTTTACATTGCTATGCGGCCGGCGCGCACGGAAGCTCCAACATGAGCAATAGCCTCCAACAGCATGGATTCCGCGAAATCAACAAACAGCTCCGCTTCCGCATGATCGCCAGCGGGCTGGACACCATCAAGGTTCTGGTCACGCGCCAGTCGGGAAAATTCAAGTTCGCCTTCACCGGTTCGCCTGAACAAGTCGTGAAAGCGGAAGCGATTCTGGCGACTTGGGGTTGAGCTGAAGACTCAATGCTTCGGCAGCCACTGCGCGCCGGCGAGTTCCTTGGGCGACCGTGTCGGGCCGGCCGGATAGCACGGCCATTTGCACATTGCAGGCTTGCGTTCGCGCCCGGACTGAATTAACTCTCAGGTCGCTGCGCGCGGCAACCGCTGCCGCCGCCAAGGAGAAACTTAACCCGTTTGAATGGAAATTTTATGCAATCTTGGAAATCCCTGTCCGCCACCGTGCAAGTCGGCACCCTCACCGAAGGCTGGACCCTCGCCACACCATCGCCCGACGCTCACGATGAAATTCGCGTCCTGCGCTTTGCGGTCTATTTCAGTGCGCCGTTTGACGCGCCGCCCGTCGTTCACCTCGGCTTGACCGGGTTCGACCTCGACCAGCGCGACGCCAGCCGCCTCACGCTCAACGCCACAGAAATCACCAACACCGGCTTCATCGCCGAAATCGCCACCTGGCGGGAGACCCGCGTTTACTCCGTCGCCTTCAGTTGGCTGGCGCTCGGGGCATAGCCTTCGGCGGCCACTCCACGTCTGCGAGTTTCTGGGGCCATCGCATCGGGTCAACCTCTCAGCGAGCTGCAGAAACTTGGTTTTGCTTGCGACGGCGCGGCCGGCCGGTTTTCTCCCGCGTGATCGCGGTCTGCAACGCCTCCCGCAGCGGCCCGTTCGACCGCGCCTCCGCCTTGAACTTCTGGTAAGCGCGCTTGTTCAACCCGTCCACCCGGCGATGCTGCGTGCGCAACGCCGTGCGCGCCAACCGGAATGCCGCCACCGCATCCGCCGTGGCCCGCACCGCCGCCGGATAATCCGCGACCAACTTTTCAAAATCCGTCACGCCCCCGCCGTCCCGGGCAATCGCCGTGCCCGCTGGCCGCGCCGCGAGGGCGGCATTGGCGGCTTTCCAAACCGGCATCAAAATCCGCGCCCGCCGCAGATTCAATTCCGCTGAACGCGGCACCACCGGATAAACCGCCGCCAGCGCCGACCGCACGGCATGGCCGTCGTCAAACTGCCCGGCGATCAACTGCGACACCGCCAAGTTCAGCGAACGGATCCGATGAAAGTGCGCCAGTTCCGCCTGCTTGGCCGTCTTGGCGGCGACCCGGCCAGCCTCTTGCGCCTGCGCCAACGGCTCCAAGCGCCCAATGTCCGCCTCATGCTGGTCCGGCGACGTCCCGCCGACCGCTATCAACGGCAGGAACCGACGCCAAAACGTCAAAGTCTCGCGTCCGCGCGTCTCGCTCTTGTGCCAAAACCTCGGCATAACTTCAATAAATCGAACTTTTCAACCGGCAAACCCGATGGGGCGGGCAGTCCGCCGCCCATCGAACGTGTGATTTGCCCAGCAGCGGCGCGCACGGAGTGACGCGCCCAGCCGGAATCGCCTTTGCCGCCGCGTAATCGTCCAGTTGCAGGTCGGGAACAGCTTTTTGATTGTGGTAAATAATTTAGCATAATTAAAAAGCTGTTTATCCGGCGCGTCAAGTCATTCCCAAGGCGGATTTGGACGAATCCGAAGCGTATCTGGACGAGTCCGAGGTGCATCAGGACGTTCCCACCCCACATCAGGACGAGTCCGACCCGCAAAATGTCATTCCCAACCCGCAACTGGACGTTTACTAAGGCGAAAAAGCCGTTCACCCGGCGCAGGAGGACGTTCACCAGCCGGGACGATTGGGAAATCAAAATGGGCGGAACGAGATCCCATCCGCGCCGACCAAATCAATCTACGTTCAAGACGCCCTGAAGAAATCAGACCTTGAGCGAGCCACGGAAACCCCGGCCGCTGTAATACGACTCCGCGCCGTTGTGACCGATGAAGACGCGGCCGTAACGACGATCACCATAAATCGCGCCGCCGAGGTCCCGGATCTCCGCCGGCGTCTTCAACCAGCTCGACGATTTCGTGTCGAACTCGCCCAGCTTTTGCAGCGCGAAATATTCCTCCTCCGTCAACACCGCCACGCCCATGGCCACCGCCGCATCCAGGACGCAGTTTTTGGGTTTGTGTTCCTTCCGCGCATCCAACGCCGCGCGGTCGTAGCAAAAACTGACGCGGCCCTTGGGACTTTGCGCGGAACAATCCATGAAGATGAACTCGCCCGACTTTACGCCGACCACATCCGGTTCGCCGCCGGTGCGTTCCATTTCCGCGAGCGACCACAGTTTTTCCGGCCTGGCCTCCAACCGCGCCTGCACCTTGGCCCACACCAAACCCGGGTGACGGGCCTTGTTCGCGTCAAACCGGGCTTTCAACGCGGCCAGCAGCTCGTCACGTTGTTGGGGGGATAATTCTTTTTTCATTTCAATGCCTTTTGTTTGCGCGGATTCGTTGGAAGGCATTCTGCCAGAATCCCAACGGGATTCAATCACTCAGCCCAGGGTTGCTCGGCACGAGCTACCCTGGGTAAACAATCAAACAAATCAGTTCAACCCTGAAAGGGTTGAATCAAACCGCCGCATCCCGCATTATTCCGCCGTGCCACAATCCCTCGCCAAAATTCTCGTTTCAGGATGAATTCCGGCAATTGTTGCGCCGTTACGAAATCCAATTTGACGAACAGTATGTGTGGGATTGATTCAACCCGCGTCGTGAACACATCCGGGGCAAACAGAATTCCAGATTTATCCCGAAGGGATTAAATCATTCAGCCCGGTGTTGGCGATGCAATCGCCTACGCCGGGTGATGTGTTAGAAAATGAAACAACCCCAACGGGGTTGCATCTGATTCAACCCTTTCAGGGTTGATGAAATTTGGGGGACGATCACCCAGGGTAGGTGCTCCTCGCCGGTCCGGCTCGGACCACCAACCCTGGGCTGAGTGATGAAATCCCGTTGGGATTCTGAACTGGTTCACGACTGTATATTTCATTATTGTTCGATTGGTTATGGCAAAACGACGCCCGACAATTCCGACAACGACGCAAACGGAATTGCTTACGCAAAGTAGGCGGCGGTGTTGCTTGTGTTTTGGGCTCAAGTCAGACATTGAAGTTAAAGATGGGCAAATTGCGCATCTCGACCGCAATCCTTCAAACAACCGCTTGGATAATTTGGCTTGGCTTTGCTTGCCTCATCACGATGACTACGACTCCATTCGTCGCCAAACAAAACGGTTAACTCCGGAGGAAGTGAAGGCGTATCGCGCAAAACTTTACGAGCAACTTTCAAAGCCGCCGTTCTCCTCTTCTGTAGCCGAAGAACCCATCGACTACTGCGAGGAATCGGATATAGCACTTAACGCTATCTACCGTTATGCAGAGGCTGACAAACCAACTAGCAAGGTGATAGCCGCAGAAATTCTGACTCGAATTGAAAAGCTATATCAATTCTATCGCCTGGAAAAATTTGAACATGAACAACTGGAGCGTTTCAATCACTCCGAGGCTGATTTAGACACGCATTACTGGAATATTCGTCACCGACTTTTAGAGCAGCTGGGATTGCCAAGTGGCATCTATGGTTTATCGCTGGAAGAAGAAATGCCGACTTCGCACTGGCTGAAATCCGCTCGGCGTCTTGCAAAGAAGTGGGCTGCCGGGGAACTTTCCTATGAGCAATGCAAAGACGTGCTCTGGGTTTTTGACACCGAATTTGATCTCGACCCGTTCTATATGCTTTTCGGCATTCCTGCCGATAATATGTCCCGCATGCAAATGCGCGCGTTGAAAGCATTCATTTTTGAACACGGACAGCGAGAATATTACCCATTCCTAACGCAAGGGACGGATGATGTTCCTTTCTGAAACAGAAGCGTTTTCCACTCTTGAAATTGCTGCGGCTCACAGAGCCGCACTCCGCCGAAGTCACGCCTTCGCGTAAACCTCCGCGCCTTTTTCCACGAACTATTTCGACTTTTCCTCCATCCCCTTCTTCAGTGCCGCTTCCTCGGCGAGGCCTTGTTCGGCGGCGTATTTGCGGACGTCTTCGGTGTTCATGCGGGTTTTGCCACTGGCTTGCCATTCTTCACGGCAATCAACGGCAGGCCAAGCCGAAGATTTTCCGTGCGGACCCGGCGGGCAGCGCGGCGCAACGCGCGGCGGGCAGGCGCAATGAAGTCGTCCTGGGTTTTGATTTTACGTCCGGCGCTCATGGCAAAAGCATACGCTGCAATTCCACCGGTGTGCAAGTGCGGGAATCCGCGAGCAGTTCCGGCGGGTTCATCAGGTTGCCCCAAAGCGCCCAGCGGTCGGCCAGCGGCGCGTAGTCGCAAACGAAATGCCGCAACCCGCGCGCGAACCGCCGCCGGATGTCCGCCACGGGAACGTTGTGGCCGCCCTTCTTCACGCGCTCGCGCACGCGGGCGACGGCGTGGGCGGGCTTGGGCAGCCAGAGGAAATGGATGTAAACCCGGAAACCGCGCCGCTGCGCCGCCCGCAGCAACCGCAGGTAGGCGCGTCCGCTCAAGGTGCTTTCCACGGCAAACGTTTCCCGCCGCGCGACCAGTGATTTAAATTCAGAGAGGAGCAACCGTCCCGCCTTCATCGCCGCGATTTCCGGCGACAACGGCGAGAGTCCGAGCGCGAGATAATCGGCATTCAGAAAGTTCGGGCAGCCGACTTCCTTCAAGAGAAATTCCCGCGCAAAAGTGGTCTTGCCCGCGCCGTTGCAGCCGGCAATCAGATAAATGGTTGGCGGCTGCGCGGACATGAATCACGCCTTCGCGTAAACCTCAGCGCCCTTTTCCACGAACTCTTTCGACTTTTCTTCCATCCCCTTCTTCAGTGCCTCTTCCTCGGCGAGGCCTTGTTCGGCGGCGTATTTGCGGACGTCTTCGGTGATCTTCATCGAGCAGAAATGCGGGCCGCACATGGAGCAGAAGTGCGCGGTCTTGGCGCCATCCTGCGGCAGGGTTTCGTCGTGGAATTCGCGCGCGGTCACGGGGTCGAGCGCGAGATTGAATTGATCTTCCCAGCGGAATTCAAAGCGCGCCTTGGAGATGGCGTTGTCGCGGTATTGCGCGCCGGGATGGCCTTTGGCCAGGTCCGCCGCGTGCGCCGCGATCTTGTAGGTGATGACGCCGTCTTTCACGTCTTTCTTGTTCGGCAGGCCGAGGTGTTCCTTGGGCGTGACGTAGCAGAGCATCGCACAACCATACCAGCCAATCATTGCCGCGCCGATGCCGCTGGTGATGTGATCGTAGCCGGGCGCGATGTCGGTGGTGAGCGGTCCGAGCGTATAGAACGGCGCTTCACCGCACCATTCGAGCTGCTTGACCATGTTCTCCTCGATCATGTGGATGGGCACATGGCCGGGACCTTCGTTCATGACCTGCACGCCCTTGGCCCACGCGCGTTTGGTGAGTTCGCCCTGCGTTTCGAGTTCGCCGAACTGCGCCTTGTCGTTGGCATCCGCAATCGAGCCGGGCCGCAAACCATCGCCGATGGAGAAGGAAACATCGTATTTGGCCATGATGTCGCAAATGTCGTCCCAGTGCGTGTAGAGGAAATTTTCCTGGTGATGCGAGAGGCACCACTTGGCCATGATGCTGCCGCCGCGCGAAACGATGCCGGTCATGCGGCTCGCGGTCATCGGCACGAAACGCAGCAGCACACCGGCGTGAATGGTGAAATAATCCACGCCCTGCTCAGCCTGCTCGATGAGCGTGTCGCGGAAGAGTTCCCACGTGAGGTCCTCGGCGCGGCCATTTACTTTTTCGAGCGCTTGATAGATCGGCACGGTGCCGATGGGCACGGGCGAGTTGCGCAAAATCCATTCGCGCGTGGCGTGGATGTTCTTGCCGGTGGACAAATCCATGACAGTGTCCGCACCCCATTTGATGGACCAGCGCATCTTTTCCACTTCTTCTTCGATGGACGAAGCCACGGCGCTGTTGCCAATGTTGGAATTTATTTTCACCAAGAAGTTGCGGCCAATAATCATCGGCTCGTTTTCTGGGTGATTGATGTTCACCGGAATGATGGCGCGGCCGGCGGCGACTTCGCTGCGAACGAATTCGGGCGTGATCTCCTTCGGAATGCGCTGCGGAAACTTTTTGAAAACGGACGGGGTGAACTCGCTGCTGGCGAGCTGCTGCGAACCCGCGTGTTGTTTGTCGAGCTGGTTGCGGACGATGTCATTCGCCATGTCCGAGATGCGGGCGCGGCCCATGTTCTCGCGGATGGCGATGAATTCCATCTCCGGCGTGATGATGCCGGCGCGGGCGTATTGCAATTGAGTAACGACTTTGCCTGCTTTCGCGCGGAGCGGCTTGCAACGCTGACCGAGCAGTCCGGGAAATTCCACGAGGCGGTTCTTCTCCGCGACGCTCGCAAACTCGGCGTGCTTGCCGGAAAGATAGCCGTTGTCCATGGGCTTCACTTCGCGCCCGTCGTATTCCTCCACGTCGCCGCGTTTCAAAATCCAATCGCGGCGCAGCGCGGGCAAACCTTCCTCGGACTTGCCAGTGAACGCGGGATCGCCCCACGGCCCGCTGCAATCATAGACGCGCACGGGTTTGTTCGGGCGCACGTCGCATTCATTGATCGTGGTGGGCGAGAGCTGAATCTGGCGCATCGGCACACGGATGTCGGGGTGCAACTGGCCTTCGACATAAACGCGTTTGGAGGCGGGCAACTGCTCGCTGCTGTGCGGTTCGAACGATTCTTTGGTCGCGATCATAATTTTTTTGGAAGGAAAGCCGGAGAGAGATTTTCGTTACGCCGGCATTATCCGGATCAAGTTCACGGGTCATTGGCGCTCGCGCGGCAAACTCTCAGCGTCGCCCAAAGGCGATTTGGCTCCCCGAACGTGACAAGGTTAAGGCGATTCACCGGCAGCGTCAAGCGCACGAACCGCCCACGGCGTTTCAAAACAAAAAAGGGCGCGCCGCAGAAATTTTATATTTTTCAAAAACTTAACGTGCCGTCGCCCGCGCCTTTGGTTAATTTGTCCCGCACAACTTATTTTTTATGCCCAGCTTGAATGTTACCGCCGCCGCGCGCGTCTGCGACCTCGTCAACGAAGCCGCGACCAAAGAAATTCCTGATGTCCTGCAACAGCACAGCACTTCGACCAACGGCCTGACCGAGGACGAAGCGGCAGCGCGGCTGGAAAAATTCGGCCCCAACCAGGTCGCGGAAGAAAAGCATCAAGGCTGGCTGCAGCGGATTTATCTCGCCGTGCGCAATCCGCTGGTGATTCTGCTGTCCGTCCTGGCGATCATCACGTTCGCCACGGCGGGTGGCCCGTCAGACATCGCGGGCGGCGTGCTGATGGTGGCGATGGTGCTGCTGGGAATTTCGTTGCGCTTCATTCAGGAAACCAAGGCCGACAACGCGGCGGCAAAACTCAAGGCGATGATCAGCGTCACCGCCACGGTCGTGCGCGACGGGCAACCGAAGGAAATTCCGCTCAAACAACTCGTGCCCGGCGATGTGGTAAAACTTTCCGCCGGCGACATGATTCCCGGCGATGTGCGACTGCTGTCGGCGAAGGATTTATTTATCATCCAAGCCACGCTCACCGGCGAATCCATGCCGGTCGAAAAAACCGACGCGCGCGACACGCGCACGAATGTTTCCTCGATCGAGCACACGAATATCTGCTTCCTCGGCACCAGCGTGGAAAGCGGCTCGGCCACGGCGGTCATCGTCGCCACCGGCGCACAGACGTATTTTGGCAAACTCGCCCGCAGCCTCGCGGACAACCAGGTGGAAACCGCCTTCGACAAGGGCGTAAAAAAATTCACCTACCTCATGCTGCGTTTCATGGTCGTGATGGTTCCGTTGGTGTTCGTCATCAACGGAATCACGAAACACAATTGGAAAGAGGCGTTCTTCTTCTCGCTCGCCGTCGCCGTCGGGCTGACGCCGGAGATGCTGCCGATGATCGTTTCCGTCTGCCTGTCCAAGGGCGCGCTGGCAATGTCGAAGAAAAAAGTCATCGTCAAGCGGCTGCATTCCATCCAGAACTTCGGCGCGATGGATGTGCTCTGCACCGACAAAACCGGCACGCTCACGATTGACCACGTCATCCTCGAAATCCACTGCGACGTCTTCAAAAAGGAGAGCGCCGAAGTGTTGCGCGACGCGTATCTCATCAGCCATTTTCAAACGGGCTTGAAAAACGTCCTGGATCGCGCCGTGCTAAAATACACCGAGCTTCACCACGAACTTTCCGTGGACAAATATGTGAAGGCCGACGAAATCCCCTTCGATTTTTCCCGCCGCATGATGTCCGTCGTCGTCGAAGGCCCGGACGGCGTGCGCCAGCTGTTGACCAAGGGCGCGCCGGAAGCGGTGTTTGCCAAGTGCACACATTTTGAAAGCGACGGCGAAATCTTTCCGATGGAACCAATCCTCGTCGGCAACCTCATCGAGCAAGTGAATGATTTGAGCAGCGACGGTTTTCGCGTGCTCGCGATTGCAAATAAAAAAGTCGGCGCGCAGGCCGCGTATTCCAAGGCGGATGAAAACGAGCTTGTATTGACGGGCTATCTGGCGTTTCTCGATCCGCCCAAGGACACCGCGAAAAAAGCCATCGCCGTGCTCCGCCAGCAGGGCATCACGATCAAAGTTTTGACCGGCGACAACGATCTCGTGTCGCGCAAAGTCTGCACCGAGGTCGGCATCAACGCCGAAAAAATCATCCTCGGCAACGACGTCGAAAAAATGAACGACGAGCAGCTCGCCGTGGCCGTCGAGACGACGGACGTGTTTGCGCGCCTTTCACCGGCGCACAAAAAACGCGTCGTGCAGGCGTTGCAAAAAAACAAGCACGTCGTCGGCTTCATGGGCGACGGCATCAACGACGCGCCCGCCTTGCGCGCCGCCGACGTGGGCATTTCCGTGGACAACGCGGTGGACATCGCCAAGGAATCCGCCGACGTCATCCTGCTCGAAAAAGATTTGATGGTGCTGGAAGAAGGCGTGATCGAGGGCCGCAAAGTGTTTGTGAACATTTTGAAATACATCCGCATGGGCGCGAGTTCCAACTTCGGAAACATGTTCAGCGTGCTCGGCGCGAGCGCGTGGCTGCCGTTTTTGCCGATGCTGCCGATCCAACTGCTCACGAACAACCTGCTCTACGATTTTTCGCAGGTGCCGATCCCGACCGACAACGTCGCCACGTCGCAAATCGCCAAGCCGCGCCCGTGGGCGATGGGCGAGATCGCGCGATTTATCATGTTCATCGGCCCGATCAGCTCGATTTTCGATTACACGACGTTTGCCGTCATGTGGTTTTTCTTCAAGTGCAGCAACCTCGCCCTGATGCCGGTGGAAATGGCGACGCGTTTCGCCGGCGTCACCGACCCGGACAAGGTCTATGCCGCCTCGCTGTTTCAAACCGGCTGGTTCGTCGAGTCCATCATGACGCAGACGCTCATCATCCACGTCATCCGCACGAACCTGATTCCCTTCGTGCAATCGCGTTCGAGCTGGCAGCTTTCGATGACGACGATCTTGATCATGGGCATCGGCGGGTATCTGCCGTATTCGCCGCTCGCGCCGATCCTGCATTTCGTGCCGCTGCCGTGGCAGTTCTGGCCGATTCTTGCCGCAACCTTGCTTTGCTACGTTGGTCTGACACAAGTCATCAAGACGTGGCTGGTGCGGAAAAAATGGATTTGAAAATTAGAAAATAAAAACGCCGTTCCGTAAAAATCGGAACGGCGTTTTTTTGTTTCCACAAATTGAATTCGGCGTCAGTTTTTCACCGCCGCCAGCGCCGCGCGCTTTTTTTCCAGCGAGGCTTTCGCCTGCGGGAACAAGGTTTCCATGCGATTGATGAACTCGTCCGGGTTGCCCAAGCCAAGCGTCTCGGCCAGCGGCAGAGCGAGCAGGCCGGCCTTTTTCACCCAGAACGGATCCGCTGTTTCGCCGGCGCGCAGGCCGGCACCCGTCCAGGTGTCAAACACGTCGAGGTAGCTGTCGCGCGCCAACCGCAGGACGACGACTTGGTTCGTGCCCGTCAGCGTCGCCGCGATTTTTTCCAGCACCAAGCCGTAGCCGGTTTTGGCCTCGCTGCGCGCGGCGACATCCGCATACGGGGAATTGAACACCTGCGCAAAGGAGTTCGTCGCGGCGGCATAATTCAATAGCTGCAACTGGCACATGGCCAGGCCGACCCAGGCGAGCGCGCCGGACTCGCTGGCCGGATTGGCCTGGATGATCTGCGCGAACTGATTGGTGGCGTTTTCAAAATTGATGAACGGCCGGTTCGTGTCCGACGAATCCAACTGCATCAGCACGCCGCCGTAGGCAAACCTCGCCTGGGTTGTCAAATCAGGCGGACTGTTTGTGTCAGCCAGCAGGTCGGTCAGCAGCTTGGTGAAATAGTTCGCCGCGTCCGGAAAATCCTGCCGGCCGACGGCCGCGCGGCCGGCCATCAGTTGCGCGGGATAAAACAGGGCGGAATTTTTCCACGCCGGCGTCTGGAAAATCAGCTCGTAGTTCTGCTCCGCCAGCGCAAAGTTCGTTCCGCCCAGCCGGAAAAAATGATCCGCCACCCACCACTGCGCCAGCGGCGCGTTCGTGTCCGCCGGAAACCGGGTGACAAACGTCGTCAAAATTTGGAAGGCGTTCGTCTCGCAGCCCGCCTGGTAATTGGCCACGCCCAGCAAGTATTCCACCTGCGGGAGCAGGCCGTTCGTCGGATGATTTTTCAGCCATGCCGCGTAATCCATGATGGCCGCCGGCCAGTTTGCCTCGCGCTCGAACGTCCGCGCCACCGCCAATTCGGCCTGCGGCGCGAGCGGCGAATCCGGAAACAGCCGGGCAAATTCCTGGAACACCTCGCGCGCCTTCTCCGGCAGATTGAAATCCGAAAACGCCTCGCCGAGCAGCAATTGGCCGTTGTCCGCGAAGTCGCTCGCCGGAAAATCCCGGAGCAGTTTTTGCATCGCGGCCTCCGCGTCCGCCATGTCCCGCAGCTTCAGATCCGTCCGCAAAATCTGGTAGAGCGCGCGGTCGCCCAAAGATTTTTCCACTTCCGGGAAGGCCGCGAAATCATTCAACACGGACCGGTAGTCCTCCCGCGCGCCGGCAAAATCCCCCAGCATGAACAAAGCGTCGCCGGTCTTGAATCTTGCCACGGCCAGGTCCGCCGACGCCGGCAGCCGCTGCGCCGCCGCACGGAAATCCACGAGGCTGTTGGTGAATTCGCCCTCCTTCCAGTTGCACCAGCCCCGGTCCAGGCACGCCTTGCCGGTCAGCGGGCTGTTCGTGAACGCGCCGATGAACTGGTCGAAATTTGTCTGCGCCGCCGACAACTGGTCCGGCACCGCCGTGGCCAGGAAATCTTTCAGGTGCAGTTCGCCCAACGTCAGCAGCGCCAGCGCCGCCGTCGGCGAATTGGGAAACTGCGCCAGATATTTTTCCAGGCTCGCCGTCGCATTGGAGACATCGTTCTGCGCCGCCGCCAGCGCCGCGATTTTCAGGATCGCCTCGCGCTGGCGTTCCACCGGCGCGCTGTTGGTCAAGTTTCCCGACCACGCGGCGATGGCGGCGGCGGGCTGGTTCTTGTTTTCCAGCACCGTCGCCAGCATCGCCACGCTGTCGGCCAGGCGCGCGGCGTCTTTCGCCGACTGCATCAAATTGGTCGTGACCGCCAGCGCCGCGTCGAGGTCGTTCACGCCGAGCGCGACCTGATACTGCAAATTCAGCCGCTCCCAGTCCTGTTCCGGCGCGAGGATTTTGGGATTGAGCAGCGCCAGAAATTTTCCGGCGGCGGCGAAATCGGCCTGCGCCAGCTTCGATTGCGCCAGCGAAAGCCGGCCGTTGATGACCAGCGCATTGTCCGAATCAAGCTGCGCCGCGCGCGCGAAGACGCCGTTCGTCGCCTCCAGCAGCGCGTCGTGGCGCGGCCAGTCGGGGAACCGCGCATACGCCGCCGCCGCCTCGACCACCGCCGTCAGCCGCAGCGGCGAGTCGGGAAAGTTTTTGGCGACCGTGGAAAATGTTTCCGCCGCGTTGGTGAAGTCGCCATTCGCGAACTGCGCCTCGCCGAGCCAGTAAGTGTAGGCGTCGGCCAAACCGCCCGCGCCGGCCGCGCGCGGCGACAGCAGCGCGGCGGCGGCGGCGTATTTGCCCTGCTTGAACTGCGCCTGCGCCTCCGCCAAGACCGCCGCCGGCACCTTGTCCGACTTGGGAAACTGCCGGGCGAACTGCGCGAACTGCGTCTCCGCGCGGTCCCAGTTTTGGTCCTGAAACGCCGCCGTCGCCGCCGCGAACGCGCGCTCCTCGCGGGACGCGGCCAAGAGCTGCCCGCCGCCCAGGACGAGCGCGGAAAAAATCAAAAACCATCGCCGCAATAAAGCCATGCGCCGAATCTAAACGACACGGCGTAATGACAAAAGCGGGAAATCCAGAAGTTTCAACGCGCACCTGGCTCCGTGGCAGGGCGGCGCTGCTGCGCCGCCTCGGGAAAGCCGAGCAGCAGCTCGGCCCTACCGCACCAAATGTTTTGCCCTTGCGCGACGGGACGGTTCTGGGAAGATTCATTCATGGCCGAGGCGATATTGGAATTAGCCCAAATCGGCTCGACTCAATCAGTGTCAGGCATACTCCGCATCTGTTATGAATGCGACACCAAATAACAAGAGAAGCTGGTGGCAGATTATTGTTTTTGTTGAGGAGGCTTATCTCGCCTTGACTGGTTTTGTATTTTTTATCTTGGCGGGTGGTCGAATTGATACGGATGGCCCGACAGCGGCATTTATGGGTTTGAGTTATTTGGCTGTAATCGTTGCTTTGCTTATTTCAGGCGTCTTACTTATTGCTTTGGGCAAGAAGAAGCCCGGAGTTGTTGCCTTGGCGATTGCATTGGGCGCATTTGGATTGCTAGTTTTACTGATGCCAGCGTTCGCGGCACTCAAAAAACACACATGAGCCGTATGCCTAATATGGAGTTAGGCCACACTTCCGTTTACCCCAGCACGCTCTTCAAATAATGCCCAGTAAAGCTCGCGGCGCAGTGGACGATTTTTTCCGGCGGGCCTTCGGCCACGATTTTCCCGCCGCCCGAACCGCCTTCCGGCCCGAGGTCAATGATCCAGTCCGCCGTCTTGATCACGTCCAGGTTGTGCTCGATGATGAGCAGCGTGTTGCCCGCGTCGCGCAGCTTGAACAGCACTTCCAGCAGCTTCGCCACATCGTGAAAATGCAGGCCGGTCGTCGGCTCGTCCAAAATATAGAGCGTCTTGCCGGTGGCCTTGCGCGACAGCTCCGTTGCCAGTTTCACGCGCTGCGCCTCGCCGCCGCTCAACGTCGTCGCCTGCTGGCCGAGCCGGATGTAGCCCAGCCCGACTTCCGCGAGCGTCAGCAACGGATCGAAAATTTTCGGCACCGCGCGGAAAAAAGTCACCGCCTCCTCCACCGTCATGTCCAGCACGTCCGCGATGTTCTTGCCCTTGTAGGCGATTTCCAGCGTCTCGCGATTGTAGCGCTTGCCGTTGCACGCCTCGCACGTCACATACACCGCCGGCAGAAAATTCATTTCAATTTTTAGCACGCCGTCGCCTTCGCATTTTTCGCAGCGCCCGCCCTTCACGTTGAAACTGAAACGTCCCGGCTCGTAGCCGCGCACTTTTGCTGCTGGCAATTTTGCGAACAGGTCGCGGATGTGGTTGAACATGCCGGTGTAAGTCGCCGGATTGCTGCGCGGCGTGCGGCCGATCGGCGACTGGTCAATCACGATAACCTTGTCGAGGGATTCAAAACCGCGCAACGCCTTGTGTTCACCAGGGCGCTCCTTCGAGCCGAAAAATTTTCGGAACAGCGCGCGCTGCAAGATGTCGCTGACCAGCGTGCTCTTGCCCGAACCGCTCACGCCGGTGACGCAGGTGAACGTTCCGAGCGGAATCCGCACGTCAATGTCCTGCAAATTGTTTTCCGTCGCGCCGACAACTTCCAGCCAGCCCTTTTCCTCCGTCGGCTGGATTCGCTTTTTCGGAACCGGAATGGCCAGCTCGCCGGTCAGGTATTGGCCGGTCAAAGATTTTTTGGCCGCGAGAATCTCCGGCAACGTGCCCGCCGCCACCAGTTCACCGCCGTGGACGCCCGCGCCCGGGCCGAGATCCAAAATGTAATCCGCCGCGCGGATCGTGTCCGCGTCGTGCTCGACGACCAGCACCGTGTTGCCCAAATCGCGCAGGCCTTTCAACGTGGCGAGCAGGCGGTCATTATCGCGCTGGTGCAGGCCGATGCTCGGCTCGTCCAAAACATAAAGCACGCCGACGAGCGCCGCGCCGATCTGCGTCGCCAACCGGATGCGCTGCGCCTCGCCGCCGGAGAGCGTGCCGCTCTCGCGGTCCAGCGTGAGATAAGCGAGGCCGACGTTTTTCAGGAAGCCGAGCCGCGCGCGGATTTCCTTGATGACTTCGCCGGCGATCTTGAGCTCGAACTCCGTCAGCCTGAGCGCGGCGAAAAACTCATCGGCCTTTTCCACCGACAAGCCGCACACATCCATGATGGACTGGCCGGGAATCTTGAGAGTTTTAGATTTTGAGTTTTTAGTTTTGAGCTTGGAAACAAACTGGTCGCCGCCGAGCGTCACGGCGAGGATTTCCGGCTTCAACCGTTTGCCGCCGCAGACATCGCAGAACTGCGGCGTCATGTAGGCCTTGAGGCGGTTGCGCATGAATTCGCTTTCGCTCTCGGTCGCGAGGCGTTCCAGGTTCACGAGCACGCCCTCGAACGGCCGGTCAATCGTGCTGACCTTGCCGCCGCGCCAGAACTTGAACGCGACGTTGTCCTCGCCGGAACCGTTGAGCAAAACCGCTTTGAAATTTTCCGGCAAGTCTTTCCACGGCGTCTGCAAATCCACATTGAAATGCCCGGCGACGCTCCGCAGCATGGCCTTGTAATAAATGTTCATCCGCTTGCCGGCGCGGCGCCACGGCTGGATGGCGCTCTCCAGCGGCTCGTCAAAA
>Ga0302197_10001301_pt1 | contig 24444 bp, 15 predicted proteins | sample II_Bog_N2_1_FD_193526 | JGI IMG/M metagenome (GOLD analysis project Ga0302197, IMG submission 193526) | Peat permafrost microbial communities from Stordalen Mire near Abisko, Sweden - II_Bog_N2_1 | ecosystem: Environmental > Terrestrial > Soil > Wetlands > Peat | place: Sweden: Abisko...
CAGAGGACACGCTCTGCATTTTTCTCATCAGCGGAGGCGCTTCGGCGATGATGGAACTGCCGCTGGACGCGTCGATTTCGCTTGAAGACACGGTTGCGTTTCACCAGGCGCTCGTCCATAGCGGTGTGTCTATCGTTGGGATCAATTGCGTGCGGAAACATTTCTCCGCGGTCAAAGGCGGCCGTCTCGCGCTCGCGGCGGATAAGGCGCAGAAGATTTCGCTGCTGGTTTCGGACGTGCCACCTGCACATCTTGACGCGCTTGCATCGGGCCCGACTATCTCCGATCCCACAACCGTTGCAGAGTGTCGCGAGATTCTTGCGCGCTATGGGTTGATGGAACGGTTTCCGGCTTCGGTGCGCCGATTCTTCGCGTCGCCGGAATTGCCGGAGTCGCCAAAGCCGGGCCAGCTGATTTCGCGAAGTTGGAAGCTGCTGGACAGCGCGGAGTTTGCCGAGCTGGCGAGCAGGCATGCGGCGCGGCTTGGATTCCACACGGTGATCGACAACACCTGCGACGACTGGAGTTATGAAGCCGCAGCGGACTATCTCCTCGACCGGATGCGGCAGTTTCGCCGGGATCATCCGCGCGTCTGCCTGATCTCGGCGGGCGAGGTAACGGTGCGATTGCCGAGCTCTTTCGCGGAGAGCGGTGGTTCCATTTCCTACACGGCCGGGCGAGCGACCCATACAGGAGGGCGGAATCAACATTTTGCTCTGTACTTCGCGACCCGACTGCGCGCGGCGGACGGGCCTATCGCTGTGCTGTCGGCCGGGTCGGACGGCATTGACGGCAACAGCAACGCGGCAGGTGCCATTGTTGACGAACACACGCTGGATGGGAAGTATCCGGCGATGGCTGCGCAAGCTACCGGCAGCGTCGAGGCAATTTCGCGGCGAACGAGTGCGGAGCGCGCTCTGGAGGAGTTCGACTCCTTCACGTGGCTGAACGGCATCGGCGCTACCGTTGTCACGGGACCTACGGGTCACAATCTGCGCGATCTTCGAATTTTGCTTTCGGCTTAAGGTGCGATACTTAGGACGTACGTGTCCCGGCAGCTAAATTATCAATAAATCAAGCACTTGCGGTTCATATTCTTACGAGTTGTCAAGTCCAGTGATCAGCCGACATATATCCTCCGCCGACCGCGACCTTTGCGGCAAAGATCACGTCAGTACCCTTGATGGCCTAGTAAGGCTAACAATCGGGACGATGCGTTGACTAGGCGGGGTTTCACAGGGTTGGCAGAACGTATCGCTCGAGGCGCTACTTCTCGGTCTGACCGGGTTCACCCTAATGGGGACCGTTCGTTGTCCGAATCAATAGAGGAGCGCCGGAATGTTGAATAAGGTAAGTCGAGGGGCTGGGCCAAGGGCTTGCCGCGTTGCAATTATCGGTGGCGGCCCGGGTGGGTTGATGACGGCGTATGAGCTGCAACAACGATGCTCCGCCCCGTATGAAGCCACCATATACGAGGCAAGCTCGCGGCTGGGCGGCAAGATTCTAACGCAAGAATTTACGGCGGCTCCGGTAACTTACGAAGCGGGCGCGGCCGAACTCTACGACTACTCGCAGATTGGGGAAGATCCGCTGCGCGAGTTAATCGAGAAACTGGGGCTGACGGTCAAGCCGATGAGCGGAAGCGCAGTCGTCATTAACGACGAGGTTCTGCGTGATTTCGACGACGTTGGCCGCGTGTATGGAGAGCCGGCCCGGCAGGCGCTGTTGGAGTTCGACGCACGGGCCAGGCAATGGATGAGTCCGCAGGAGTACTACGACTCTGACTGGAGAGAATCGAACGCCGATCCGATGGCGAGCAGGACTTTCCACGATGAACTGGCGCGGGTCCCGGACGAGGCAGCGCGGCGGTATCTTCGCACGCTGGTGCATAGCGATCTGGCCACGGAGCCGCATCGCACGAGCGCGGCGTATGGCCTGCAGAACTATCTGATGAACGACGCCAGTTATATGCAGCTCTACACCATTGAAGGCGGCATCGAGCGATTGCCTCGGGAGTTGGCGGCGCAGGTTGAGGCGCGGATACTGCTCCGCGAGCCCGTGGTTCGGGTAGAACGCGCAGAGGGAGAGACGGTGCGCGTCATTTCCCGTCGAGGCGGTGCGATCGCATCCGAAGAGTACGACTTGGTGGTGGTGGCGCTGCCGAATGCCTGCATCCCGCTGATCGAATGGGGAGGCGAAGCACTGAGCGAGGCCATGCATCGCCACTGCGTCCACTACGATCATCCGGCCCACTACCTGCGAGTGAGCGTGCTTTTTCGCGAGGTGTTCTGGGGGGCCACGCTGAAGGGGTCGTACCTTATGCTGGATGCGTTCGGCGGGTGCTGTCTGTACGACGAGTCGTCGCGTAACGGCTGCACGTCCGCTGGCGTGCTGGGCTGGCTATTGGCTGGAGATGAGGCGATGGTCGCCGGCAATCATACCGACGAGCAGTTGATTCGCAGGGCGCTCGATTCTCTGCCTTCGTTTCTGCAAGGCGGGCGGGAGTCGTTCGTCGAGGGGAAGGTTCACCGCTGGATCGGCTCGGTCAATGGGCTTCCGGGCGGTTCGCCGGCGCTGGATATGGAATCGCGCCACATTCCAGAGCCAGCGCATCCGAATCTTTTCGCGGTTGGCGATTATCTGTTCGATTCGACCATCAACGGTGTTCTTGACTCGGCCGACTACGTGGCGGAATGCCTGACCGAAAAGATCGGGTCGCGTTCCAGTTCACGGATTACCGACCCAATCTACAGTGCGGTTCTATGAGCGATGCCAGCCAGGCTCTCCCTGCCGGCGCGAGCGAGCGTCGCATCCGATTTGTCGCGGAGGTCACGGGCGACGATGTTGTGTTGATGAAGTTCCATGACCCGGCGCCGCGGTATGCCGTCCTGATGGAGGGGGCGGCGCCAACTGGCGAGATTGCCGGAGATCGCAATCAGGTTCTGCATGTCGTGCTGTTGCCCGTGTCCACTACGGGGATTGAATCAGGTGTTGCGGATTGGTTGAAGAATACAACCGACCCAGACGCGCCGCTGCCGGTATTCGTAAAATATCGCGGTGTCGAGCTGATGTGGCGCCCCGGTCGTGCCGTGTTGCAATGCGACTTGGGACAAACGGATTTGCTTCTCGCGGCGGTCGTTGAGTTCACACACTATGAATTCGAGCTGCGGCAGATCGAGAACGAGATAGCGGAGGCATGGGGGGAACTGGAGCAGGACAAGGCGCTGGCATTCGAAGTGAAGGCTACCGATCTCGAACGCAGCGAAGCGGTGGGTGCGCGCATGAACCAGGCCTTGGCGCGACGCATACGTCTTGCGCGGATTGAGCCGCATCTCTACGAGCCGACAGCGACGTTGCCGCCGGTGGGCTGGAAGTTGGGCGAGGAACTGCGCGATCATGCGCGGATCGACGTGAGGCTGGAGACTGCCGATGGGCAACTCGAGGTCTTCGAAGGCGTTTACGAGATGAGCGGGCAGCGCATGGGCGAGTACCGGGCTGCGCGTGAGGAACACGTCCTCGAATGGGTAATTATCTTGCTTTTGGCCGCGGAATTGCTTCTGCTGCTAGTTCAAACAGTGTGGAAGCGCGGGTAATTCAGCCGTTCGGCCAACCATCATTCGCTGTCCGATGGTTGGTTCGATGGGCGATCAGTCTGGTTGCGGTCTTGCGATCATCTACTTGCTGGGACTCGTCGACGTAATGTGAGCGTAGTTCCAGATGGTTGAGGCTACGGATTTCTCCGCTCCTGCGAGGCCATAGACCTTGCCTGCACCTTCGATGACGTAATACTCGTTCGCCGCGTGGGCACGTCCGCCCATTCCGGCGCCGCCGGCGGCAATCGGCATTTCTACGGGAACGACACGTTCTCCGACTGACTGGTTTGAAAAGAGGTACGCAGGCCAGTATCCGCCTAGAATCGTTTCCGAACCAGAGGGAGTGGCGTATGGAATGCCGAAGTTGTCGAACGTCTGTTCGATCGCTTTGGCGATGTCCGTGTTGTAGGACATCTTCGCCCAGGGAACGTCGCCGATCAGCTTGACCTGGACATCCTTGTAGCCGTTCTTGTCCAGTTGGGCCCGCAACTTCTTTACGATCTCCGTTCCCTTCATGTTGGGGATGTAGCGGAAATTGTGTTTTGAGGTGATCTTGTTTGGCATGATCGCTCCAGCGCCGCCGGCGTACATGTTTCCCCCCCAGATGCCGTCGAGGTTAAAGCTGGTTCCGTAGCGAGACATCTTGAGCATGGTGAAGGGGTCGTCGGAGATGAAGCGGCCCACGCCAAGATTTTGCGCGGCCTGTTGCATATTGAGTTTGGCGGAGGCGGCTTTGAGTTGAGCCGTCTCATCCGGCGTCAACGGCTCCATGTCGTCGAAGAACCCGGCAATCTTCGGAGTGTTGCCGTCGTCGGAGACCAGAGAGCTGAGCATCTTGATGTGACGCCAGGCGACGCTATCGACCGAGCGTTTCCAGGAGCCGTGGATATCCGAGACGCTGGGCCCTCTTCCCCACGCTGTGCCGCTGGTGGTTAGCTCAACATAGACGCAGCCTTCGGAGCCGCCGGAGATACTGGCTCCGCCGCCTGGGGTTTGTCCGGCAAAACGCAGCATCGCGTCAGCGCCCTTTACCAGGTCGTAGTGATCCCTCATGAACTTACGCAAGCCAATGTCCATGCGCTCTTCGTCGCCTTCTGCGACAAAGATCAGGTTCACGGGAAGCTTGCCCATCGCCGCACGCATCGACATAAACGCTTCGAGCTGCGCGAGCTGCGGCCCTTTCGAATTTGTCGCGCCTCGGCCGATCAGTACCTTCTTGAAGGCAGGGTCGATGCCGGCGGTCTTGCCGTCGACAATTTTCGCAGCGAAGGGAGGGGCTACCCACAAATCGGGCTGAGTCACCGGCATGGTGTCGTACATCCAGTAGATGAGCAGGGTCTTGGGGGCGCCTTCGTCGCACTTGGCGTAGACCACCGGATTCCCGGGTGTTCCATACTCAGTTATGCCAACGTCATACACGCGAGTGGTTTGGCAGCCAAGCTTGTCGAAGAAACCCTTGACCATTTCCGCCGACTCGGGAATCCCTTCGCCACTGTTGGAGATGCTGGGTTGCTGAATCCAATGCTGGAAGTCTTCGACGTGCTCGTCGATGTGAGCGTCGATGTAGTCGTAGACCTTCTTCAGCTCAGGGTCAGTCTTGGTAAGGTCGGGATGAATCGTCTCGTCGGCTACGGCTCGGATATCCTGCTTCGCAGGCTGGGCAACTTGGGTGGTGGGCGTATTGCTCTTGCATCCGAAGATCAGGATGAGTAGAGGCAAAAGACACTTCGGCGTCTGCTTTAGAGTCATTGGATTGTCCTCGTAGCTGGAGTGCTAAATTGTCAGCGAGATTCTCAGAGTGAGCCGGAAACTTCAATTGCCGAGAGATGGCAACGATACTACAGGATTCGTCATCAAGTTCAGATAACGCTGCCAGCGTTCGGCATCGGTCGGGTTGCCAGCCTCAATAAGCGCCTTCACCGTGTCGACCCCCAAAGTGTAACTCAGCATGTAGCTGCGGTATTCATTCAGGTAGAGCAGAGTCGTTTCTCCATGCTGCATCAGGGTTTCCCGCTCCAGCGCGTCGGCCGCGCGGACAAACTCCAGTCTGCCATCAAGGTAGTCGCGCGCGATGGACGGCTCAGCGGTGTGCAGCGAGTCGATGAGTTTCTGCACTTCAAGATAACGCTCGCAGTCCAGACCTTTCAAGCCGGCGATCGGGAAAAGCAGGTCTCGCTCGATATGAAGCCGTTCGGCATCGGACAAGACCAGGCTAGGCGCATAGCTGGCTGCGGCCTCGGAGACATAGGATTGCGGGCTGAAGGTAAGTTGCACGCGAAATTCGTCAAGATGCTCGCCGCGAATCACGGCCACATCCCGCATGGTGTTGAAGACATGATGGCCGGGATAACCTTCGTGACACGCCAGGTTCATAATCCGGTCCACCGTCAGCGGATAGTCCATGTTGACTTCAATCACGCTGTGGGAGTTCCCCAGGTAATGGCTGAACGCGCTCCACGGCTTGAGGGAAACATACTCGACGTCGACATGTTCTCCCGGCGGCAGCGACATATGCTGCAAAGTCAACGCTCTGCATTGCTGCAACGCCGCGGACATCACGGCGGGAACGCGGTCGGGACGCACGATGAATTGAGCATCGAATCGAGAATAGGCCGCGGCCGGATCTTTGTCGTTCGCCAAGATGCGGGCTAGCTGCGCGCGTACTCTGGCGCGTGATGCGACGTCGTTGTCTGGAGGCGCGACTACGCCGAAGAGAGTGAGGCTTTCTTCGTCGAAGGTCCGGTTTCTGCCCTCTAGTTCCTCTGCTCGCAGTGCGACGGTGTCAATCTGAGCCAGCAGCGAGGCCTTTCGCCTGGCGTCGAACGAGGGGCTCTCGGGCATATTGCGCACTTGTGAGCTTAGCGCAAGCGCACTGTTATGAAGGCTATCGAGTACCTCAGGTTCGGTGCGAAGCTTGTCGAGTGTGGGATCGTCTCCCACATAAAAATCGAGCGAGTCAGGGTCGCGCTCGCCCAATTCAAGGGCCAGACCGAGATATTTCCGCACTGGGTCGTCTGGAGTTACGCGTGGATTGCCTTTTCCGTGGCAAGCCGACAGTACGAGCAGGCCGCAGACGCTTGCGCTTCGCAGTAACTCACAGATTCTTGGATGATTATCCAGTTTGATTTGCATTAAATCCTTCGGCATGCGGACTAGAAGTTACCTCGCCGTGTGAGAGCGATCCATTTCGAATGAAGAAATCGTGGAAAACTACTTTACTCATGCCACTAAATTTGTTATAAATTGATTCAACCACGCAACAACCTTGTATCTATCCGACATCGATAGCCCAACTGTCAGTCCTGCCAGTGAATCTTTCGGGGAGACGAACACCCTTACCTTTCTAAGGGATTTGTAACATCTTTCTTGACCGATGAATAATGGCAACTAGGATCACGACATGTCTCACGAACGCATTAACCCACGTATCGTCCGCACATTCGTATTAGATTCTGTCCGATAGACGCCTCACACAATCTGTAAGCCACTCTTCGAGCAACCCACGTCGTTTGCTCCAGTTGAGATAAGACCACACTCGACCGGGAGGAGCTGCATCTGTTGCCGGGGAGAAGTTTGCCTCTGCGCAGGTCGGCCCAGTCACTCGACAGCTCCGCGCTATTGGGAGCAGTGTCTGCAAACGGCCCAGCGTTACCGCATTTGAGAAAAATACATTTGCAATCGGAGGCAATAATGGCTTCATTGTTTCGGCGCATCGGTATCTTCAACTTGCTCCTGCTCTGCATTCTCCCGTTGTGCCTGCTGCCGGCGGCCCAGGCCCAAACCACGGCGACAATTGACGGCGTCGTGGCGGACGTTCAGGGCGGTGTCATTCAAGGAGCGACGGTGACAGTGACCAACACTGCTACCACCATCGCGCGCACGGTGACCACGGATGCCGGCGGGCGCTACCAGGTCGGTCAATTGATTCCTGGCCCGTATACGATCTCCGCTGAGGCGGCCGGATTCAAGAAGACTTTGCTTTCCGGCATTACGTTGCAGATTGCCCAAACCCTTAGTGAAAATGTCACCGTGCAGGTCGGCGACGCCAAGGGCGAAGTCGTCAACGTGACAGCCGAACCGTTGACGACTGACACCGAATCATCCTCCGTCGGCGAAGTCATCGACAATGCCAAGGTCGAAGAGCTGCCTCTGGCGAACCGGCAATTTTATGAGCTCGCGCAGATTGCTCCCGGCGTGCTGCCGCCCGCGCAGGCGTCGACTCTCGGTTTCCGCGGCGGGTTCAACGTCAACGGCGCGCCCGAGACGGACAACCAGTTCCTGGTGAACGGCACTTTCAACAACGACATGGGAACCAACCAGCCGTCCTTCCGGCCATCGGTTGAGACGATTGCGGAGTTCAAAATTCTTTCCGGCGTTTACTCCGCGGACTACGGCCGCTTCGCCGGCGGCCAGATCGTCATGGTAACCAAGCAGGGCACCAACCGATTTCATGGAAGTGTCTATGAGTTTATCCGCAACGGCGCGATCGAGGCCAAGCCATGGAGTCCTACTCCGCAGACGCTAACGCCGGCCTTCAAGCAGAACACATTCGGCGCAACCGTGGGCGGCCCGGCGATCCGGGACAAGGCCTTCTTCTTCTTCGGATATGAAGGCCAGCGTATTCGCCAGCAGATCGTCGCGGCCTCGACGGTGCCGACGCAGGATATTCTGGCAGGCTGCGAGCCAAGCAGCGTGCAGCTATATAACCCGTTCACAGGTGCGTTGCTGACTCCTCTATCGGCCGCGCCCACGACCGGAGCTTGCGCCAACATTGCCCCGGGCGCGGGTTTATCCGAGTACGATATCACCCAAATGAGCGACGCCAGCACCGTCCCCGTCAACCTATGGACAACTCCCTCCGCTCAGCTCGGAAAGTTGCTCACGGGTCTCGCCTATCCCTTGCCCAACACCAACATATCGGCTTCGAACGTCGTTCCATCCAACAACTACAACTTCAGCGAGACTCGTCAGGAAACCATGGACGAGTACAACACCCGTGGCGACTTCAAATATTCGGAAAAGGACTCCTTCTCCGGTACCTTTAACTACTTCCATGATCCCTCCTTCGAGCCCGAGAATAGCTTGTGCTCCTCACGTACATTGCCCAACTTTGGCTGCTATACCAACCAGCTCTCGACCTTGGCCAACGTCGGCGAGATCCACATCTTCAAGCCCACTCTGCTGAACGACGTCCGCTTCGGCTTCAGCCGCCTGGTGCAGCCTCGTATCCAGCAGGACAATACCTCGATCGGATCCGTCTGGCCTGGACTTCCCGGGCAGTTAGGCCAGACCGCAGTCCCTAACAACTACGGCGTTCCCAGCATCACGGTCACCAACTTCACGTCGACTGGCGGGCAGACCAACCTGCCTCAGGACCGCTGGACCAACCACTTCCAGTTCACGGACGCGATTACGTGGATTCACGGGCCCCACACTTTCAAATTCGGGTTTGACATGACCGACGTCAAGTCGACCGAATACGAAGTAACTACTGGACGTGGTTCGCTCACCTTCAGTAACACCTCCGCCAATACCAATAATGGCAACGCGGGTACTGGAGCCCCCGGCTCCGCCAATGGTCTCAAGGCCCACTATGGTACGACGGAGTATCCCATTGCCGACATGCTGCTCGGTCTCCCGTCGAGCTCGGCCGTTACCTCGACCGCGACGCCCTACACATACAACCGATTCTCGTCCTTCGACATGTTTGCGATGGACGATTGGAAAGTAACTCCCAACCTCACTCTCAACCTCGGGCTTCGCTACGAGGTCAACAACCCGGTCTCCGAGAAGAATGGCCAGATATCCACCTTCAGCATCAACACACCAAATCCCTACTATCAAACGGGGGCTGGGGTCTTCAGCAATCCAAACGGAGCTTGGGTCCAGGCGTCTCAGGATGGCACAAAGTCAATTTACCAGACGGATCGCCACAGTTTCGCGCCGCGCATCGGGTTTGCCTGGCAGCCGCTCGGAAACGACAAGACGGTGGTCAAGGGCGGCTTCGGCACCTTCTTCCAGGAGCCGATCCTCTACAACGAGTTCCTCAGCTACTCCCTGCAATATCCTCAACGCAAGCCCTACACCTTCACCTCTGGCGCGGTGAATCAGCAGGCAGGAACCGTCGCTGGCAGTTCCATCACTCTTACTCTCAACAACCCCTTCAACTCGGCACTGCTCCCAAATGCCAACGGCGAGGCATATTGCATTGCCAAGTCCGCGGGGTGCAACCTTCCCTCCGTCGCAGTTCCTGGTTGCGCCGCACCTTGCGGTCTTATCCCGGTCATCTCGGGGACCTATATAAATCCACGCTATGGCAACCCATATTGGGACGAGTGGACCTTCAGCATCGAGCGTCAGCTCAATCGGACAACGCTGGTCGAGGTCGGATATTACGGCTCCAAGGGAACCCAAATCAGCGGTACCAGCGTATTGAATTACAATACTACTGGCATAAGCCCTCCGGGCACTTCTACCGCCACAATTCAGTCCCAACGCGTCTTTCCCAACTGGAGCGGCATCAGTGACCACAAGACCGGTTTCAACTCAGAGTATGAGTCGTTGCCGGTGCGGCTCGAGGAGCGCGCCAAGAGCGGAGCCAGCGTTCTTGTCTCCTATACCTACGGGAAATCCCTGGACGAAACCACCAGCGCCCAGAATCCCGATCCCGCTTATGTGGACCCGAACACTGGAAGGCCGGGCAGCCAGAAGGGCGATCGCGGACTTTCAACCTTCAACGTGAAGCACCGTATCGTCATTAGCCCGGTGTATCCGCTTCCGTTTGGTAAGGGGCAAGCATGGCTCAACAACGGCGGTCTCGCCTCGGCGATCGCCAGCGGATGGAAGATCTCCGGTGTTTTCCAGTACTTCACCGGCCGTCCTTTCGCCATCACTGACTCAAGCGCGTCCAGCAACTCGGACGGTGGTGGTGACCGCCCCGACTTGACCTCGAATCCAAACGCAGCCACCGACTCTTACACTAATGCAAAGACCCACAATGCGAATGAGTGGTTCAACGTTCACGCGTTCGACTTCAACCCAACCACAACAGCCACTCCTTTCCTCGCCGCCAGCACCTACACCTGCAACCCGGCACCACCGACAGGTACACCATGCACCTCTTCGCTCCCCGGCAGTTATACCGGCGGCGCGCGGATCGCAGGCACCTTCGGCAACGCATCTCCTTACATGGCCATCGGACCGGGCTGGGACGAGATCGACCTGACCATCGGCCGCACATTCTCCGTGAAAGAGTGGGCGAAGCTGGAGGTCAAGGTGGATGGCTTCAACATCGCCAACCATCCCAACTACCAGAATCCCTCAGGCGCCTTCACAGGGACCTACGGCAGCGGCTTCGGCACCATCACCGCAGCCAACAACATGCGCGAGCTACAAGCCAGCATCCACATCACTTACTAACTCCGTTCGAATGGAAGCCGGCCCGGGAGCTCCCACGCTCCCGGGCCAATTCTTTTTAGCGCAAGCTGCTAGCGTGGCTGTCCTCCAATCTCCTAAGTCGCCAGGTCATGGGAAATGTCGCTCCAAAGGTAGGCCTCCAAAATCACTGTCAAGCCCTCAAATCGTCCAAAATACGACTAACCCACAACCTATCAATGGCTTACTGCAAGAAAATAGATAGCAGATGAGTTATGGTCAATCACGTACAATTAAAGTAGGCCTCAAAAAAGGGGCGATGGAGACGAGCGCGCAGAATCCACAGTCCGCCACTGGAACCTCTTCCCCGTAAGTCCTTTCAATGGAATATTGTGGCCGTAACTCATTTAGATGGAAGATCTTGCAGTACCCATACTCGCTAAGTCGCCCATTCTGAGGATCTTACGCAGAAGAGGGGGGGGAGGGGGGTGGCTAAGTCCCCTCGATATGTCTGGGAATTATTCGAACCGCAGGGAAGTCATAGGATCGACCCGCGCTGCCTCGCGAGCTGGGTAGAAACCAAAGAGAATACCGATCGCAGCTGAGATGCCGAAGGAGAGTGCCACTGACCACAGCGAAATATTCGTCGACCACTGCACTGCTGCGCTGATGGATCTTGCGGCCGCAACGCCCACACAAATTCCCAAAAGGCCGCCGGTCAAGCTCAGCGCCACGGCTTCCATCAGGAACTGGAGCATGACGTCATTGGACCGAGCGCCTACGGCCCTGCGAATCCCAATTTCGCGCGTCCGCTCAGTTACGGACAGAAGCATGATATTCATGATCCCGATGCCGCCTACGATCAGTGACACGGTGGCTACGCTGGCCAGCAGGGCGGTCATGGTGCGGCTGGCGCGGTCGAGAGTCTTGCCTAACTGATCGAGCGTGACCTGGTCAAGATAGTTCACGTTGCCGACTACTGCGCGGGCCACATCAGTACGCATTCCGCCCCTTGCAAGACTCTTATGGGCTTCGCTGGCGACGATGAAGTCATCGGGTTCAGTGGGCGCGAGTTGATGGCGCCGCCGAAGTAGCGATGTAACTGCCTTACTCACCTTAGTGACGTCGCCGGTAGACTTAGTCGAAAGCGTCAACATATCAAGGCTGCTGTGATGTAGAACTGATTGCGCCGAAGTAACTGGTATATAGATAGCGTCAAATTGATCGTCGCCTTGAGCTTCCGGAACCATCCAGGTCGAGCTCGCAATCTCGCCAATGATCCGATATCGGCGCCCTTTGGCCGTAATCGTAGCGCCAACTGGATTGCTATTTCCGAATAGATGGCGACTTACTATACTGCCGATGACCGCTACATCCTGTGCCTGGTCTACTTCCTTCTGGGTAAAGAATCGGCCGTAGGGAAAGATCCACGCTCGCCGGATCTTCGGAAGGCTCGCACTCTCGCCATGCATTCGGGTAAACCAGCCGTCATCGCCGAGTTGCACGCGGGCGTTATCCGCGAGGCCGGCCGATACAGATTGCACACCCGGCAGAGCCGCAATCGCATCTGCGTCAGCCAGGGAGAGTTTGTCGGAGGCGCCCAATCCGGCGGCATTCTGCGGATCATTCTCTTCCTCGACCGCGGGATTCTTGCCCGAGGACGGCGTAGGGGCGGAAGGATTATATCCGCCGGTCTGCTGCTCTTCAGTCTCGCCGTCGCTGGTGAATTGCTGCTTCATCTTGTAGTTGCCGGCGGTCACGACGACGACATTCATCCCGGCGGACCGCACCTGATCTTGTATCGCATTCTGCGCACCCGAGCCGACGGCAATCATGGTGAGGACGGTAGCCACACCAATACTCATGCCAGAAATCGTCAGGGTTGTCTGCAGCTTGTTGCGAACAAGCGCGCGAACTGCGATGGATTGACTCTTGCGCAATGCAAAGTAGGTCGCCAAAGGTGCCCCAGTGCTCTACTCGAAGCGCAACGCGTCGATGGGGTTGAGTTTGGAAGCACGGCGAGCGGGGTAAAACCCGAAGAAGATTCCCGTCGCGGCTGCGATTCCAAATGCCAGGACAACTGCAGAGAAGGACACTGTGGCCTGCCATTGCAGCGTGGCAGTGATGATAATAGCGGCAAGAAATCCAACCACAATGCCCAGCACTCCACCGGCAACACCCAGGCTGACTGCCTCGACCAGGAACTGCATGAGTACGTCATTGGAGCGCGCTCCGACTGCGCGACGGATGCCGATTTCGCGGGTGCGTTCGGTTACGGACACCAGCATGATGTTCATGATTCCGATACCGCCAACTATCAGCGAGATGGTCGCAATTGCAGCAAGCAGCGCCGTCATCGTCTGCCCGGCGCGACTTAGGGTGCCTGACATCTCCTGCAGGTTGACCTGGTCCATTTGCGGCATATTCGCCAGAACAAACGCGGCGACAGATGTGTTCAGGCCTTTTGTAAGTGCCTCCGAGGCTTGTGTCTTCACCGTGAAGTCGTCGGGATTCTCACCTCCGCCCGTTCCGGGGCTTTGGAGACCTCCGAGGGATGCGGCTTGGCTGGTAGCCGGCTTGCTGTCATTGAGGTGATGGCGGCCTCGTAGCAGGGGAGTGATGTCGAGCGCGACCTGCGAGGCCTGGCCTGCCTGCTCCGAGGAAACCGCAATCAGTTGGAGGTAATTTATGCCGAGCAGTTTTTGCAGCGTGGTGTAGGGCACGATGACCATCTGCGATTGCGCATCGTCGCTGGTGTTGAATACGCCCTTGACCTTGAATTGCTGACCGTGGATCGTAATCATTTGGCCGATGGGATTGGTATCGCCAAAGAGGGCATCCCGTACCGTCGAACCGATGACTGCAACATTCGCAGAGTCCTCTACGTCGCCCGATTTGAAGAAGCGGCCCTTGTCAAAGCTCCAGTCGTACATCTTGGGGTAGTCGACGTCGGTGCCATATATCTCGCCATAATTCTTCTGTGTCCCATACTCGGCCCAGCCACGCATGCGGGTTACGCTGGACACATAGGCCACGCCCTTGATGCCGCGGATTGCTTCCGCGTCCTGAGGGGTAAGAGTTGTGGCGGTGCCAAGGCCGGTGGCGATGTTCGACTCTTCTCCACCGCGGGTAAAGTTACCGGCACGTACGGTGATCAGAGTTGTGCCGGCGGATTTCACCTCGCTGGAGACGCTCTGCTGCGCGCCGGTCCCGAGCGCAAACATGGTGAGCACCGCGGCCACGCCGATGGTCATGCCAAGCAAGGCGAGGCCGGTGCGCAGCTTGTTAACTTTGAGGGCTTTGACGGCAATCCGCAGGCTATTTTTCCACATTATTCGAACCTCAGGGACGTCAGGGGTGCGACACGCGATGCCTCACGTGCGGGATAGTATCCGAAGAAAATTCCAATTGCTGCCGAAACACCAAACGACAATAGGATCGCCTGGGCTGGGACGCTGGTGGACCATTGAGCGGACTTCGAGATGGCAATAGCTGTAACTACACCGATCAAGATTCCGAATAGTCCGCCGGCCACGCTGAGGGTGACCGACTCCAGAATGAACTGCAGCAGCACCTCATGGGCCCGGGCTCCTACTGCCCGGCGAATTCCAATCTCGCGTGTACGCTCGGTCACGGACAGCAGCATAATGTTCATTATGCCGATGCCGCCGACAATCAGCGACACGGTCGCGATGCTCGCCAGAAGCACCGACATCGTGCGACTCGACTTATCCAGGGTCTTGCCCAACTGGTCGAGTGTGACTTTTTCAAGACCGTTCACGTTGCCCGTAACCGCCACGGCCACATCTGGACGGAGGCCTCCACTGGCCAACGCCTTTGCGGCCAGGTTGGTCACACTAAAGTCGTCTGGCGTATCCAGCCCCAGGTGATGGCGACTGCGCAAAACATTCGTGACTATGCCTTCAACGCGGGTAACGTCCCCGGTCGATTGGGTGGTAATGGTAATGTCGTTCAACTTGGAAAGATTGAGCAAATTCTGCAAAGTCGTAACCGGAATGTAAACGGCGTCGAACTGGTCATCACCTTCCGCGGGAGCCACCAGCCAACTCGTACTGGTAACTACGCCGACTACCTTGAAGGACTGTTTCCAGACGGTGACGGTCTTACCCACAGGATTAGTTGTGCCGAAGAGCTTGGCCGCTGCGATTGTGCCGAGGACAATCACCTGGTCATTCTTGCGCTGTTCGCGTGCGCTGAAGAACTCCCCATGCTGGAATGTCCAGGAGCGGCGAATGCTTGGCAGGGAAGAGTCGTCCCCATGAACGCGGGTGAACCAGCGAGTATCTCCGTTCATCACATGTACGTTCATATGCACGCCTTCGCAGACATTCTGGACACCCGGGACTTTGCGGATTTCATTTGCATCCGCAATCGTCAACGTTGCGGCTGCACCCAGGCCGGCCTCGACATCTCCAAGACGCTGCCGGGCGGTGGGGTGATCATGAATTGCGAAGGGGTCATCCTCAGGATGGAACGCGGCCAATTGCAGATGCGGCCTGCCCTCGGCGGCCGGCGCGTTCAATGCTCCCATCTCGATGGCGTCGTCCGGCGGCTGCTCTCGTCGCGCCTGGTAGTTTCCGGCGGTCACCACGATCATGTTCATGCCTGCAGCTTTTACCTGGTCCTGGATAGCTTTCTGCGCGCCGCTGCCGAGGGAGATCATGGTCAACACCGTCGCGACGCCGATCGTCATTCCCAGCATGGTCAGCATGGTTTGCAGCTTATTGCGCCGAAGCGAACGGAACGCAATCAGCCAGCTTGTCGGTAGCGACCGGCCCATTTATGCAACCCTTTCGGTCTCGCCCTCGTTAGCAAGATCCTCGAGTTCTCCGCTGGCGTGGCGGCGACTGTCGTTCGCAGTATCGGAGATGATGTTGCCATCTTTGAAGGTGATGATTCGCGAGCCGTATTGCGCAACTTCCATTTCATGGGTAATCAGGACAATTGTGATGCCGCGCTCGCGCTGAAGCGACTGGAATATCTCCATAACTTCGACACTAGTTTTGCTATCGAGATTACCTGTGGGTTCGTCGGCCAGCAGGATCGACGGACTGTTGAGCAGGGCACGCGCTATCGCAACACGCTGCTGCTGGCCGCCGGAGAGCTGGTTGCTATGGTGATCGGCGCGCGACTCCAGACCCACGGCGGTAAGGGCTGCCATCGCGCGGTCCTTGCGTTCAGAGGCCGAGATATTAGTCCCGCCATACAGAAGTGGAAGCTCGACATTCTCCAGCGCCGAGGTTCGAGTAAGCAGATTGAAACCCTGGAAGACAAAGCCTATCTGTTTGTTGCGAACCAGGGATATCTCATCATCGCTTAGATGTGAGACATCTTTTCCTCCGAGAAAATACTGTCCGCTCGTAGGCTGATCCAGGCATCCCAGGATGTGCATCAAAGTCGACTTACCCGAACCGGAGGGCCCAATGACCGCTAAAAACTCACCGGGATCGACTTCCAGCGAGATTGAACGCAGCGCATGGATGGAGTGTTCCCCCACTTTGTAAGTCTTCGACAGGTCACGTACGGAAATAACTGACATGGTTTTAGCCTGTTCCTTCCTGCGATTCTTCGCGGTGGTGGAGCCGGTGCCGCCATCGATCGATAGCGGCACCGGACCGTAATGAGTTTGAAATCCTACTTAGTTGGCGCAGTTGTTTTCGGTTTTGGAGGCACCGTAGTTATGCGTGCGTATTCGTATATGCTTGCCGCAACCATCTTCTCGGCGCCCGCCAGACCGTCGGACCAGCTGTTTCCTTCGATCGCATACCATTCGTTGGCAGCGTGAGCACGGCCTCCAGCGCCTGCGCGCGCACCCATGCCCATAGGAATGGAAACGGTGCCGACCTTCTGGCCAACCTCGCCATCGCTGAACAAGTAGGAAGGCCAATAACCGCCGGTCTCGACTTCCTCAGCAACGCCCATCGGTTTCTCCTGGCCGTGCGAGTCGTAAAGCGAGGCATTGAAGAATCCGTTGCCCGCTCCCCTCAAGCCAAGGATGTCCGCTGCCGCTTTGTGCGCGTTGCTGATGTCGGTGTCGGTGCCCGATCCACGCGACCACGGAACGTCGCCGATCAGTTTGACATCGACGTCCTTATAGCCGTTGGCGTCCAACTGTGCCCGTAGTTTCTTGACAATGTCCAAACCGTCCATCTTTGGCACATAACGGAAGTTATGCTTCGAAGTAATCTTGTTCGGGAGAATGGCGCCGGCGCCTCCCGCGTACATATTGCCGCCCCAGATGCCATCGAGGTTGAAACTGGTTCCGAAGCGTCCGTCCTTCAAGACCTGGACCGGATCGTCCGACATATAGCGAGCTACTCCCTGCGACGCGGCCATCTTCTTCAGATCCATGTTCGCGGCGCGTTTTTTCAGTTCGTCCATTTGCTCCTTTGTCGGCTGCTCCATATTTTCGAAGAAGCCCTTGATCAACGGAGTATTGCCGTCCGGCGAGGTAAGCGAAGCCAGCATGTGGATGTGGCGCCATGCGGGACTGTCGGTCGTGCGCTTGAAGACGCCGTGGATATCGCTGTCGGTGGGACCGCGGCCCCAGGCTTTACCGCTAGTGGTCAACTCCACATAAACGCAGCCTTCTGAAGGGCCACCGGCATAGAGCGCATCTGCTTCACTCAATAGATCCGAGTGGTCTTTGATGAACTTGCGTAGGCCAATATCCATGCGCTCTTCGTCGCCTTCGGCAACGAAGATAATGTTTACCGGCAGCTTGCCGTTTACGGCCTTGTAATCCATCAGGGCGTTGAGCTCCGCCATCTCAGGTCCTTTGGAGTTAGTCGCTCCACGGCCAATCAATACTTTGGAGTATTGAGGGAGATTGGTCTGGCTGCCCGGAATAATGCGAGCTTCAAATGGAGGAGCTATCCAGTTAGTCGGCTGCGTGACTGGCATAGTGTCGTATTGCCAATAGATTGCGACAGTCTTCGGCGCACCTTCGTCACACTTGGCATAGACGACTGGGTTGCCTGGCGAACCATACTCAGTGATCCCCACGTCGTATACGCGTGTGGTCTGGCAGCCGAGTTTGTCAAAGAACCCCTTGACCATCTCCGCGGACTCAGGAATGCCTTCGCCGCTGTTGGAGATACTGGGCTGCTGAACCCACTTTTGCAGATTCTCCGCGTCCTGGTCTGTATGAGTATCGATGTAGTCGAAGACTTTTTTCAGTTCGTCCGGGACTTTGCTCATGTCCGGCTTAACGCCCGAAACGCCATAGGGATTGATGTTGAGAGATGGCTTGGCGGGAGCGCTTGCGGTGGGCTGAGCCTTGTTACACGCGATCGGCCCCACTAACAGGCCGAGCAAACATACCGACAGAAATCGCGACGTCATTGCGTTCATTACGCTCCTCGTTTTGCTTTAGATAAACTGCTCCCGCGCACGTTCAGGGTCTAGGGACACCCTTCCGAACATGGAATGTGAAACCACGTAAACGATCAGTTCAAATCGTGAGCGACGGGGCTCTATGTAATAGGGACGAGAGACGAGAGAATCGACGCCAAAACCGCAGACAAAAAACAGAAGGATTTTAGATCGAGATAGTAACAGTTTAAGATAATCGATGCTTTGTGTCAAGCATAACCGCCGATGCTTCCTATACGGAACGTATCTATCGACGCTCCTTGTACTTGAGTCAATTGTTCGCTTGAGAGATACAAATCCGCTTGAAAAGGAACGGACGATGCCGTATCATCGCCACACTGTCCGGCCCTCAGCGCCACGTCAGCGCTCACCCATAGCTCCGGCACATCTCCAACCGCACTTCTAAAAAGACAAGCTCACCGGGAGGCGTTCGATGAAGCATACGCTCTTTGTGTCAGTGTTCCTGGCCGTCAGTGTCGTGTCCGCGGGAGCGGAAGTGCTTAAGGGCGAGCCCTCTTTACAGGGATATCAGGCTCAGACGGAGGGATTTCTGAAGGCTACAGCGCAGGCGGGCTCCCCGTTGGAGCAGCATCTGGATGTCTGGATGACGATGCCGGGGTCGACGGTGCCCATCAAGGACTATCAGATCGAGATGACCAAGAAACTGCATATGGTCATCGTCAGCGACGACTTCAAGACATTTCTGCACGTTCATCCGACGCTTGAGCCCAACGGCCATTTCTTACTTACGCAACAGTTTCCCGCTGCCGGCACTTACCTTGTTTACGCAGATACGCTTCCCAATGCTCTAAATCACCAGGTTTTTCGGTTCAAGCTGGATGTAGGTCATGCTTCGCCGCCCTCTTCCCGCGATCTACCTAGCACGGGAATGGGCGTACAGGCGGGTCCGTACGAGGTCGACTTATCGACAGTCCGCATCCACTCCCGGCGCATGGAGATGGTGGATGTTGAAGTTCTGGAAAATGGGCAACCCGCCAAAGATCTGCACCCGTATCTTGGAGCGCCAGCCCACGCTGTGTTTCTCAATACCAAGGACCTGAGCTATGTTCACGTGCATCCCATGGCGGCCGACATGATGAATATGCAGATGGATATGAGCAAGCCGATGCCGGAGTTGCCGGACAACGCCTCGGTTTCAGGCGAGATGATGCTCCACATCGCGTTATGGGAACCAGGCACCTACAAGATGTGGCTGCAGTTCCGCGGAGCGAACGATAAACTTTATGTTGCCGAATTCACGATCCTAGCTTCCTAATTGGGCGGTATTTCTCTATTTCAAGTCAGTGAGGAGGATTGAGCTATGAATGTCAAGTGCGGGCAATGGTTGAGACTAGTTGCTATAGGTGCGGTTCTTCTGTTTGCGGTTCCTTATGCTTTGGCTCATTCGAGGCCCAAAGTCATGGTGCCGGCGGCGGATTCCACAGTCGCTTCCCCGGCCACGATCTCAGTTACATTTACGGAGCCCCTGGAAGCTAAGTTCAGTTCTCTCAATGTTACGGACGAGCAGGGCAAGCAATTCAATACCGCTGCTTCCGTTGCAGCGTCGAATGATCCCAAGACTTTGACTTTGGCCTTGCCAACTCTCCAACCTGGTGGGTACTTGGTCCACTGGGTCAGCGTTGCAGCCGACGGACATCGTATGGAAGGGGAGTATAAGTTCACGGTGAAGTAGTTACGTGTAATTCCCACGAATGGACAATTTTCTTTTTATCCCAAGGTCCGTTGCAGCCGCACTCTTTGATGCAGCTTTCGCAGGGGCCTCGGGTCTGGTGATTGCGCGCCTTTGGCTGTCGGACGACTCAGATGAGAAGCTGGTTACCGGCCTCCAACGTAGAGCCGCAGCCTGCGGGTTTGCCATGCTGGCCGCTTTATTCGCTCAGGCGTGGCTGTCAACTGCAACGATGACGGGCTCTGCGGAACTCGCGGAGATCCGTGCTCAATTTGCGGGAGTGATGACTGGCACCCACGCTGGGCGCGCCCTCCTCTGCAACACCGCCATCGCGCTTCTGTTGCTTGTGATGATCCCCGTTCGTCGCATATGGGGATCGCGCGCTGGGGTTTTATCGTTGTCGGTGGTGCTTGCGATCCTTGCCGCTACTCGCGCCGCCACGGGCCACCCTGCCGCCGATGGCGATTTCACCCTTCCCGAATTGGCACAATTCATACACCTGGCTTCCATTGCGACCTGGAGCGGCGGCGTAATGGCAGGGGGCTTCTTTGTGCTGCCGGAGTTACTTCGATCTCAACGGGTAGAGGCAATATCGAGGTTTATGTGGCGGCTCTCCAAGACCGTCACGATAGCTCTGATGTTGATTGTGCTAACTGGCTTGTATAACTCCTATCGCGGCCTGGGTGGCTCGCTTGCACCTCTGGTTGGCACACAGTGGGGCAGTCTGCTGGATATTAAGATTGTGCTTGTTTGTGCGGCTCTTACGATGGGAACCATCAACCGCCAAGTGCTACGTGCAAACCGCAGTCTGTCGCCGGTTCAGGCCCGTACGGTGGCTCGGATTCTGCGAATGGAAGCGGTGGTGATGTTATTAATTCTCAGCGTCTCCGCATTCCTGGCGAATAGTCCTCCGGCTAGTTCTCCTTAGAGGGTTGCTGAGGTGAGGTCCGATACCGCAGCCGGTTCGTTACTCGAATCGCAACGCCTGGATAGGCTCGATGCGGGAGGCTTTGCGAGCCGGGTAGTATCCGAAAAATATACCAACAGCAGCCGAGATTCCGAACGAGACCGCGATTGCAGGTATGGAGATGCTGGTAGACCACTGCACCGTTCTCGCGATGGATGCCGAGATCAGACAGCCGATGGCAATGCCCAGCAAACCACCGACGAGGCTGAGAGTAGTTGCTTCCAGCAGGAATTGCGTGAGGACCTCGTGCGATCGAGCACCGATGGCTCGCCGAATCCCTATTTCCCGCGTTCGCTGCGATACGGAGAGCAACATAATGTTCATCACGCCAATTCCGCCGACGACCAGTGATACGGCAGCGATGCTGGTTAGCAGAGCAGTCATCGTGGCACTGGCCCGATCGAGCGTCTTGCCGAACTGATCGAGCGTGATCTTCTCCAGGCCGGCAGCATTTCCCATGACGGCATTCGCTAGATCAGGGCGGAGGCCGTGAGCCATCGACTTATGCGCTTCGCTGCGGACGGTAAAATCGTCCGGCACATCGGAAGTAATCCCGTGTCGCTGGCGCAGTAGAGTGGTAAGCGTATCGACCACATGACCCACTTCGCCGGTGGAAACAGTAGTGACGGCGACAGTGTTCAGGTAGCTCTGTTGTTTCAGTCTCATCATCGTGGTGACCGGGACGTAAACAGCGTCGAATTGATCGTCGCCTGCGGTCGGTTGAATCATCCAACTATTGCTGCCGACGACGCCGACGATTTTGAAGGTCTCTCCCATCAGCGTGAGTGACTTCCCCACAGGGTTCACCGCGCCGAAGAGTTTCTGACTTACGAACTGGCCCAGCACTACTACGTCGGCCGCCTTCTTTTCGTCTTTACTGCTATAGAAATGGCCGAAAGGGAACGACCACGCGCGGCGGATCTCGGGAAGGGAAGTGTCGTCGCCGTGCATCCGTGTGAGAACCGTAGTCGAGCCGCTCGTGACACGGACGTCGTCGTGGATTCCACCCGAGGCATACTGCACGCCTTTGACCTTGCGGATGGCTTCAACATCGTCCGTGGTCATCGTCTCCGCGGCGCCATGTCCAGGTAGCAGGTCCCCAGGACGGCCCTTTTTTACCATGGGGGTGTCGTTACCGTATACCGGTGTTGGGTCAGCACCTTCTCCCTGCACTCGAAGCAGTCGAGGCGCGCTGCGGGGATCGTATGTCGTTGCCATGAATCGTCCAGCGGAGTAGTTGGGCGATGCGAAAAGTTGCGGAGCTGGGCGGTTCAGCGACATACTGGCGCCACCCGAAGCATCGCCGCGATTCCAGTTACCGGCGGTTACGATGATCAAATTCATCCCTGCAGCTCGTACCTGATCTTGAATGGAACTCTCGGCGCCAGCACCAAGAGCGATCATGGTGAGGACGGTGGCGACGCCGATGCTCATCCCGGTCATGGTCAGGGCAGTCTGCAAGCGGTTCTTCCGTAGAGCCCGAACGGCAATACCCCAGGAATGTTTGACGTGAGTAACGCGTTCCATCGGTCGTGTCCAATCTGCAGCGAACTGCGGTGGTTGGGCAGGTGCCTTGATGAGATGCGAAGCTGTAGCGCCTAATACTTTCAGGCGTCAGCTGCGAACGGTTCCTTTTTGCTTCGTAGCTTTCTATATCTTCAGAGGACCGCGTGGACGGCAGTTCTACGACGGGGGCATCTGGTCGGGGATGCCACTCACATTGCGGCAATGCTTCCGCAATTGTCGGCGCAGACGGGGCGCCTCTAGAGAGCTAGGTATCGGTTGGTAACTTCATCCTACGCGAATTCGGCGCTTCGAAACAATAGGAGGATGGCGTTGAAACCCAATTTCCCAAAATAAATTGTGCTGTGAATGATTACTTATTGATCTCGAAGGCAGTTAGGGCCTCACCTCAGTAGGGCGATCCGCCCGCATAGTCGCTGGCCATCGTCGCGTTCAGGAACTGAATGCTGGTCGGGTCCGCAATGTAGACGCCGAGTTCACGGTTCTCCGTCATGGAAGCGGTGGAGTAGTTGATCGATCCCATGTATACGTTCTGAGTGGGCAGGCCATAGTCGGCGACCACGGCTTTCGCGTGAATGTAGAAGCCGGTTTGCGTGTCGGGGTAGACATGGACGCCGCACCCGGCAGCTTCGAGCGCCTTGAACTCAGTTGAGTAGCTCGACTGGCTGACCATGGCGATGTGTACGGAGACTCCGCGTGCGCTCGCCGCTTCGAGCGCACTGACGATATTGCTGGCGCTCATCTCTTCGTTCTCAACCAGAAGCGTCTTCTGCGCATTGTTGATGATCGCGAGCATGTCGGCCGTCGCAGTGGTTGGGCTCCAGATAAGGTCATCGCCAGCGCCGGGCGAATAGGCAAACTCGGTTGGGCTCTTGGTGCCACCGGCGGCGTAGTCCTGGTTGAAGGTAGCCTCGATTGCAGCAATGTCAACGGGATCGTTTTCGATCAGGGCGAAATCGCGTGTGGTGGAGTAGTACTGCGACTGCAGGTTCAGTGACATGATGGCAGTCTGGGCGGCGGGAAGCGCGCCGTCGATGGTGATGGTTTTCTGGTGGGTGTTGACGAACTGCGAGTTGGAATCGACCGCACTGCAGTTGCTGCCGGCACCGTTGAGCGCGGAATAGGCGGTAGCGCTCGAACTGGCGATGCTGGAAGAGAAGATGACGCGGACCCGAACGCCGCGGTTGCAGGCTGCCACCAGGTCGGCGGTGAAGGTGGCGTCCTGCATCTCGTACATTGTCATGTCGATTGTCTTCTGTGCGGTGTTAATAAAGGCGTAGAGCGGCGTAACGCTGTTGTCGGCCTCCGGGAAGGCGTACAGCGTGTACGTCAGAGGAGTTGCCGTGTTGGAAGTGATGGGCAACGCCCAATTGGCGGGCGCGGCCGAAAGCGTGGGTAAGAAAGGTGGTGTCGAGGGGACCAGCGCATACAACTGGGGAGCATTCACCGTCGGCTGCTTGAGGATGTTCAGGATCGTTCCCACCGTATCGGTAGGCGCCGAACTGGCCGGCACCGTCGCCAAGGCGAAGAGTTGGCCGCAAACACTGCTGTCTCCCGCCACGCCGCCGGTTGTGTTCACGCAGGCGGCAATAATGTCTCCCAGGGTCTGGATTGCTGTGCTCGATGCAGAGAAGGTCGCCGGCAATGTTGCCCCGGGAGCGGTTCCGTTGGTTGTATTCACAAATTCGTTCGCCGCGAGAAACGCGGTTTGCAACTGGGATGCGTCGCCGGAGCCTGAACCCACACTTGCGTATGAGGCCATGAAGTTCGAGAGCGCGGCGACCGCTCCGATCGTGGTCAACTCGTTCATCACAACGTAAGTCGATGAGGCGAGGTCGCCGCATGGTCCCAGGGCGGCCATCAGCGATAGGGTGGGGTTGTTATTGCCGGGGGCTAGGCCA
>Ga0302197_10001308_pt1 | contig 24380 bp, 23 predicted proteins | sample II_Bog_N2_1_FD_193526 | JGI IMG/M metagenome (GOLD analysis project Ga0302197, IMG submission 193526) | Peat permafrost microbial communities from Stordalen Mire near Abisko, Sweden - II_Bog_N2_1 | ecosystem: Environmental > Terrestrial > Soil > Wetlands > Peat | place: Sweden: Abisko...
TAATAACGCTGCACTAAACCAATATTTTTTTATATCGGGTAATGATCGAAATTTTATAAAAGCCAATGCGCAAATAGTTAACGATAAGATTGTACTTACTGCCCCGTCAAATTTTACATTGCCAATAGTAGCTATCAGATATGCCTTTACCGATGCGCCGGTAACCAACCTGCAAAACTCAGCAGGCTTACCCATGGAACCATTCCGGACGGATAGCTGGAGTAATTAATAACCAGAGGTTATAATCCCGGTATCAAATAAATCACCAGCAAAGCCCCAACAATCACAATGCCTACAGTCAAAATCAATGCAGGCAATACCGAAGGCTTGTAAGCATGGTTCAGCAATTGTTTCTCTGTATTCCGGTATCTTAAATAGGAATACATAGCCATAAAAGCGCCACCAGCAACCAGTAATATGCCTATTTGGGTAGAGTAGCCCTTTCCCGGTAAAACCGTTTGTTTGGTAGTTAATACCAAAGAGAGCTGTTTAATAAACAACGCGAATTTTACCACCACAAAGCCAAAGCCCATTATGGCAATGCTGGTACGTATCCAGGCCAAAAAAGTACGTTCATTAGCTAAATGATCGGACGGACTTGCTGTGGGTTGATTTTTCTCTTCTTTCATAAAAACAACAACCAAATATCATTAGTGTTGTTGAAAATTAATAGTATTATCGCAACATAATTGCCGATTAATCTGTCAAACATTTTTTGTCATAATAGGTTATTATGTTTTATTTTTATCTTCGATAAAACCTATAAATGAGTTATACGGACTACCTTTTAAGCGATAAACAATTATTAGAAGTTTTAGCTTTATCTATAGATGCAACCGCTGTTCATGTTACCGAAGATGCGGTTATTCAATATGCGAATGATGCCATGCTGGCTGTTTGGGGTAAGGGGAAAGGTGTTATTGGTAAATCATTAGAAGATGCGCTTCCGGAGCTTAAAGGCCAGCCATTTATTGATTTGTTTAAGCAAGTTTGGAATGAAGGGCTCACCATTAAAGGAAACGAAACCCCGGCAGACCTAGTTGTAGATGGCAAGCTGCAAACCTTTTATTTTAATTTTGAATATAGAGCCATAAAAAATGCCAATGACGAAACTTATTGCATTTTACACATGGCTAAGGATGTTACCGATGTTGTATTAAGCAGAAAACGGGAGCAGGACCTGATTGAAGAATTAAGGGCCGTTAACGAGGAGCTGCTATCAGCCAACGAAGAGATTCGTGCTGCCAATGCGGAAATGACAGCCGCTAATGAGGAGATACGTGCTGCCAATGAAGAGATAATTACTTCAAATGAAGAATTGAGTGCATCGAGGCGGCAACTGATGGAGTTATATCAGGATCTGTCGGAAAGCGATAACTACTTCCGTAGCATGGTTAAGCAGGCACCAATAGGCATTTGTATCATAAGGGCCAATGATCTTTTTATTGAGGATGCAAATACAGCTTATCTTGAATTGGTTGGTAAAAAGCGCGAGGAATTGGAGAACAGTACCATTTGGAACGCCGTACCGGAAGCCGCTGAGACTTATGCTCCGATAATGAATGATGTAATTAAAACAGGTGTTGCTTATCAGGCCAAAGAAAACGAATTGATGTTGGTGCGGAATGGCGTTCCTGAACGTGTTTTTGTTGATTTTGTTTATGAACCAATGTTTATGGATGGCAGTGTACAGGCAATAATGGTATTGGCCATTGAGGTTTCAGACAAAGTTATTGCCCGGCGCAGTATTGAGGATATGGAAGAGCGCATAAGATTAGCTGTGGAGGCCGCGGAGATTGGAACATTTGATTTGGATTTGAAAAATGGCGTAATGCTTACCTCTGATAGGTTTGATGCCATTTTCGGGTTCGACAGGCATGTAGAGTGGTTAATGTATGCCAATGCGATACATCCTGATGACCGGGCAGATAGGGAAGCCGCCCATAAAAGTGCAATGGTGAGCGGTAAGTTATTTTACGAGGCAAGGGTAATTTATGCCGATCAATCAATACATTGGGTAAGGGTACAAGGTAATGTATACTATGATAAAGCAGGCAAGCCCAAAAGAATTTTAGGCACACTGCTTGATATCACCCACTTTAAACGCCTTGAGCAACAAAAGGACGACTTTATAAGTATTGCCAGCCACGAGCTTAAAACGCCAATTACAAGCCTTAAAGCATCGCTGCAATTGCTTGATAAGTTAAGGGATACCCCAACAGCACCGATAGTGCCAAAGCTTATCGATCAATCATTAAGAAGCATGCAAAAAATAAGCACTTTGGTTGAGGACCTGCTTAACGTTAGCAGGTCACAACAAACACAGCTTTCACTCAATAAAACAACGTTTGTGATAGCCGATTTACTTCATAGCTGTTGCAACCACGTTAGGATTACCGGCAAGTATGAACTTACAATAAAGGGTGATCTGCAATTAAAAGTTAACGCCGATGAACATGCGATTGACCAGGTAGTGGTAAACCTGGTTAATAATGCTGTAAAATATGCCCCTGATTCCCTGGTGATTGTTATGAGGGTTGAAAAGATAGGCGATTCGGTAAAAGTTTCCGTAAAAGACACCGGCCCCGGTATTGCTGCCGAAAAAATTCCTTTTCTGTTTGATCGTTATTACCAGGCGCAATCCGCGGGGTTTAATAATTCGGGCTTGGGTTTAGGCCTGTATATTAGTGCTGAGATCATCCGCAAACATAATGGCCAAATTGGGGTTGACAGCACTTTGGGCCAGGGAAGCACCTTTTGGTTTACTTTGCCGTTGGATAACTAATAAGCATTGTTTTATTAACTGATACCAAACTAAAGCAGCTTTCGGGGCGTTATTGTTATTTACCCCGAAAATGAAAACATCTGAAACGCCGACTACAAACCAAAAACAACCCATCATCAAATTATTATTTTTTTGCATTTGTTTTTGCTGTTTGGCATTACCCACCTACGCCATAGGCTTTAAATTCAAAATAAAAAATACCGCTAAAACTAATGTCGCGGTTTTTTATCGTATCAATAAAAAATCCGGCGGGTTTAAGCTAAAAGCACTTTTAAACCTTAAGCCGGGTGAAGAAAAAATTAAAGATATTTCGGTTGATAAAGGCGATACCATTGCTTTTTACGGGCAGGACGCCGAGGATGAAACCTCGGTTTTAGTAAAAAAGGATTTCACCCTGTTATCTCAAAATAAAAAAACGGTATACTACATACCTATCATCATCCCCGAAAAAGAAGCATCAAACTTTGAGTCGCTCGAAAGTTTAAGCGTTAAACTGGAGCATAACAAAGTGCTTAATTTTTTATTGAAGATGGATTCAACATCGATGAGCAGCTTGTCCATGATCGAGAATAATTTTCAAAACGTTTATCCGCTGGGGACATTCATTTTTGTGGATACCAAAACTAACCGGCTTTTGTTGCCGCCTTTAGAGCCATCATTTTGGAATAACAGCGAAAATTACCTTACCATTCAGGATAGTTTATATGCCATGGTTGATAAGGATAAACGGGGAATGGCCAATGCGCAGGTAGCCTATTTTGTGGCTAAAATGTTCGACTCGTTGCATGTAAATAATACCGCTGAGCTTGAATTTAAAGGCAAACTTTCGCTCATCAGGTGGAAACCAACGGCTAGCGCAGATATATACCAGATTTTTAACGATAAAGCGGTAGACGATTTTTTGCAGAATTGCTATGCCCAGATAGATAACCCCGATGTAGAGTATCAACGCTATCGCCTGTATTTTCTGTCATCTTATGAAAGGATAGATGACCTGGAAATTTATGGCCGGCAGTATTATAACTTCGGTAACGAAGTTGATTTGTCATTAAGCGTACCTAGCCAGGTTATCAGTACTAATTTGGGGGTGATGTATGCTAAAAGTAAAACGCTTAGTAATTATTACTCCATACAAGGTGCTGTATTGCGAACGAAAGCGTATGATTTAACCTCGTTGTTGTTTAACGGCTTTAAAAACAATGTAAAAAATAAAATAATTGCTGAAACCTATGCCAATCAGCACAAAATAACGGATGCCATTGTTGATGAGTATAAAAGCCTTGTAGCCTATAATCCAGACCCTGTGAGGCTTAGTTTGCAGGCCATCGACCCGAAAGATGCTACACCCTCACTTGTCCCCATTGAAACTACTATAAATAACCTATCGCCTTATAGCTATATGGCGCCTGATACTTCAAAACAAGTTTCGGCCATGGCCAACAATTATAAAATTGATACTTATAATAATAAAGTGAAGTTTTTTAACTCGCACCTAAAGGAGATCAATACCCTGTTAAAGCAACTGGATCAAACCAATATCGATCTGGATAAAATATCACAAACCAATCCTGACAAAAGCTTTAGCAGTTCAGTAAAATCGCCGGGATTATTAAACGAGATTGAAGTAAACAGCCAAATTGTGCGAAAGGAGTAGTTAATGTTGTTTATGAATGACATTAAATAATAAGCTGTGCCCGATATTTGAGGGTAGAAACGTAAATTTGTACCTGCGGCAATGTAATGCATTGCTTTTGAAACGATTGATATGCAATTTTCACTTTTAAAGAGCCAGGGATCTGGTAATGATTTTTTTCTGATCGATATCAGGCATTATAATGGCGCTGTAACCGACGCCATGAAAAAACAGCTTGCTATATACCTATGCGACAGAAGTTCTGATTTTGGGGCCGATGGTATACTATACGTGGATAATAGTACAGTTGGCGATGGCAAAATGGTGATATTTAATGCTGATGGCTCTGAAGCCGAAATGTGCGGCAATGGGATAAGAATTGTGGCCCGTTATGTATCGGAGTTATTGGACAAGCCGCAGGTTATTATTGAAAATAAAACAGGTATACCTTACCCGCTTAATCTGGTTGAGGATTTCTATCCCGAGATTACCGCTTATGAGTTAACATTCCCTAAAGCGAATTTTGATTCAGGTAACTTTCTTATTCAAAATAACAGTACTGAATTAATAAATGGACTGATACCTGAATTATCATCAACTATAAAATTTACGGCATTATCGTTACCCAACCCGCATATTGTTGCTTTTGTAGATGATATTGTAGAGGAAGACTTGCGTACGCTGGGCGAAAAAGCTAATTCATCGCCGCGAATATTACCGCACGGCGTTAATGTTAATTTCGGAAAAATAATAAGTGATAATAGTATATATGTTGCTACCTACGAGCGCGGGGTTGGCTTAACCTATTCATGCGGAACAGGCATGTTCGCGACTACAATATCCGCGGTGAACGGTGGCTATGTTAAAAAAGGTGAATGGATCACCTTGTTTAATAAAGGAGGTTACACCAAATGCCTGGTAAATGATGATTTGAGTGGCAGGATGATAGGCAATGCATCGTATATATATGCTACAGATATTAATTTTGATTTTGAAAATAATAATATTATTTCTTCGGTAAATAATGGGGATTATAGCGATGAAACAGGCGCTTATAAAAAGCTTTTAGCACAGGTAAATGAGCTAAGTTAAATTGCTGTTAACAAAATATTGATTCAAAATGGCTATATTTATAGCTTCAAGACAGCGGGTATTTCTGCCTGCTTATTGTGATAAGGTTTAGGTTTAAGCCTCCAAGCAGCGAGTGCGAGGAGGCTTTATTTTTTTAATGATTTTTTCATAATCTAGTCATAATCAAGCAGTTGATTTACTACGCGAATGCTTGTATTGATATTCTTCGCAAGCATAATCATCTTTGATAATAAGCATCAGTTATGGATTCATATCCCGGAACATGTAAATAGAATACACTATGAATTAATATATTATCAGTATTAATCTCAGATATAGTATCTGCTGTAACAAAGCCACCGGGAGTAATAAGCAAGCTTTGGGCATTTAAAGTAAATTTGCCATTACCTATAGCAGTGTAATGGGTGGTATCAATACTTTGAGGGTTTTTATAAATACCTAGAGGACTGTAATAATATCCAAAGGTAGATATTTCACAAATTCCGCCACCACGAAACTGTACATAATCCAGGTTAGTAAACGAGTGCAGGGTTGTATCATAAGTTATTTTACCACTATCTAAATTGTACGTTCTTAACTTTACTTCCTGCCATTTTCCGGTTAATGCATAGGTATTGGAGGTGTTTCCTTTTTTACAGCAAATCATGCATAATAATACGCCACTTAGTATAAGGGGTAAGGCTTTATGTTTCATTGTTAAAAAATTTTAGGTTTATATAATATGGTACGAAACAAAATAGGGAAACGCTACAGCTCAAACAGTTGTAATTCCCGGTTGGTTTTAAATGGTTAACTTCCCAATAGTTTAAGTTTATCGTAACTTATAATTAAGCTGAAAACTTAATGCATTGTAGGTCGAAGTTATGCTTCGCTAAACTTCGACCAGTGTGGGAAAATGCTTTAGCAAGAGAACCTATCAAATTGAAAAGTATTGTATGCATCCCCATTTCATTTTGATAATTCAACGGCTGTGAAAATTATAACATAATTGCTGTTTTAGTAATTTAATTGTTAAGTTTTGGGTTGTTATACCTTTTGGAAAGCAATTTTCCGGAATATTGAAATATTTGGCATGTATTTAGCGTATTAGTAATTAAATATATATTAATAATTTAATACTAAAGCAATGTCGACCTTTTACCTGGTGTTTGAGATATGTGCGCTACTGACAGTTATAGTACTCCCATTAGCCAGCCCAAAAAACACTAAAACCAAAAATGCTGCTGAAAAAAGCAAGCTATATGTAAACGAAGATGGTTTACTGGAATATTTAGTAAAGAGTAAAGACGATCATCATCCTGTTCTCTAAGCTTATTTTAAAATCATTACGATTTCAAGCCCGTCAATTTTTGATGGGCTTTTCAATTTAACTTAATTGATGCCCGATTTTTATTAAGACAATCCCGTATTAAAGCTCCCGATATAAATCGTAAAAGCGAATACTAGCAATAAAGTTTAGGGAAATACAAGTGCACAAAAATGAACGCCGGAATAAAATCTGGCGTTCATTTTTTATATATAAGAGTTTTTTTGTTTAAAAGATTACCAACGACTGCCGCCACCGCCGCCGCCGCCTCTGCTGTCTTTAGAGTAGCCACCGCCGCCACCGCCACGGTTTCCGCCGCCGCCGTAACCACCGCCGCCACCGCGGTTTCCACCGCCGCCAAAGCTTTTGCGATCATTAGGTTTTCTTTCTTCAGCCTGGCTTACAGCTATAGTTCTGCCACCAATTTCGCTGCCATTTAAAGCTGTAATAGCTTGTTGTGCACCTTCATCATCAGGCATTTCTACAAATCCAAAACCTTTGCTTCTGCCGGTTTCTCTGTCATTAATTAACTTAACGGAGCTTACCTCGCCATACGCTTCAAAAAGTTCTTTTAAATCAGCTTCCTCTAACTTAAAAGGAAGGCTTCCTACAAATATGTTCATCAATCTTTAATTTAAACGGCAAAATTATTTTGCCCTGTATTTTGTTTATACACCAAATATAATAAAGTTGTTTTATTATTAGCGTAATATGCAATTATTGTTCGTTTTATTTTATTTATACACAAAAAATATTGCTAAAAGGATATAATCGTTGTTAACCACCTGGGTTATTTTCTTTCTCGAGCTCTTTCTGCTGCTGTTTTAGCGCCCGCTTTTGCTGCCTTATCTCTTTTTTTGTTTTTCCGGCGGTGTCTATCTGTATGCCATTACCATAATCAACCACCGTTGAATGCTTTTCTTTTTTAATAGCTTTTTTGTTCTCGGTGGTATCTTTTTTCCCAAATAATCGCTGAAAGAAGGTTAATTTCTTTTCAGGTTCTATTACGGGCACAGCGCCATTATCATCATCATCGTTCTGCTGCATCAGGCTATCAACTTTCGCGGTATCAATATTGGCAACGCCCCTGCGCAGGCTTTCCTTAAGCCGTACATCATAAAAGCCATAAGCATTGCTATCGCGTTGGGCTTTACCATGCCCGGCCATTAAATTGCCAATTAAATTAAAATAGCCATGTAAGCCGGGCCTTAAAGTGCCATCGGGTTGAAATGCATATAACCCAGCCTTAGGATTAGGCAAAATGCTTGCCAGGTATATACTTTCGCCCAAGGTAAGTTGCGATGGCGTTTTGCCGAAATAATAGCGTGCCGCGGGGCCAATACCGTAAATGTGATAGCCAAACTCCACTATGTTAAAGTAAACTTCCAGCATGCGGTCTTTACTCATCAGGTTATTGTTCTCTATCATCCATACAATTAAAATTTCCTCGGCTTTACGTGCGAGGTTTTTATTACGATCAAGAAATGTATTTCTGATCAGCTGCATGGATATGGTACTGCCGCCACGACTAAATTTTTTCTTTTTAAAATCGGTAGCGATGGATTTACGGATCGATTCTTCCACAAAGCCATTATTGGTATAAAATGATGGATCTTCCGAGGTCATTACCGCGTTGCGGGTGTCTACAGGGATGTCGCTCAGGGGGGTAAAATCAGGATTTTGCGGGCCGACTATAAAAGGTGACGGTTGCGATTTTACTTCGTACGGCTGTTGTAAAAACGGGCGGTTAAGCTTGGTCAAATCTGTTTTGCCGAATTTAAGGATCTTGAAATTCCGCTTGTTTAGCTGCGAATTGAACTGTACACCATCCGGATTTGAAGTATCCAAATAAAAATTAAGACTATAATTCAAATCGCCTGCAACCTGTATGCCCTGAAAAGTATCAAACAGTCCGGCAGGGAAGGAATTGAACAGATCCTGTGCTTTTAACCAGCCTGTGTTTACTTTAAACTCATAAATTTTAACCGGACCAAGCGTGTATTTAATGTACGGGTTTGCACTGGCATTTTTTAAATGGATAACCGATGAGCTATCCAACGACACATAATTTGGGCCGACAAATACATTGGCATCGATAGATGCGGAGGGTAAAATAATGTCGTTCTCGGATAAGCGAGGGTTATTAACCAGTAAATTACTTACCGACCAGGAGCCATAGATTTGTGTTTCATCGCCATCGCGCTTAACTTTGGTTAAACGCGTGCTAACAGTATCAAAGCTGAATTTTGTTTTAAACTTATTTTCCAGAACAGGCAGTTCAATTTTCTTGCCATCGGCATAAAGTTTAACGTCAATTTCTTTATCTGATGGGTGCATTTTTCCCACGAAGTGCCAGGTTGCCACGCCGCCATCAACAATAATATTTGAGGTTAAATTACCATTTTGAATGCTGGCTGTGGTAGTTAGCATTTTTATGCTGCTGCTATCACCCTTAAAAGTTACCAGGAAGTTTTTTAGGTTGAGGTTGTCCGGGATTTTATATAAGAATTGATTGATCAGGTTGTTGGCCAAATCAGCAAGGTTTGTTTTTGAAGTAGTAGCGGTGGTATCTTTTTTCCTTTTAAACAGGAAGTCGAAATTTTTAACCTTGTTGCTGTCAATAAGATTCAGATGCCCGTTCTCGAGCGCCACATCCGATAATTTAACCTCGCCCAAAATAAGGGGCATCAATTTAACGGTGATGGATAGCTTGTCGATTTTTAATAGGCTATCGCGCCCGTCAGGTACTATGGTAATATCAGAAAACGCTACCGTACTAAGTCCGGTAAAGCTTGCCGCACCTATTTTTATGTCGAGGTTATAATCTCTTTTCGCTTTTAATTCAGCCTTGGCAAGCTCCTTTTCCAGTATGGCTTCGCGCTTGGTATAAGCGATGTACCCACCAATTAAAATCAGAATAACTAATAAAACAATAACAATACCGGCAATACGTATATATTTAGGCTTAAGGCGCTGCATCTAAAAAAATTTATCCAAAACTAAACTAAATCTTATAGGAGACAAACGTGAAGATTGGTAAAATGTTTCTTACAGCAATCAGCTTTATTTCTCGGCAATAACCATCCTGAACTTATTTTTGTAAACCACGTGGTCATTATTTTGGATGTAAGGCGCCATTGCCGCCGATATAGTTTCAGATACCATTTCAATCCCGCTATGTTCAATAGCTTTTACTGCCGGGCCGGCAGATAGTAATCCTCGCAAAGCGATATCCTGAGTTGGATAATCCCAAACCGAAGGCACATCCACACTATCGATGTTTTTAAAGCCGATATCTGCCAATATATTCTCTAATGCCTTGTTCTCCGTAAGCGCGAACGGCCCCGGTGCGCCGGGCGGTGGCGGAGGTAATAAACTACCTACAGCTTTTAAATAAGTTGCTGCTTCACAATCTTCTTTATTGCCCCATATCATCGCCACTAATTTGCCGCCGGGTTTTAATACCCGTTTTGCTTCGTTAAAAGCATTTTTGGTATCAGCAGCATATTGAAAAGAGTTAAAGCCGCAAACAACATCAAAACTGCCATCCTCAAATGGTAATTCCTCCATTTCGCCAACGCTAAACTTTGCGCCCGGTACTTTCACTTTGGCCCTTGCAATCATCGCTTCTGTCGCATCAATGCCGGTAACTTCAGTGCCTTTTTTAGCGGCAAGGCTGCAAAACAATCCCGACCCGCAGCCAATATCCAACAATTTAACAGAACTGTTCAATACAATCTTATCCAGTGCATACACGTAGGCAGAATAACAGGTTGGCTCCTGTATGCTTGCCCAATCATCGGGCCTTTGCCCCCAAAGATGGCCTTGTATAGCTTTTGAACCCATAAGTAATAGATTTATAGTTAATTACAAGATAGGCATTTTTGTTAGATCCTTATATGTCTCCTGCCGTCTTTTTATCATTCAAATGACACTAATCCCCCTTGTTTTAGTAAATTTGCTTTAATATATGACTATCACTAAAGAACAAGTATTAGCAGCCTTAAGTAACGTTGAGGAACCGGACTTGAAAAAAGACCTGGTTACCCTGAACATGATCCAGGATATACATATCGACGGCAACCGTGTAAGCTTTTCGGTAATATTAACTACCCCTGCTTGCCCGTTAAAGGCCATGATTGAGAATGCCTGCCGCAATGCCATCCTGCATTTTATCAGCAAGGAGGCCGACATCCACATCAACATGACTTCGCACGTTACCACGCAGAAGAATACCGGCGTACCCGGGGTTAAAAATATTATTGCCGTTGCTTCGGGCAAGGGCGGGGTAGGTAAATCAACTGTCGCGGTTAATTTAGCTTTAGGCCTTGTGAAAACCGGCGCTAAAGTTGGTTTGATCGATGCTGATATCTACGGCCCGTCCATCCCGATCATGTTTGGTTTGGAAAATGCGCGCCCTCAGTCCAGCAAGTTAGAAAATGGTAAAACCCGCATCGAACCAATAGAGAAATTCGGGGTAAAGCTTTTATCTATAGGTTTCTTTACCGACCCTAACCAGCCAGTGCCATGGCGCGGGCCAATGGTGTCGACAGCCGTAAAACAATTGTTTAATGATGCCGATTGGGGCGAACTGGATTATTTAGTGATCGATTTGCCACCAGGTACAGGCGATATCCACATTACCATTACACAAACATTCCCTGTTACTGGTGCTGTAATTGTCACCACACCGCAAAATGTTGCCTTAGCCGATGCTAAAAAGGGAATTGGCATGTTTATGATGGATGCCATTAATGTGCCTATTTTGGGAATAGTGGAAAATATGTCCTATTTCACCCCGGCTGAGTTGCCTGAGAATAAGTATTATATCTTCGGACAAGGCGGTGGTGAGAAATTAGCTAACCTATTGGATGTGCCATTCCTAGGGGAAATTCCGTTAGTAAAAGGGATCAGTGATTCAGGTGATGCAGGTACGCCAATTGTTTTGGATGAAGATTCGGTACAATCAAAAGCGTTTATTGACATGGCTAGAAGAGTGGCGCAACAGGTATCCATATCCAATGCAAAAGCGTTGAACAGGCCTGTTGTTAGTCAATAGTTTGGTTTATGATAATTTCATTGCCGTGTAAAAACACTATAAACAATGATAATTGTTATAAATAATTAATAACTTTACTTATATAAATTAGTAAAAATGAGTTTATTAGATCAGGTAGAAGCAGCATTGGACAGCATTCGTCCGTATTTGGAGGCTGATGGCGGGAATGTTTCTATCGAGGAGATCACTCCTGATAAGGTTGTAAGATTAAAATTGCTGGGTTCATGCGGTTCATGCCCAATGAGCATCATGACGTTAAAAGCTGGCATAGAGGAGGCTATAAAAAAGGCTGTCCCTGAGATTACAGCTATTGAAGCAATAAACCTAACGGATATTGACGATCCGAACGCCGTACTCCCTGAAAATTTACGATAGTTGTTAAGTATTGTTAAAGTTACATACATAGCAATATGAATAAACTATTTTTGCTTTGTTTTTCGGAATGGATTTTGATATAGAAGGACAGAAAGGCTTTAGAGCATAATGAAATACTTAATTGGCATATTTTTTTTAATGGTAACCACAGCAGCTTTTGCACAGCAACCGCAGCAAGAGAAACCTTTGGTTCAGTTTTCGGGCATTGTACACAATGCCGATAGCGCGAAAATTATAGTTCCGTATGTGAACATTACCAATGCCGCTACGCACAAAACAATTACAGCATCAAACTACGAAGGTTATTTCTCATTTGTTGCACACGAACAGGATACCTTAATATTTACCTGCGTTGGCTATGCAACCACAAGAGTAGTTATACCGGCAGATATTAAAAATAAAAGCTATACCATACCGGTAATGATACAGCCTGTTATTATTAACCTGCCAACTTTTCACGTGTTCCCTTGGGCCACTACTGATGAGTTTAAGAAGGATTTTTTAGCGCTTAAGGTTGCTGATGATGATTTGGAGATAGCCAAAAAGAATGTTAGCCGTACAACTTTAATGGCTTTGGTTGCCACATTGCCACGTGATGGGCAAGAGATACAGGACGGTCTTTACCAGGGCTTGAATACTTCTATAGAAAACTCGCATTCCATAACACCAAATCCTTTGTTGAATCCGCTTGCTTGGGGTACTTTTATAAATGAAATAACCCAGGGTGATAAAGCCCGTGCAAATGTTAATTCGGATAATTACAGCAATTAACGGCCTTTTTTAACAGCAGGGAATTTCATTTTATACTCTACGTCTACTTCGCCTTTTGATATGCCGTTAAGCCTTTTTTCAATCAGGCGTTTACGTAGTGGACTAAGCTTATCAGTAAATAATTTACCTTCAATATGGTCATATTCATGCTGAATAACGCGTGCTGCTAATCCCTCAAAGGTAGCTTCGTGATGTTTCCAGTTTTCGTCATAATAGGATAACCTGACTACCGGTTTACGGTATACATCTTCCCTAATATCAGGTATGCTCAGGCATCCTTCATTAAAAGCCCATTCTTCGCCGGTTTCCTCCAAAATAGTGGCATTGATAAAAGCCTTTTTAAAGCCCTCTAAGTCCGGTTCCTCATCGGCGAACACTGATGCATCAATCACAAACAAACGCATAGATAAGCCAACCTGCGGGGCTGCCAGGCCAACGCCGCGCGCGCCGTACATGGTCTCGTACATGTCGTTAATGATCTGTTGGATGTTTGGATATTCATCCGGTTCAATGGATGTCGCCTTCTTGCGTAAAATCGGGTCGCCGTAAGCTATAATCGGGTACTTCATAATTACAAAAATACAGGTTTATTCTTTAGGCTCAAATAGTAAGGTTGTCATACTATTAACATCAAAAATTTCATTACTAATATCTTGCAACTCATCGGCTGTAACCGCGTTTATCTTTGCAAATATTTGTTCCAAGCTATCCACTTCGCCAAAATCAAGCAAACTTTTACTCATGCCGATGATCAGGCTCATCCTGTTTTCTTCGGCTAAAGCTATCTGTCCGATAAATTTCTGCTTGGCTTGCTGTAATTGTAAGGTGCCGAGTTTATTATCGCGCAATTTCTTCAATTCTTTATTCACCAGGCGCATAGCTTTATCAGCCTTTTCAGTATCTGTGCCAAAGTAAATGGAGAATATCCCGGTATCCGAAAATGAAGTATAATTGGATTCGATCGTATAGGCAATACCATGCTTTTCGCGTATCTCCAAATTCAACCGGCTGCTCATGCCCATGCCGCCTAACAGGTTGTTCAACAGCAATAAGCCGTATCTTTTTTCATGTTTTGATGGATAGGCGCTGCTGCCGGTAATGCAGTGCGTTTGCGAGATAGGTTTATGCAGGATCAGTTCTTTTCCTGCATTTGCTATTGGTGCTATCCTGGTTTTAACAGCGTTATTAGCCGGAATCCAACCGAAATATTTCTCAAAAAGTTTGATGAGTTTATTCAGATCATAATCGCCAAATACCCCAAACACCATTTCGGATGTATTGTAAGTGGCAGCCATGAAATTTTTAATATCCGCTTTATTAAAAGCACTTACCGTTTCGGGAGAGCCTAATATGTTTTTTCCTATCGGGTGATCTTTAAACAGTAACTCCTCGTAATCATCCTGTATGGCTTCTTCGGGTTGATCGAGGTAAGATGCGATCTCATCCAATATTACACCACGTTCTTTTTCCATCTCATCCTCGGGGAAAGTAGAATGGAATAATATATCCTCAAACAGATCAATAGTCCGCTCCAAATGCTGTTTTAATAGCGATGCGTGTATGCAGGTATATTCTTTGGTGGTATAAGCGTTCAGGTCGGCGCCTACCAGTTCAAGGCGGTTAAGTATCTGGCTGGTGCTGCGCTTTTCGGTTTCTTTAAAAACAAGGTGCTCAATAAAGTGCGCCAAACCTTCTTTCTGTTCCGGCTCATCGCGCGAGCCGGCGTTTACCACAAAACAGCAATGCGTAATGGTTGACGGTGAATGCTTAAAAAGTATACGGATGCCGTTGGCTAAAGTATGAACCTGGTAGTCGATCATGAGGCGCAAAGATAAGGTTTAACTACCTTAAATAACTCTTTATAAAAACGGGCGAATGTTAAAATTTCTCATCAACGTGTGTAAGGTTTTTAGGGATTTTACAGTGAATAAGGATGCCGAATTGTTTGTTAACTATACCGTATTTGTTTTTCAGGTCTTCTGCCGATAAAATTTCTAAAGAAATGAATATTTCGTCATTTACTATGAACAGATCGCCTTCGTCTTTTGAAGTTTTGATTTTGTCATTTATGATATATTGGAAACTACTATCCGATTTTGTGATAGAATAAAGACTATCATATTTGGTCGATACCTTTCTAAAGTAAGCTATATAATGGTTTTTGGCGAATGCCTTTGTGGTGATTAGTACAGCCCCATCTTTTGCATCATCACCATATTTGTTTGTAGCATCTGTATCTGTTAATATCGTTAAGCTTGCAATATTGTTGGCATCTAGATGCCCAAACATTTCATTACTGATTATAACGCTATCTAATATTTTTAAAGGGTTTGCCCCTAATTTTTTAGCTTCTTTTTGAAATGCACTTTGTCCAAAGGTGAATATGGGTAGGAGTAAAATTATGATTAGAAATTTCTTCATTGGTAGGCCTGGTTATTTTCAACTAAATTATAAAATCTCACCACACTTTAATCATAAAGCCATATTTTTCGATATTTTAATTATATTGTTGATATAACCTATATTTAACACATGAAAATTGCCGACCTTGAATTTGAGCCACTAATTGATGCTGATACTATTGAGAAACGCGTTAAGGCAATTGGTGCGCAATTAAGTGAAGATTATAAAGACACCAAACCACTGTTTATAGGCGTGCTCAACGGCAGTTTCCTCTTCATCGCCGACTTGATCAAGCACGTCGACATCCCCTGCGAGATCACCTTTACCAAGCTGGCCAGCTATTACGGCGGCACCAAAAGCACCCTGAAGATCCGCGATGATATCGATATCAGCGTCGACCTGAAAGGCCGCGATATTGTGATCATAGAAGATATTGTAGATACCGGCAACACCGCCCACTACCTGATAGATAAGTTAAAGCTGAAAGAACCTGCATCCATCAAATTATGCTCCTTGTTGCTAAAGCCGGCATCCCTGCTAACCAAAATTGACGAGCTTAAATACATAGGCTTTGAAATTGAGAACCACTTTGTGGTTGGCTATGGTTTGGATTATAAAGAAATGGGCAGGAATTTGAAGGATATTTATAAAAAGGTGTAAAATTCTCCTTTCTTGTCATTTCTCTACCATATCATTGCTGAGGAACGAAGCAATCGCGAACCTTGCATATTCGTTTTGCCTATGTGCGATTGCTTCCTCGCAATGAACATAATGGAGAAAATGCTCTTCTACACCCGGTGTTTGTGTCTTCACAACAGCAATAATTGCCTGTGCGGACACAGGCGGTGGGCACCTTAGGCCGTAACCACCTCAATAATCCCACCCAGCAACTCAATAGCCTCATCAATCCCCCTAACACCCTCAATACTTAAACGAAGCGTACTTTTCACCTCCTTCAAATTAGTACGGCGCGGGTTAGCCTGCACAAAACCAAGTACTTGTCGGAACATCTCCGTTTCAAAATATTTGGATTGTTGGTTGGTGAGAAAATAGCCACGCAGCACGCCTTTTTTTAACGAGATCTTCTCAAAGCCTATGTTTTTGCCCAGCCATTGCAGGCGCATGGTATTCAATAAGTCGTTTACCTGTGGTGGGATAGGGCCAAACCTGTCGTGCAGTTGTTGTTGGAAAGCATCCAGCTCAACTTCATTTTCCAGTTTGGATAACTCCGAGTATAAATTATACCGCTCAGATAAACTGGTTACATATTCATTTGGTATCAAAATCTCCAGGTCGGTATCTATTTGCGTAAACGCGATGAACGGCCGTGGTTTATCATCAGGGAAAACACCTTTAAACTCGTCTTCTTTCAACTCTTGTATAGCCTCATCTAATATCTTATGATACATCTCGAAACCTATCTCGGCAATAAAACCACTTTGTTCCGCACCTAATAAATTACCGCTGCCTCGGATGTCCAGATCGCGCATAGCAACGTTAAAACCGCTGCCTAAATCACTAAATTCTTCAATCGCGCTCAAGCGTTTACGGGCCTCGTTGGTCAATGTTGATAATGGCGGACTCAGCAAATAACAATATGCCTTTTTATTGCTCCGACCCACACGACCACGCATCTGGTGCAAATCGCTCAAGCCAAACATGTGCGCGTGGTTAATGATGATGGTATTGGCATTCGGGATATCCAAACCGGCTTCAATAATGGTGGTAGCCACTAATACATCATACTCGTGGTTCACAAACTTCAGCATCACATCCTCCAGTGCATCACCTTCTAATTGCCCGTGTGCTATGCCTATCCTGGCCTTCGGAACCAGTTTATGGATCATGCCGCCTAATTGTGGCAGATCATTTACCCTGTTATGGATAAAAAATATCTGTCCATCGCGGTTTATCTCAAACTCAACAGCTTCTTTAATCAGCTTATCATTAAACACATGCAGCTCGGTAACCACCGGCTGACGGTTCGGCGGTGGGGTAGATATGATAGACAAATCCCTTGCGCCCATCAATGAGAAATGTAAAGTACGCGGGATGGGTGTAGCCGTCAGCGTCAATGTATCCACATTGGCACGCATTTGTTTTAGCTTTTCTTTGGTTGATACACCGAATTTTTGCTCTTCGTCGATAATCATCAACCCCAGATCCTTAAACTTAACATCCTTGCTCACCAAACGGTGTGTGCCGATGATTATATCAACCTTCCCCTCTTTCAACTTCTCCAGCGTATCTTTGATCTGTTTACTTGATTTAAAACGGTTCACGTAATCAATATTACATGGGAAGCCTTTCAATCGTTCCGAAAATGTTTTAAAATGCTGGGCCGCTAATATGGTGGTGGGCACCAAAATGGCCACCTGCTTACTATCTGCCACGGCCTTAAATGCGGCACGAATGGCAACTTCAGTTTTACCAAAACCTACATCGCCACAGATCAGCCTGTCCATTGGGTGCGGCGCTTCCATGTCCTTTTTAAAATCGGTGGTGGCTTTTTCCTGGTCCGGGGTATCCTCATAAATAAAGGATGCTTCCAGTTCAGTCTGCAAATAACTATCCGGCGAAAAAGCGTTGCCTTGTTGCGATTTACGCACAGCATAAAGCTTAATCAGGTCCCGGGCGATGTCCTTAACTTTTTTTTTTGTTGTTTTTTTCAGGCGCTCCCAGGTATCGGTGCCTAATTTGTTCATCTTAGGTACGGCGCCTTCCTTTCCGCTGTATTTGGATATGCGGTTCAGCGAGTTGATGTTCACATAAAGCAGGTCATTATCAGCATAAGTAAGCCTGATCATTTCCTGCATTTTGCCATTAACTTCCACCTTTTCAAGCCCCATGTATTTACCAATACCATGGTCGATATGGGTAACATAATCGCCGGGTTTAAGCTCGCGCAATTCCTTTAGCGTAATAGCCTGCGAACGCTGATAACCCTTTTTAAGCTTGTATTTATAATAGCGGTCAAATATCTGGTGATCGGTATAACAGGCGACTTTCTGCTCCCTATCCACAAATCCCTCGCGAATAGAAACGCTGATCGGCGTAAATTTTACCGTTTTATCCAGATCCTCCAAAATGGCATAAAGCCGCTCAACCTGGCGTGCAGAATCGGTGAGAATGAAATTCTCGATCTTCTCTGACTCGTTATTTTTAAAATTATGTATTAGCAGGCTAAAATCCTTGTTGAAGGATGGCTGCGGGCGCATGTCAAAATTAATGGTCTCGTTAGGCGTATAAAAAAACTGCTTACCAAATTCTATAATCGGGAAGTCGGCTAACTGATCGGCAATCAGCTTTTCATCCGTAAAACCAAATTTCGGATCTATCCAATCCTGGTTCTGATTTTTTTCCTCCGGGGATAATGCTTTCCATAAGGCCGTTGCTTTTTTATAACCGCTTTGGATGATATCTAAAGTAAACTGCACATCCTTTATCCAAACCTGTGTACCGGCATCAACATATTCTAATAAAGAAATATTACTTTCCGTTAAAAATTTGGATTGAACATTAGGCACGATAGTAATGCTTTTCACCTGTTCAACCGAAAGCTGGCTTTCGATCTCAAACGTTCGGATAGATTCTATCAGATCGCCAAAAAACTCAACGCGATAAGGTAACTCATGCGAAAAAGAGAAAATATCTACAATGCCACCACGAATGGAGAACTGGCCCGGCTCGTACACAAAATCAACCCGGTCAAAATCATATTCCACCAAAAACTCATTGATAAAATCAATACTGAGTTTGTTGTTTACAGAAATCTCCAAGGTGTTTTTTTCGAGCGATGCACGATCGATCACCTTTTCGGCCAAAGCCTCGGGATAAGTAACAATCAGCTGGCCAAACTCGGTGGAGTGGTTAAGCTCATTTAATACCTCGGCACGTGCAAGTACATTACTGCTGTCGGGCTGGGTAAATTCAAATGGTTTTCGGTATGATGACGGGAAAAGTAAAACTTCTTTACCGGTAAGGTTCTCTAAATCTGCCTGGAAATAACCGGCTTCTTCGCGCTCGGGTAGCACAAATATCATGTGCTGGTGCTGCAAAAAATACAAAGCTACCGCCATAGCAGAATCGCTTGACCCCACTAGCCCACGTAACTGAATCCTCGGATTTTTTGAAGCATTTAAGGCTTGCGCCAATGCTTTAATCCGGTCATCAGCTTTATATTTTTCTAATATATCACGGATGTTCAAAACGTTGCGAAGATACGTAAAAAAGCACTTTTACCCACGGCAACACAAATTATGACAAATAATAAAACAATATAGTTGGTTTTTACTTTTTAATCATAGATTTAATACACCAAATTGCTATTAAACCAAAAGTATTAAACCAAATTATATTACAATGAAAAACGCATTTATAACCGGAGTTATCATAGGAGTTTTAAGCGGCTTGTGGCTGTTTGTTATGCACATTGCCGGGTATGATTTAACTAAAGACCAGGTTTCGCCATTTGAATATATATCTATTATCATTCCTGTGGCAGGTTTATTTTTTGGCTTAAAAAGTTATCGCGATAAGGATCTTGGCGGTAACATGGGCTTTTTAGAAGCTTTAATACAATGTTTTAAAATATTAATACTGGCTGGTGTTATTGCCATTTTTGCCGCTATATTGTACATTAGTTATGTAGATGCCGGCAATAACGCGCGCGATTTCTCAGGCCGTATGTTTGCCGCGTTATTGATTGGCGTATTAAGCGCATTAGCTGTGTCGTTGATCCTCACCACTAAGTCGAACAAAGTTGATTAGAGCATTTTTCTTAAAATATTTTGAATTAACCTTTTGGATAGCCGCGCTGATAGCGCTTGGGATAAGCCATCCCTCACAAGCAGCACACTTTACCTTATGCCCATTAAAACTAATTGGCATAACCTGGTGCCCCGGCTGCGGCCTGGGGCACGCTATTGCATTTTTACTCCACGGCGATTTGCGAAACTCTTTTCATGCCCATTGGTTGGGTGTGCCTGCCCTTATCATAATCTTATATCGCATATATGATTTAATCAGGCAAAGGGTGTCAGAACCATCTTACACGCTTAGCAAACCATTGTAATTCACCGTTATTATTCCCCCACCTACCGACTTATTGCAAGTCCCCGCCAGTTTTGATTTGTCGAAATTTTAATCCTACCTTAGTTTTACATCACAATTAAAACAATAACCAAACTAAAATACAATGGACCCTTACCAAAATCCTTACATGAGCCTTCCGGGTATATCACCCGAAGAAATTGGCTTTTTACAACAAGCAACCGCCACACTAAAGGATGAAAATCAGCAGAAATACTTTTATATGGTGTATGCCAATAAAAGAAAAAATCCACAGGACATGCTGATATTTTGCCTTGTCGGAACCTTTCTCGTTCCCGGCTTGCAGCGATTTATTGTAGGGCAGATAGGCATGGGTATTTTGTATCTGTTTACCGGTGGATTGTGCTTAATAGGTTCAATTATCGACCTGGTAAACTATAGGGCGTTAGCTTTGGAGCATAATAAAAAAGTGGCTTACGAAAGTTACCAGATAGCGCAAATGGGTGGGCAATCGGGAGTATAATGGACTCCGTAAAATTGGTTGAGAAGAAAATATATCATATATCGGTTGATCGGCAGCCTATATTAAAAGAAAAGTCTTTCTTAGGGGTAGAGTATGATACATTAACTATTATAGTTGGTTTTATTGTTCCCCTTATATCGTTTTTCTTAGGTTTTTTATTTTCAATATTTAGGGATAAATTTAAGGAAAGGACAGAAATAAATATTGTTGCTAGTTCATTTATGATGTGGACAGAACGGACAATAAAAAGTGCAAGTACGTTATTAAAAGAAATTGACGATAGAAAGAATGAGACAAATGATTTAGATAATTTTCAAGTATCTAAACCAGCTAATATAAATCTACATTTGAATCGATTATCATCAGATCAAGGACTATTATATAAGGCTTTTGTTAAACAGAAGAAAGGGGATCTAAAAACTAATTTCGATGATTATTCGAAAATAATAGTAGATGTTGATTTCTTAGGAGATTTTCAAAAAATGCTTTCTCAAAACTCTCAGTATATAGTTGATGACTTCCAATCTCTGTTTGACAAATGGAATGATTCTGTTAGGAGCGTCCATAAAGCTAAACATATTTTAATTGGGAGAAGAGCAAATAATGGAGATGAGAAAATCGAAATCATTAACGGTTATTTCAATGAGTGGTATAAAACTAATAATCAAGGTCTTTTAAGTACATATAATTTCTTAAATCAGTTAGATCCGATTTTACAGGAATTTTATAATAATAATCCCGGAGATGATGATCTTGCGGAGTTGTTATCAGCTATTCAGCAAACTAAGTTTATTTATAACCAATTCGTTTTCAAAAAGAGTGAAGTAGTAAAAATTTTTAAAGGATTGTATGATCAATTAGATGAAACCATAATTGAAATTGATACATTGTCAAAAAAAATAAACAATAAAGAAAACAGGCTTTTTATTATATGAAACTATCGCTCTTAACCGATTACCTCGAAAGCCTGGCGCCGTTAGCCTACCAGGAAGATTATGATAATTGCGGATTGATAGTCGGCAAGCCCGATCAGGAAGTTTTCCAGGCGATGATATCCCTTGATTGTACTGAGGCCGTGGTTGATGACGCCATCGCTAATAATTGCCAGGTGATCATATCGCATCATCCCATCGTTTTTAAGGGATTGAAGAAGTTCAACAGTAAAACCTATGTAGAGCGTGTGGTGGAAAAGGCCATCCGTCATAATATCGCGCTGTACGCCATCCACACCAACCTGGATAATATGCATACCGGTGTTAACGCTCGTATTTGCGAAACTTTGGGATTAACCAATACCCGCATATTAGCGCCAAAACATAATACCATTAAAAAACTGGTTACTTACGTGCCGCTGGCGCAGGCGGAGCAGGTGCGGAATGCGCTATTCCATGCCGGAGCGGGTAATATTGGTAATTACAGCGAAGCTAGTTTTAATGCAGAGGGCAAAGGCACCTTTAAAGCCAATGAAAATGCCGACCCATACGTTGGTGAAATAGGCGTAAGGCATACAGAAGACGAGGTGAGGGTAGAGGTAGTTTATCCAGCTAACCTGGAAAGTAAAATATTAATGGCGCTGATATTAGCGCATCCTTATGAGGAAGTGGCCTATGATCTGTTTAACCTTACCAACCAAAATCAGCAGGTTGGCTCGGGCATGATAGGCGAATTGGAATATCCAATACCCGAAGAAGCCTTTTTATTCGAGTTGAAGGAAAAGATGAAGGTACATGTCATCAGGCATACTGCTTTTACTGGCAAGCATATCCGAAAAGTGGCGGTTTGCGGTGGCGCGGGTGGTTTTTTATTGAAGCAGGCCATAGCTGCGGGAGCTGATATTTTTATCACAGCTGATTACAAATATCATGAGTTTTTTGATGCCGAAGGAAAGATACTAATAGCGGATATCGGGCACTTTGAAAGTGAGCAATTTACGCAACAATTATTGTATGAAATAATTAGAAAAAAATTTACTACCTTTGCCGTCCGTTTAACAGAGATTAATACAAACCCCGTCAAATATTTTATTTAATGGAACAAACCGTAGAACAAAAGCTAAAGGCTTTATACGAGCTACAAACCATCCACACCAAAGTTGATAAAATTCGCCAGGTAAGAGGTGAATTACCTATGGAAGTGGCCGACCTTGAAGATGATGTTGCAGGCCTTGAAACCCGCATTCAGAAAATCAAAGCTGAGCTGGATGATTTGGAAGATGATATAGTTACCCGTAAAAACCTGATTAAAGAGTCGCAAGCGAACATTAAAAAGTACGAAGCGCAACTTAATGAGGTTAAAAACAACCGTGAGTATGATGCGATTTCGAAAGAAGTTGAGATACAAGGCTTGGATATACAGGTAAGTGAGAAAAAAATACGTGAATTTGGTTTCGAAATTGTTACCAAAACACAGGTTTACGAAAAAGCACTTGCTGATTTAGAAGCACGTAAAAGCGACCTTGATGCTAAAAAAGCTGAATTAGGTACTATTACCGCTGAAACTGAAAAAGAAGAAAACGAACTTTCTGCACAAGCTGAAAAAGCAAAAGCAGGAATTGATGAGCGTTTATTAATTGCTTACACTCGTTTACGCGGTAACGCTAAAAACGGTTTGGCAGTAGTAACTATCCAACGTGATTCATGTTCAGGTTGCTTTAACCAGATCCCTCCACAACGTCAGTCGGATATCCGTCAGCGTAAAAAAATTATCGTTTGCGAACACTGCGGCCGTATTTTGGTTGATGAGCAAATGGCATTGGAAGCTGAAACAGTTTAATACTGTAAAAAATATTGAAATTTAAAGGCGCTCATTGGGCGCCTTTTTTGTTTAGCTACTTTTTGTTCATAGAAAAACCTAACTTGTAGGAATGAATTATAGGCTAAACTTATTTCTGTTAATTATTGTATTTGCAGGTTGCTCCAACAACAAAAAGCCTGTTAGTGCCAGTACTGATACCTTTTCCATCCACAAAATATGGCAGTATGATAATGTCAGGTCGAACGCAAGTAATCCGGGTGTAATTGGCAAACATCTGCTTGATCTGACTAATAAAGACACTCTCCACTTCAGCTATCAATCCATAAAAGAAAATTCAACTGCTTACGCTTACCAAATTTTGCACGATACCGTTTTTGTAAATAAGAGCCCGGCTTACAAAATTATTAAATTAACTGCCAGTGAATTAGAATTATATACCCTGTTTAAAAGTGATAGCAGTAGAACCGCTACAGATTCAGTAATAATGATCTACAAAAACAGGTAATCTGCCTATTTCTTTAACATCGGTTTTATCAGGAAAAAATAGATTAGCACAATACCAATTATTGCAACCGAGCCATTTAATATAGGCCAAATGATAGATGAACGCATGCTGCAAATGTATCA
>Ga0302197_10001309_pt1 | contig 24372 bp, 19 predicted proteins | sample II_Bog_N2_1_FD_193526 | JGI IMG/M metagenome (GOLD analysis project Ga0302197, IMG submission 193526) | Peat permafrost microbial communities from Stordalen Mire near Abisko, Sweden - II_Bog_N2_1 | ecosystem: Environmental > Terrestrial > Soil > Wetlands > Peat | place: Sweden: Abisko...
GTCGAGGGGGAAGGCGGGAACGGGGGCGAAGGACTGGGGGTGGAGGGCGATGGGGGTGACGGCGAGGAGGAGTGCGGCGACAGAACGGAAGAGATGCAATGACTTCATAGGGCGAAAGTGTACGGCATTGGGAGGTTTGGGGGGTAGCGTTTGGCGGATGAGTTGAACGGAATCTGGGGAAGGGTGGGGGTGGATCGATTTAGTGGTGGGTTGGGGGATGGGTTCGATGTTGGCCGCATCGAAGGGTGGAGCGAGCGGAGACGATGGGGCGGGTATACTGCGATTCGTATGGGTTTTTGGCCCGAAAGGGCGCCTGATAGGGCTCGCAGGGAGGGATTTGGCTTGACGAAGGAAATCTGGGATGGGTCGCGGCGGCGGTTTTTGAGGTCGCTTTCAGGGACGGCGCTGGTGCTGGGGCTGGAGGATATTCTGCATCTTTCGCGTGCGGCGTGGGGTCAGCAGACTGGTGACCAGAGGCCAGCTGGTGGCGGGATGTCGCGGCCGACTTTTGAGGCGCAGGCGAAAGCAGCGCCGGGTGGGTTGAATTCTCCGATTGTGGGGACTCCGCTGGGGATGAGCTTTGTGGATGTGGGCAAAGAGTCCGGGCTGAATGCGAAGACGATTTTTGGCGGGGAGCACAAGAACAAGTATCTGCTGGAGACGACGGGCTGCGGCGTGGCGTTTTACGACTACGACCAGGATGACTGGCTGGATATTTTTCTGGTGAATGGGTGGCGGCTGGAGGGATTTCCGAAGGGTCAGGAGCCGATGTGCCACCTGTTCAAGAACAATCGCGACGGCACATTTACGGATGTGAGCGAGAAGTCGGGGATCACGCGCACGGGCTGGGGCCAGGCGTGCTGCGTAGGAGACTACAACAACGATGGGTGGAACGACCTTTTCATCAGCTACTACGGGCAGAATGCGCTGTACCGGAACAATGGGAACGGCACCTTTGTGGATGTGACGAAAGAAGCTGGATTGCTGCAGGACAAATTGCGGTGGAATTCGGGATGCGCGTTTCTGGATTACGACAAGGACGGGCATCTGGATCTGTTTGTGGGCAACTATATTGATTTTGATTTGAAGACAGCGCCGACGCCAGAAGACGCGGGCTGTGTGTACAAGGGGATTACGGTGGCTTGCGGACCGCCGGGGCTGGAAGGCGGAAAGAACATTCTGTACCACAACAACGGCGATGGGACGTTCAAGGATGTGAGCGAGAAGGCCGGGATGTGGTCGACGATTGGGACGTATGCGCTGTCGTGCGCGGTGGGAGATTTTGACAACGACGGGTGGCCGGATATTTTTGTGGCGAACGACTCGACGGCGGCAACGTTCTACCAGAACCAGAAGAACGGGACGTTTCAGGATGTTGCGGTGGAAGTGGGGGTTGGGTATTCGCCGGATGGGAAGCCGCAGGCTGGAATGGGCGTGTCGATTGGGGATTTCAACCGCGATGGTCTGCTGGATATTGTGAAGACGAACTTTGCCGGGGATACAGATTCCCTGTTTATGAATTTGGGCGACGGGACGTTTGAGGATCACACGTACTTGTCGGGACTGGGAATCAATACGCGCTTGCTGGGCTGGGGCGTGGGATTTCTGGACATGGATAACGATGGATGGCTGGATATTCTGGTGTCGAATGGGCATGTGTATCCGGAAGTGGATGGAACGCATGTGGATGCGTCGTATGCGGAGCACAAGTATCTGTACCGGAACCTGCGGAACGGGCAGTTTGAGGACGTGACGAAGTTGGGCGGGTCGGGGATTACGGCCGATGCGAAGGCGCGTGGATGCGCGTTTGGAGACTATGACAACGACGGCGATGTGGACGTGGTGGTGAACTGCGTGAATGCGGTGCCGCAACTGCTGCGCTGCGAGCAGGGCGATGGGGTGAAGGCGCGGAACTGGATCAAGATTCGCACTGTGGGGACGAAGAGCAATCGTGGGGGGATTGGCGCGCAACTGCGGGTAACGGCGCAGGTGGATCCGAAGGCTGCGAAGCCGATGATGCAACTGGAGGAAGTGCGGTCGGGGGGTAGCTACTATTCGCAGAACGACTTTCGTGTTCACTTTGGACTGGACCAGGCGAAGAAGGTGGATGTGGTGGAAATTCGCTGGCCGTCGGGTACGGTGGATACGCTGAAGGACCTTGCGGTGAACAAGCTGTACGTGATTGAAGAGGGCGGGAAGATTCTGAAGGCGGAAGCACTGACGGGATTGAAGAAGAAGGGCTGATGGGGATGGCCGGCAACAGCAGAGGGTGGGTGCGGACAGTGCTGAGGACAGGCGTGTGCCTTGTGATGTTGCTGCTGGCTGCGGAGGTGGTGAGTGCCGAGGCCGGGAGCGATGCGAACGCTGCGTGTGCGAGCTGCCACCGGGCGATCTATGAGAGGTACCGGCGGACGCCGATGTCCAACGCGAGCGGGAGTGCGGCGGCGGGGTTTATGCCGGCGCGGTTTGACCATGGCGCGTCGGGCGTGAGTTATCGGATTGAGGAAGAGAACGGGCGGGTGTGGCTGCGCTTCGAGAGAAAGCCCGAGGTGGGTGCAACGGCCGCGGAGATGGCCGGGCAGGCGATGAAGGGCGAGCGGGAGCTGCGCTACTTTCTGGGCTCGGGCCGGCGGGGCCGGACGTATCTGTTTGAGGACCAGGGGTACTGGTTTGAGATACCGATCAACTGGTACGCGAAGAAACAGGTGTGGGACATGGCTCCGAATTACCAGCGGGCGCTGGAGATGCCGCTGACGCTGCGGGTTGACCCGGGCTGCCTGCGGTGCCATGCCTCGGGGGCGCAAGCGAACCTGCCGGAGGCACGGAACAAGTATGCCGGTGAGCCGTTTACCGATGGGGGGATTACCTGCGTGGCCTGCCATGGGGATGCGCGGGCGCACGTGGCGAGCGGGGGCAAGACGGCAATGCTGAAGCTTGGCGAGTTGACGCCGGCCAAGCGGGACTCGGTGTGCCTGAACTGCCACCTGGAGGGCCAGGCAGCGGTGGTTCATGGGGGCAAGCGGCTGGTGGATTTTCGCCCGGGCGAGAGCATTTTTGATTACGCGAGTTTTTTTGTGCATCGCAGCGAGGCTGGGTCGGGCGGGCGGGCGACGAGCCAGTGGGAGGCGCTGCTGCAGAGCGCGTGCAAGCGCGGAGCGGGAGACCGGCTGACCTGCACGACGTGCCACGATCCGCATGGGTCAGACGAGCAGAAGACGGAAAGCGAGCGAGTGGCGTGGTACCGGGGCAAGTGCCTGGGGTGCCACGATGCGGAGGCGTCCGGGAAGCCCGGAGTGGGCTTGGCTGGGTTTGGGCGGACACATCATGCGGAGAATCCGGACTGTGCGAGTTGCCACATGCCGAGGGCGACGTCGAACGATATTGCCCACGAGCAGGTGACCGACCACCGGATTGTGCGGTTTGCGTCGGGCAAGGTGGTGCCACCGGCGACGAGCGGGCCGCTGGTGCTGGTGGGGCCGACGGAGCGGAGCGAGAGTGCGAGCGACCGGGACCTGGGGCTGGCCTACGCGCAGATGGCGGCGCGGGGCGACCGGGAGGCGGGGATGAGAGCGGTGGAGTTGCTGCGGGCGGCGGAAAAGGCTCCGGAGGCAAGTCTGGACCACGAACTGCATGCCCAGCTGGGATTTCTGGATCAGGTGAGCGGGGACCGGGAAGGGGCGGCGCGGGAGTATGCCGCTGCCCTGACGGCGGACGGGAACGACTCTTTTGCGGCGGGGAACCTGGCGCTGCTGGCGGCCAGAGCGCACCGGTACGAGGAGGCTGCGAAGCTGTTGGAGCGGGCGTTTGAGGATGATCCGGCGGCGACGGCGGCCGGGATGAACCTGGCCGTGGTGGATTGCGGGCTGGGTCGGCGGGAGGCGGCGCTGGGGACTCTGGAGCGGATTCTGGAGTTTTCCCCGGACTCGGGCGAGGCGCTGGCACTGAAGCATGCGATTGTCTCTGGGGAGCATAGCTGCGGGACGCGGTAGGCCACAGTGGGGAGCCAAGGAAGTTAACGGATCACGGAACTGAGAAATGTTATGCCCGGAAAGTGAATTTCCCCTTGAATCTTCAACAAAAAGTGGGGCAAAGTTCTGTGTGGTGTTGCGAGGATTGCAGGGAGAGCGGCGTGGCAGGCAGTATGGGGCGGAGGAGTCCTGAGTGCGAGTAAAGGCATTTACTCGAACTTTTGGTGGAGTTTCGGGGATGGGGAGCGGTGCAATTTTGGGGAGAAATGGTGTGATTTCAGGGCAGTTTCAGGCGCCGGAAAATGACATATCAAATATTTTTGGAAAATGACAGAATGTCATATTTGTTTGCGGTGGTGTGGGTGATGATCATCGGATTGTGCGAGTTGTATCTGGTTTGATGGTGCGCGTGAGCGGTGGGTGGATGGTTTGGATAAAGCGATTTACTAAGAGATTGAAGGGGTGAAGTTGGATAGCCGGCGGGGATAGCGGGCGGATGCAAACGTTTTCAATGATTGATATAACTTATCTTGAGGCTTTTGGCTGGTTTTTCCGAGCGAAGGGGTTGACAGCCAACCTTTCGGTCTACTATCTTTCATCGGTGCTCCGAATTATGTTTTTTGTTCACCTCTATCGTTTGAGAATTTAAGGTGGACGGTTCGGGAAGCAGCTGAAGGGCGCTTAGCGCTTTTGAGGCGAAGTGAAGAGAAATAGAGCAGACTCGGCCAGAGTGGCGAGATTTGCCATGGTTGTCACCGCACGCACCGATTTAATTGCGATCTGGGGAAGAGCACACAGGCTGGCGCACCGGGTAAATCCGGCGGAGGAAGAAGCCAGTCATGATGATTCGACCGGGTTGCGCTGAGTCGGCCACGATGCGAGGGCAATGCAGAGCAGCAGTTTTACGGACTGTACGTTTTCAGGAGACCGCATGACTAAGAACTTGCGGGCAGCATACGGACTGGCACTCCTCGCCATCGTATGTCTGCTCTTTAGCGCAACGTCCAATGCCCAATCGGTTTATGGATCGATTTTCGGCACTGTGACGGATAAGACAGGGGCCGTTGTATCCGGGGCCTCGGTCAGTGTGACGGACGAAGCCAAGGGCACCGTCGTAACAGTAACCACCAACGCCGCGGGCGATTACACGGCATCTCACCTTATTCCCGATACCTACGATCTGAAGATTGTGGTAAAGGGCTTCAAGAGCTCGATCACCAAGGGCGTCATCGTGCAGGCCGACGTGGCCCCGCGCGTGGATGTATCCCTGGAGATTGCCGGAGCCAGCGCGGAGACCGTTGAAGTGAACGCCGATACGGAGCCGCTCTTGAAGACGGACCGTTCTGACGTTGCGGCAACGTTCGACTCGCAGGAAGTTTCTGACCTTCCGATTGAAGGCCAGAACTTTGCCAACCTGCAGCTTCTTCTTCCGGGCGCACAGTTGCTCGGCTGGTCTCATGCGGCGGATGAAAATCCGCAGGCGTCGCGTCAGATTCAGATTGACGGACAGGCGTTCGGTGGCGTGGCTTACGAGCTGGACGGCACTGACAACCAGGATCCGATTCTGGGCATCATTGTTGTGAACCCGGCACTGGATTCGATCACCGAAGCGAAGATTACCACGCAGAACTTTGACGCGGAAATTGGCAAGGCTGTTGCCGCCGTTCAGACGGTTCAGACCAAGTCTGGATCGAACACGATTCACGGCAGCGCGTACGACTTCCGTACTGGCAATGCCAACCTGGCGAAGGACCCGTTCTCGGGCGCCGCGCCTGCCGGCTTGAAGAACAAGTTCGGTATGTCGGTAGGCGGACCGCTGAAGAAGGACAAGCGCTTCTTCTTCTTCTCCTATGAAGGACAGCGTCAGAAGTCCGGCGTAACCGACGTGGGCACCCTGCCTTCTCCGCTGCTGACCGAGACCTGCCTGGGCAATAAGATTGGCCCGAGCGGAACCCCGGGCTGCGATTTCAGCGAGTATGCCACGGAGTTCCTCGGCAAAGGCGTGATCTACAACAACACGAATGGCGTTGGTACGGTTGACGGAAAAGGCACAGCGTTCCAGAACAACGTGATTCCGACCGCGCTTGTCTCCAAGCAGTGGACCAATCTCCTTGGCTTCCTCGAACCGTACACCAAGCAGGAATCGGGCACGGCGCAAGGTGGACTGGACTCGAACTTCAAGGCGCAGGGCACCGGCGTATTCAACAGCAACATGTGGGTAACCCGCGTCGACGAGACGATCAGCGACAAGGCGAACGGCTTCTTCCGCTTCTCGCGTTGGACTGATGCTCTCGGCGGCCCCCAGATGTTCGGTGAAGCTGGTGGCCTTGGCTTCGGAATCGGGCAGTACGGTGGTCTCTCCACCTCTGCTGATGACAGCCTGGCAATCGGCACCGACTACGTCTTCAATCCGAAGCTGGTCACCGACGTACGTCTCGGCTATCTGCGTTACAACATCATTGACGTCAAGAACGACCAGGGCACTCAGTTTGCCAATACGTTGGGAATTCCCGGCCTGAATCTGGGGACGACCTACACGGGCGGTTCCCCAGGTTTCTTCCTGGACTCTGTCCCGAGCGGCAGCACCAGTCCGACCTACGGCGATGGCCTGAACGTGGCCCGTTGCAACTGCCCCCTGACCGAGCGTGAAGATCAGTTCCAGATTGTGAACAACTGGACCAAGACGATGGGCAACCACTCGTTGAAGCTGGGCACAGACCTGCGTTACGGCCGTAATCTCCGCGTCCCCTCGGACAACGATCGTACCGGTCTGCTTTATTTCCACAACGCCCAGACGGCACAGAATGGCGATGGCGGCAGCAGCGGTCTCGGATATGCAACCTTCGCGATGGGTGACGTCAGCAACTTTAACCGTTACGTCTCCACTTCCACCAATGCCAAGGAATTCCAGAAGCGTGAGTTCTTCTACGCTCAGGATACCTGGCGCCAGAGCAGCAAACTGACCCTGAACCTGGGCATTCGCTGGGAGCTTTACTTCCCAGAGTCGACCAACGCTCCGGGCAACGCGGCACTGATGAACCTGGATGACGGATATCTGCATGTTGCCGGTATCGGCGGCGTCAAGTCGAACATGGGCTGGCAGCTCGACAAGAAGAAGATGTTCGAGCCTCGTCTCGGTGTGGCATACCAGCTGAATCCCAAGACTGTTATCCGCGCCGGTTACGGACGCAGCTTTGACATCGGCGTTTTTGGTTCGGTGTTCGGTCACGTTGTAACCCAGAACCTGCCGGTACTGGCCAACCAGTCGATCAGCAACGGCGGTGTCGCAACCGCTCAGGCATTCTGCATCGGTTCTCCTGCAGACAACCCGGGTTGCGATCCAACCAACAACGGCAGCAGCCAGCCTGCTGGCGGCGGTCCCCTGCTCTATACGCCCGTTTCGGTACCCTCGGACGGTCTGCTGCCGAACCCCGGCGCGCTTGTGAACACCAAGGCACGTCCGAACCCGATGCGCTTCCCGACATTGGATGCGTGGAATGCCACTGTTCAGCGCGCACTGACCTCGTCGCTGACTCTGACTGTTGCTTACGTTGGCAACAAGGGAACTCACTCCCTGGTTGACGGCGACGGTAACAATACCAACCCCAACGAAGCAGCGCTTACACTGCCGGGTTCTTACTCGGTTAACGGACAGACGCTTCACTGGGATCCGACCGCGGGTTCGACTCCGAACGCAAACGGTGGGACCAGCAACTCGAAGTATCTGACCCGCTACTACGGCGGCAAACTGCAGGCCTGCTCGGATCCGAACTATTCGCAGCCGACCGGCGACCCGCTCTTGCAGGCAGGGCAGTGCGGATGGACTCAGGGCATCAGCTTCTACGGTGATGACCAGAACACCCACTTCAACGCCTTGCAGGTTACGCTGGCTCAGCAGACCTGGCATGGTCTCAACGCAAACTTCAACTATCAGTATGCTCACGCAAACGACTTCCAGGGTACGTACAACACCTGGGACAAGTCGGTTGCGTTCAGCAACGACTCCAACGTACGTCATCACTCGGCCACGCTGTATGGCAGCTACTCGCTTCCTGTCGGCAAGGGCAAGCAATTCCTGACGGGGGCTAACCACCTGACGGACCTGATTGTGGGCGGATATGAACTCTCCGGCACGATGAACGTCTCCAGCGGTTTGCCCTTCAGCCTGAGTGGCGATTGCAGCACCAATGTGGATGGGACGAACTACTCGGACCTTTCCAATGGCCCCTGCCACCCGAACCAGACCCACGGACTGTCAACGAAGCTGTCGTCGTTTGTGCCTGGTTCCGGCTGGACATATTACGCCCAGCAAGGAACTCGGGATCCAGTCACGAACGTGTTCACTTACAGCAACGGGTTCTCTGACGCGGGTATCGGCAAGATCGGCAACTCCGGCAACAACACTGCCTGGGGACCGAGCTTCTTCAACACCGATCTCTCGATTCAGAAGTCGTTCAACATCTGGGAGCACGTTGATACCAAGTTCCGTATGGACGCGGTCAACGCTGTGAACCACATCAATCCAGGTAACCCTGGCGGCAACATCACGTCTGCGGGATCGATCACCGGTGAAGCACCTGGACCGGGACCCCGTCAGCTGGAGTTCTCGCTGAAGCTTACCTTCTAACCAACCAGCGGTTTCCATTCCGCGCACGCGTGGGGAGCTTCGGCTCCCCATACGTGTTTTTGAACGACTACACTTAAAGACGAGAGCCATTATGCTGCATCGAATTTTCTATGGAATTCTGCTGATTTCTGCGCAGCTGGCGCTGGCGCAGACCGCCCCAGATGGGACAGCTACTGATACGAGGAGTGGGGTTTCCGCGCCCGGAACACCCACGACCCCAACGCTGGCGCAGGCGCGGGAACTGGCGAGCAAGGGACATCTGGACCAGGCCCTGGCACAACTGGATACGCTGGCTGCAACGAAGCCCGAGCAAGTGGGGGTGGAGCGTCTGCGCGGGATTATTTTGTACCAGAAGGAGCGGCTGGGCGAGGCGGATGCCGCGTTTGCGCGTGCGGTGGAGCAGGACCCGAAGGATCGCGAATCGCTGGAGATGCGGGGCGTGACGCTCTACCGGGAGGGCAAGCCGGAAGATGCGATTCCGCTGCTGGAGAAGGCTCACCAGGCGGTGACGAGCGCGAATATCGATCCGCAGTATGTGCTGGGGCTTTGCTACACGGACACGAAGCGCTATGACGACGCGCGGCGGGCGTTTGCGGCGCAGTTTGGGTTTAATGGGGAGTCCGCGGAGGCGTACCTGGTGACGGCGCGGCTGATGCTGCGGCGGGAGTTCACGGACCAGGCGGCGGCGTTTGCGCACAAGGCGCTGGAGTTGCGGTCGACGCTGCCGCTGGCGCACCAGTTGCTGGGCGAGATTGCGCTGGCCAAAGGGGATTTGCCGCTGGCGGTGAAGGAACTGGAGGCGGAGGAAGCGATGAATCCGCTGAACGGGATGCTGTATGACCGGCTGGGCGATGCGTATGTGCGCAATGGGCAGTATGAGCAGGCGCGGCAGGCGCTGAACAAGGCCGTGCTGTTGGAGCCGAATGCAACGGGGCCGTACATTTTGCTGGGCGACGCGCTGGTGAAGCTGGGGGATCCGATTCAGGCGCTGCATTATTTGAACCGGGCGGTGGCGATGGATCCTGGGAACTACGTGACGCACAACATTCTGGGACAGGCGTACCGTGCGATTGGGCAGCTTGGGGATGCGAACCGTGAGTACAAGCTGGCGGTGGAGATTCAACATCGCAATGACCCCAAGCCGGTAGCTGAAAAGTAGGGAGAAGAGACGCGTGCGGCGAGCGATTTGTTTGACCATGAGCCTTATCCTGAGTGCGAGTGCTGTGTTTGCGGCGGGGCCGGCTGGGAAGAAGCAGGAAACGAAAGCGTTGAAGTCGGCGGACGCGGCATTCCAAGCGGGGTATGCGCTGTTGGAGGCGGGTAAGTTGGGGGAGGCGAAGGTGCAGTTTGCCAAGGCGGCGAAGCTGGCGCCTGAGCTGGCCGTGGCGCATGCGGCTTATGGAGCGGTACTGACGCAGCTGGATGAGCCGAAGGAGGCGATCCCGGAGTTGGAGAAGGCGATTGCACTTGGGGCGAAGCAGGGGGGTGCGGACCCGTCGGTAGCCGTGAACCTGGCGTTGTCGCATGAGGCGCTGGGAAAGCAACTGGCAACGAAAGACCAGGCCGAGGCACGGCGGCAGTACGAGGCTGCGCTGGCGGGGATGAGCGATGCGGCGTCGCAAGCTCGGGTGCAGGATGAGCTGGGGTCGCTGTTGGGGTACCAAAAGATGTGGCCTGAGGCGGAAGCGGCGTTTCGAGCGGAGATTGGGCTGACGCCTGAGGAAGCTGGCGGGCACCTGCATCTGGGTATCGTGCTGGTGGAAGAAAAGCACCTGGATGATGGGATAAGCGAGCTGGAGACGGCGCTGGCGAAGGCGCCGGGCGGGATGGCGGAGTTTCAGCTGGGGCACGCACTGACAGTCGCTGGCCGGGATGAGGAGGCTGTTCCGCACCTGGAGGCGGCGTACCAGGCAACGCCCCAGCCGCGGGGCGCGGCGCTGGAACTGGCGATGACGGAGCAGCGGATGGGGCGCGAGGAAGAGTCGATCGCGCCGTTTCGGCAGGTGGTGGAGCTGGAACCGCACAATGCGATGGCGCTAACGAACCTGGGGCTGGCGCTGACGGAGACGGGCAAGGCCAAGGAGGCGCTTCAGTTTTTTGACCGCGCGCTGAAGGAGGATCCTCAGGATCCGGTGCTGCACGAGGACTACGGGGTGGCGTGCCTGCAGCAGTCGGATTTCGATGGGGCTATCCGGGAGTTTGAGCAGGCGCAGCATCTGGATCCGACGAGTTCGCAACTGCATTACGATTTGGGGCTGGCTTACAAGCTGAAGGACCGGATGGACGATGCGGTTCGGGAGCTTCTGAAGGCGTCGGAGCTGGATCCTACGCTGCCAGATCCGCCTTATACGCTGGGTATCCTGTATATGCAGACGGGCAAGCTGGATTTGGCGGTGGACCAGTTGCGGGCGGCGCTTGTGCTGCGCCCGACCAATGGCGACGGATGGGCGATCCTGGGCAGCGTGCTGAAGCAGCTGGACCGGAGGGATGAGGCGATTGAGGCGCTGCGGAAGGCGATCGCGCTGCTGCCGGCGCAGCCGGGGCCACACCTGACAATTGCCGGAGTGCTGTCGGAGCAGGGCAAGCACGACGAGGCCGTGGCGGAGCGGAAGATTGCGGCGAACCTGAGCAGGACGGCGGTGAACCGGCAGCGGGCCTCGTTCAATACGAATGCGGGCAACCAGGCGCTGCTGCGGGGGGCGATTTCAGAGGCTGTGGGGCGGTTCCAGGATGCGATTGCGGCAGACCCGACGTTTGTGGATGCGCACCGGCAGTTGGCTGTGGCGCTGGCGCGGGAGGGACGGACGGATGAGGCTGCGGCGGAGCAGGCCAAGGCGGCGCAGCTTGAGGCAGAGAAGAAGTAGGGGCTGCGGGAGCGATGGTCAAGTGGGTTCCTGACTTGTAACACTTGGGATTGGGAAGCTTTGAGTTTGGCGCTGCTGGCTGAGCTGGTTTTGCGCGTGCGGCAGGAGGTCTTTTTTCTATTGGAATGTGTGGTTTAGGGGAGACGTGCGGGGGACCCCAAAAGTGCCTTTTGGGGCACTTTTCAATCCACTCTAAAACGTAGAGTGGTTGATTTTATTGAGCGTTTGCAGCTAAAAGCGAAGGAAAAGAGAACGAGGTGTTAGTTTTTTTATTTTTCTGTCTTCCGGGTGTTGGCGAAGTGGTTACGGAAGGCAGCTAGGAGCTGCTAGCTCCCAGCCTCTAGCTTTATCGAGCTGCGCTCGACGGGGTTGGATCTCAGTTCCATTGTGCGCTTTTTGGGGGTAATTGTCGGCAGGGTTGGGAAAGATTTTTTTGGAAAGATTTCAGGAGGGCTCCCCGGTCCGCGAAGGCGAGGGACTGTTTGGCTGGCAGGGTGGCAGCGGACGGGAAGAACACAGGCAAGAACAGGGCTGGCATTGGTCGCTCCCACCCTTCCAAAAGAAGGAAGGGTAGGGCCCACCCAGATTTGTGATGGGGGGTAAGGTTGGGCCATCCGCCGATCTTGGCCCACCCTGGCTGGAAAGACAAAGACCCGGTGAGGGTGGCGCGTCCGGCATACTCCGAACTCGCATTATTGATCTCGATCACTTGTGACGTGCCAAGCGAAACAGCTAGCCAGCTTCGGGGGGATACTCGGTGCATTCTTTATTGTCCAAGCTCTGATGCTCTGCTCCTCATTGCTCATTGCGGCACCGCTCCACATTGTGACGAAATGGCTATTGAGAGGGTCACGCGAGTAAAAAAGAAATACTTCGTCCGCTTCGTGCGTGTCCACGTAGATGATGCTCCAGCTCTCGAATCGAAACGACTGGAGCACATCGACTTTTTGAGCACGTAACTGCCTTGCAATCACAGGGGCCCACTCTGCCTTGTTCTTGTAAGTCAGGCCACGGTTAACGCTGTCACAAGGCGACTCCGACCACGCAACTCGCGGTATCGCGAAACCTAGGACTAACAAGAGAACGACACCTTCCGCAATTTTCCTCACATCTTCCTCCTTTGGCCCACCTACCGATACCAAACTGGTGTACCAAAGCATAAAGTGATGGCTCTTTCTAAAGGACTGCCGTCGGGTTTAGTGGCACACCAGACATTGCAAGGATTGGAATTGCTATGGAACGGGCAAAAGTCGGCGGGTGGCCCTACCCTTTTGCGTTCATTCCAAAACTACCACGAAGTTGGGTACCCTGCCCTTCGCCGCTTTTGCGAAGGGTGGGCTGCACGCAGAAAGAACTAGGCAAGAACAGGGCTGGCATTTGCTGCTCCCACCCTTCACGAAGGACGTGAAGGATGGGGCACCCGGCTTTGGTGGCTTGGCTGAGGGTGGGCTACTCGGCGTGTGCATTTCTGCCGGTTGGTCAGAAAGAACAAGACAAGAACAGGGCTGGCATTTGCTGCTCCCACCCTTCACAAAGGACGTGAAGGATGGGGCACCCGGCTTTGGTGGCTGGGCTGAGGGTGGGCTACTCGCCATGTTCTTGCAGGGTCAATTATGACTGACCCGGATCATCACTACTCCATGGGCTGGAACACTCGTCGTGAATGCCTCAGCAAACTCTCCGCGATCCGTATGTGCCCAGAGATCGCGCACCGCGTGCTTTCCACTCAGGTGCAAATCGATCCATGAGACGCTCGCTTGAGCCACTTTGTCTCCGCGGTTGAAGACTGCAACTGCCAGATCGCCCGAAGCCAGTGGTCTAGTCCACACGGTGAGTGCACCGTTCTGCGAGATTTGCGATCCACTCTTGCCCAGCGGGTCCTGGTCTACCGCAATGACTTCCTTATTCAGCAGAATGTTCTTTATGTCCGCATCCATGGTGCGAAGATCATTTCCGGCGATCAATGGGGCGGCAGCCATAGACCAAAGCGAGAAGTGAGTCTTGTATTCGTCGATGGACATACCGCCATTGCCGACTTCCAACATGTCCGGGTCGTTCCAGTGTCCTGGCCCGGCAAACTTCGCGAAAGAACTCTGAGAAAATCCGATTCGCGTCATCGCATCATATCGATCCGTGATATCTCCAGTCGTCCGCCACAGATTTGCCCCAACCTGCGGGCCCCAACTCCCGACATTGGCGAGACCATATTGGCAGAGCGCGTAGACGATGGGCCTGCCGGTTTGGTGGAGGGCCTCGCCCATCTTCTGGTACACAGCTTGCATGTCGCTTTCCTTCCAAATACGGGATGCACTGCACCAGTCGTACTTGAGGTAATCCACCCCCCACGCCGCGAACAGTTTCGCATCTTGTTCTTCGTGTCCATAGCTACCCTCATAGCCACCGCAGGTCCGAGGCCCAGGGGATGAGTAAATCCCCAGCAAGAGCCCTTTTGAGTGAACGTAGCCAGCCAGCGCCTTCATGTCAGGAAAATTCGCATTTGGAGCAAGTACACCGTTTGCGTCCCGAACTCCCTGCCATCCGTCGTCGATAATCACAAACTGATAGCCGGCATCGCGCATGCCGGAAGTGACCATGGAATCGGCAATCGAGCGGATTGCTTTGTCATCGATGTGGGTTTGGAACTTGTTCCAGCTATTCCACCCCATGGGAGGAGTCTTCGCCAGACCATTCGAGGGAACAGGTTTGAGAGCGGGGAGGACAACCGGGGGCAGATGGGAAAAATCTAAAGCAGGGGCGCGATTTGAGGGCGTCGCAGATCCGCGTCTGGCCACGACTGGTTTGGTCGCAAATCCGCCGCCGGGCGGGACATCGCCTCCTGGCGGAGGGCTCGGAGGGCCGCCCGGTCCCATTCCGCTCCCGGGGCGTGGCGCAGGCAGCGCAGGAGTCAGCACAAGCGTGTCGTCAACAACCTTCCCGGTGACCTCGCGCTTTTGAATGTCGCCAAACATATCCAGGGCAACCGTGAAGTGGAAAGAGTCTCCATTTATCTCGCCATCGACGATTGGGGCGTCGCCAAACGGAAGCCCCTGACTCCCCGTAATCTTTCCGTTAGTCACCTGGAGTTTGTAGACGATCTCCATTTCACCCATTGGGGAAGCCATCTTGGCAATCCATGTTCCGGAGATATCTGCTTTCGGCGCCTCGACCTTGGGAGTGGCTTGGGAAAAAGCGAGCGGTCTCATGGCAGCTATCAGCAACAGCGCGAAAAGGAGATTCCCAGACGTTTTCAAAATCTTCATATTTACCTCAATCGAGTTTTATCGGGCAGAAGAATACTACCTGAAACAAATCCACTATAACGTTGGGGGGCATAGGCAAGAGCAGAAGCAGAATCCCTTCGGGAATGACAGACAGAGAGGCGAAGGCAACAGCAAAGGCAAGGGAAGAAGCAGATTCCCTTCGGGAATGACAGACAGAGAGGCAAAGGCAACAGCAAAGGCAAGGGAAGAAGCAGATTCCCTTCGGGAATGACAGACAGAGAGGCAAGGACAAGAGCAACGACAAAGGCAACAGCAAAGGCAAGGGAAGAAGCAGATTCCCTTCGGGAATGACAGACAGAGAGGCAAGGGCAAGAGCAACGACAAAGGCAACAGCAAAGGCAAGGGAAGAAGCAGATTCCCTTCGGGAATGACAGACAGAGAGGCAAGGACAAGAGCAACGACAAAGGCAACAGCAAGGGCAAGGGAAGAAGCAGATTCCCTTCGGGAATGACAGACAGAGAGGCAAGGACAAGAGCAACGACAAAGGCAACAGCAAAGGCAAGGGAAGAAGCAGATTCCCTTCGGGAATGACAGACAGAGAGGCAAGGACAAGAGCAAAGGGGGCGTCTTGCTGGTGCGGGTTTTGCTTGCTTGGGGTTGGGCGTGGCGTGCTAGGTTGGTGGGGCGCACTTCTCTTGGGCGCGTGAGGTCTCTTTCGAGTGACAGAGGATAGGTTGGCAAAGGCGGGGGGCGGGTCGCGTCTTCACTGGGTGGGAGTGGTGTGCGGGATTGCGGCCGGGGCGTGGCTGGGCGGGGCGGAAGCTCCGACGAAGCTGGTGCTGACGGGGCTGAGTCCGTTTTCAGTGTCGCTGTGCATGGTGGCGGGGGTGTTTGTGGCGCGGTGGAGTTTTCCGACGCTGCTGCGGGGCACGGGGTCAGTGTGGGCGGACCTGCGGAGCAAGCCGCACCTGATGATTTGGGCGGTGCTGGCGGGGGCTCTGTGGGCTGTGGGGAATACGCTGACGGTGTTTGCGATTCGCAATGTGGGGCTGGCGGTGGCGTTTCCACTGTGGAATACGAATTGCCTGATTGGGATTTTCTGGGGCTGGCTGCTGTTTCGCGAGCTGCGGGGGGCTTCGGCGAAGAACTGGCTGAAGGTGATTGGCGGGGCGGTGGCGGTGGTGGCGGCGGCGATCATGCTGGGGTTCAGCCTGCTGCATGAGTCGGCGGGGCCGGCGGGCGTGGGTGTGAGCCACGCGGTGGGGGGGATACTGGCTGCCTTGGGAGCGAGCTTTATGTGGGGCACGATGTATGTGCCGTACCGGAAGGCGTACTTGAGCGGGATGAATCCGCTGTCGTTTGTGACGGTGTTTACGGTGGGCGAGCTGATCACGATGGGGGCCCTGGCGGTGACGATGACGGGCGGAGTGCGCAGCGTGACGGATGAGTTGGCGAGGAACAAGGGCGTGCTGTTCTGGCTGTTTCTGGGGGGATTCTGCTGGGTGGTGGGCGACCTGTTTCAGCAGTACGCGACGAAGTATATCGGGATTGGGCGGGGGATTCCGCTGTCGAATACGAACCAGTTGTGGGGATTGGCGTGGGGCGCGCTGGTGTTTGGCGAGTTGGCCGGGGTGGACCGGGCCCATGCGCTGCTGGTGGTGTCGGGGTCAGTGGTGATGATACTGGGAGCGCTGGCGATTGGGTCGGCGGAGGCTTCGAGCGAGGAAAAGCACTCGACGAACCTGGCGCTGCAGCGGGAGTGTGCGCAGTACGGGCTGGACTACGAGACGATGCGGAAGGCGCAGATGGGCATAGGGGACAGTCCGTCGAAGGCGCGGCGGTGGTGGGATTATGCGATTGTGCTGGTGGCCGCGGGGGTGTTTGTGGCGCTGGGGCGGTGGGCGAAGGTGCCGGCGATTGCGATGGATATGCGCTGGGTAGTGGTGCTGAGCGTGGTCTCGCTGGTGTTTCTGGTGGCGGGCGGGCTGCATCTTTGGCGGGAAACGCGGTTTGAGTAAGGGCAACCGTGGCGGTATGGATTTAGACTCTCCCCGGTCCCCAAAGGCGAGGGAACTCCCCCCCACGGATGAAGACCTGTCCGTGGGGACCCCGGACCGGGGGCACCCTCACCTGTGGTGTGAGACGCGGTTTGAGTAGCTACCAGGCAATGCGGGCGGGGAAGAGTTCCTGGAAGAGATCGTCGTACCAGGGCTTGATTTCGGCGAGGTTGGGCTTGGCGCGGCCCTTGGAGTAGAGGTCGTAGGGGTTGAACTTGCGGACCCACTCAAACATGGCTACGTCGTGGGGAGACATGAGGTAGCTGTAGGCTCGCTGGCGGTGGGCGGCGTAGAAGGAATGGTAGCGGAGCATGTAGATGGCCTCTTCGGGGAGGTATGGCTCCATGACTTTGGCGCCGTAGGCGTCGTGTCCCCAGGACATGTGGACGTTGGCGAGGCCGCAGTTGCGCTGGTAGACGCCGAGTTCGGATTGGAAGAGGGGATTGTGGCTGTCGGGGTTGGCGGCGAAGTACTCGGGGAAGACGACCTGGCTGGAGTAGGCGCAGCCGACGGGGAAGGTGTCGCCGACGACGGCCCATTGGGGTTCTCCCCAGAGGCAGAGGACTTTGGCGAGGTCGTGGACGAAGCCGGCGGCGACCATCCAGCGGGGATGGCCGTCGGCGCGGATGGCCTCAGAGGTCTGGAGGAGGTGCTCGATCTGGGTGAGGTCGGTGTCGGGGTCGCTGTCGTCGACGAGGGTGTTGAGGAATTCGGCGGCCTCCCAGATGCTCATTTCGGCATTCTTGAGGGGGAGGAATTCGGCTTCCTTGGCGAGGACGAAGTCGAAGGTTTGGAACTGGTGGTTGAGGCGGTAGAAGTCGGCGACGGTGGGGACGACGGCGGCGTCGTAGACGCGGAACTCGGCTTCGGATTTGCCCTCACGATAGCGGCCTGTGACGAACTGATCCCATTGTTCTTCGACCTGGGAGGCTTGGGCGATGGAGTTCGGTGACAGGACAGAGTGCATGGGATATCCTCAGGCGGGTGAAGTCGCGAGCTGAGAGAGAATGGTAGATTGCGGATGAGGGATGTGCAAGCGTATTCATTTTGAGGCGGCAGAGGCGGCGGCGGATGCCGGACCGAGGGAAGCGAAGATGATCAAAGCGGTTCTGACGGATGTTCAGTTCTGGATTCCGGTGGGTGTGCTGTCGGCAGGGATTCTGTTGCTGGTGATGCTGCACTAAGCCAGAGTTCGCTGACGAGCAGGCCGGCGAGGTGCTGGCGGTGGGCGATGCGTTGCCAGCCAGCGGCGGCGAGGGCTGTGGCGTGGTCAGGCAGGGATTGGACGCCGAGTCCGGTGAGCAGGCGGAAAGCCAGGTAGAGCGCGGCAACCAGGGGGCGGGCGACGAGGCTGCCGAAGAGCGTGGGCGGGGTGACGAACTCCGAGACGACCCAGAGCGCGCCGGGAGCTGGGGTGATGCGGGCGGCGAGCTGAAAGACCTCTTGTGTGGAGAGGCAATCCAGGAAAAAGTGAGTGGCAATGAGGGAGTAGCCGGATTGGGTGGGCTGCCAAAGACGTGCGTCCGCGCAATGGGTGGTGAAGCGGGCGGCGTGGGGACCGGCGCGATGGGTGAGAGCGGCGAGCATGGCGGGGCTGATGTCCACGGCGTCGATCTGGAGTAGCGGGCTGGTGCGGAGGAGGCGGTCGGTGAAGCGGCCGTCGCCATCGCCGAGGACGAGTGCGGGGCCGGATGGGATGCGGGCAACGATTTGGGGGAGGAAGTGGAAGCGGGCGCGTTCGAGGAAGGGGCCGAAGGAGAGGTATTCGAGCCAGCGATAGGGGCGGGCGAGGAGGTCGAAGTTGGGGGAAGGCTTCATCGGAAGGCGAGCAGGGCGAGGGGGGTGAGGAGAACGAGGTCGGCGGCGGCGCGGAGGGTGAGGGGGGTGAGGCGGGAGGAGCGATGGTCGAGCAGAGCAAGGAGCAGGGCGGAGAGCGCGGCCGAGGCGAGCAGTGCCGCGGTGCGCGGTTGAAGGGGGAACTGGATGGCGGCGAGGGCGCAGGCGGCGGCGAGGGCGAGGGAAGGGGCGCGGCTGGAGCGGCGATGGGAATCCCAGGTCTCGATGGCGTGGCAGTTGAGCCAGGCGAGGAGGATGAAGGCGGCGATGGCGGGGAGCAATGGGATGGGGCTGGCGGCGCGAGCCCAGACGGGGATGACGCAGGCGAGGGTGAAGATGATGGCGACGAGGAGTTCTTTTGGCGCAAGACGGGCGGGCGCGAGATGGGTGGGGATGAGGCGCGAGAAGCGGAGGCTCTGGAGGAATGGCCAACGCTTGTGGGGGGTGTGGACTCCGGCAAAGTAGAGGAGCGCGGCGAGGGCCAGCAGGAGATTGCGGCTGAGGGCGGTGGCGGGCATGTCTGCCAGGACGAGGGCGAGCGCGACGAGGACGGCTGCCATGGCGAGGGGCAGGAAAAGCCGGCGATGACGCCAGTGGAAGTGGTGGCGGGGCTGAAGTTGAGTGGCGGCGGAGCGGGCATCGAGGAGGCGGTCGGCGAGGTAGATGGCCCAGCAGAGGAGTGCGAGGACGAGGGGAATCCAGAGAGGGAGGGGGATGCGTGCGGCTTTGGCGAAGGCGAGGGTCCAGACGACGGCAACGGTGGGCGCGTCGAAGCTGGTGAGGTGCCAGAGGTGCAGCAGGCGGATCGCCCGGAGCCGGGGAGCGGGCGAGGCGATGGGCACGGAGGCTGGGATTTGGGAAGTGGCCGCCACTGAGTTGATTGTACGGCGCGGAGTGATGCCGGGGAAGCGAGTGGTGGGGGATGCGGGGTTTGGTATTCTTGGGAAATTCTTGCGGGGCATTGAGGGACTTCATCGAGAACAAGATAAACCTGTGCTGTGCTTTCCTGAGGGATTCGTCTGTTTTCCTCCTGTCGGTGTTCGTTCTTCTGTTGGGTGGGCAGGTGGTACAGGCGGCCAGTTGCACGTTGGCCGAGCCGCACGCGGCCACGGGCGCCGAGGTGGCGTTGTTGTCCGAGGCCTATGGCGCGGCGGAGGGGATGTACCGTGCGGAGCTGACGGGCAAGGCTGGCGACGAGACGGCGACGGCGGGGCTGGTGGAGGCATTGCTGGGCCAGGACAAGGTTGCCGAAGCCGAGTTGGCGGTGAATGAGGGGATTGCCAAAGATGCGGGGTCGGCTGTTCTGCTGACGGCGCGGGCGGAGGTGCAGATTCGCGAGGGAATGCTATCGGATGCGGCGGCATCGGTAGATGCGGCGATGAAAGCGGACCCTTGTTCGGCGCGGGTGCATACGCGGTACGCGGAGATTTACCGGCTGAACTCAATGTATGCGTCGGCGAAGCGGCAGATTGATCTGGCGTACAAGCTGGACCCCTGGGACGGGGAGATTCATCGGGCGTGGGTGGAGAGCCTGCCGCTGGACGAGCGGATTGCCGAGTTGGAAAAGGAGCTGAGCGGGGACGCAGGCAGCAATGTGACGGCTACGGCGCAGACTCGGGCGTATGTGGAGGAGCTGAAGCAGCGCAAGGCGGAGGCGGGGAAAGGCTGCCGGCTGGTGGGGAATGTGAGCACGACGGAGCTGCCGTTTGCCCCGCTGATGTACGACGCGACCCACATCCGCGCGTATGGGCTGGAGGTGAAGCTGAACGACCAAACGGCGCGGCTGGAGATTGACACGGGCGCGAGCGGGTTGCTGGTGAGCCGGAGCGTTGCACAGCGAGCGGGGCTGAAGCGTATGAGCACGGACGAGGTGACGGGCGTTGGCGATGAAGGCGCGCAGAAGGGATACGAAAGCTATGCGGAGTCGATCAAGATTGGGGAGCTGGAGTTTCGCGACTGCCGAGTGGAGGTGTTGGGGGGCAAGCGGCTGGAGGATTCCGACGGACTGATCGGGATGGATATTTTCTCCAATTTTCTGGTGACGCTGAACTATCCGCTGCACAAGGTGAAGCTGGAGCCGCTGCCGCTGCGTCCTGGGGAAGTGGCTGCGGCGCACAACCTTGGCACGGGCGGGGAGATGGAAGAGGACTCGGCTGGGCCGCAGAACCGGTATATTTCCCCGGAGATGAAGGGTTATGTGCCAATCTTCCGGCGCGGGCACGACTTGCTGGTGCCGGTGTGGCTGAACAAGTCGAAGCTGAAACTGTTCATTCTGGATTCGGGAGCGTGGGCTACGACGATTTCACTGGCAGCGGGCAAAGAGGTGACCAAGATACACAGTGAAGACTCCCTGGAGGTGAAGGGGTTGGGCGGGAAGGTGAGCAAGGTGTTCAATGCGGACGACGTGACCTTCCAGTTTGGCGACAAGGCGCAGCGGCTGGTGTTTGTGCCTTCGTTTGACCTGACGGGGACGAGCCGGAATCTGGGCATTGAGGTGTCGGGGTTTCTGGGAGCGCGGACGCTGCAGCTGATGACGGTGCATATTGACTACCGGGACGGGCTGGTGGGGTTTGATTATGATTCGAAGACGGCCGGATACCTGGGGCAGCGACTGGCGCGATGATGGAGCGAAGTGGTTGGGGGGACGGATGCGGATTGCAGGTAAGTGGGTGGGGGTGGTGTGCGCAGCACAGATGCTGGCGGTGAGCGCTGGGGCGGCCAGCTGCTCGGCGGTGAAGGAGCATGTTCCGGGGCCAGCGGAGACGGCGTATCTGGCGGCGGATTATGAGAAGGCTGCGGGGTTGTACCGGGATGCGCTGGCGGCTGCGCCGGGGGATGAGCAGGCGCGGGCGGCTCTGGTAAGGGTGCTGCTGCGGGAGCAGAAGGTTGCTGATGCCGGGGCGGTGGTGGCGGAGGGGCTGGCGAAGACGCCGGGGTCGGCAGTGCTGCTGACGGCGCGGGCCGAGGTGGAGTTGCGGGAGGGTGAGCCGTGGGTGGCGGCGCAGACGGCCAGTGAGGCCTTCAAGGCAGATGCCTGCCTGCCACGGCTGCACCTGGTGGTGGCGGAGATGTGTGGGCTGAATTCGCGGTACAAGACGGAGAAGGACGAGATAGAGCTGGCGCATCGACTGGATCCGTGGGATGCGGATATTCGGGGGGAGTGGATAGGGACTCTGCCGCTGCCGGAGCGGGTGAAAGAGATGCGGAAGTACCTGGCGGGCCAGACAGGGGACGATGCGGAGGACCGGCGGCATGAGGAGATGGCGCTGGCGGATATGAGCAAGCGGCTGGGCGAGCCGCATCCTCCGTGCCGGCTGGTATCAACGGCGAGCGAGACGGAGATACCGTTTCTGCGGCTGATGTATGATGCGACGCACACGAGAGCGTTTGGGCTGGAGGTGAAGCTGAACGATCATCGCGCATCGTTGGAGATTGACACGGGCGCGGGCGGGATTCTGGTGAGCCGGAGCGTGGCACAGCACGCGGGGCTGATGCCGTTTTCCGATACGGATGTGGGGGGAATTGGCGACGAGGGTTCAAGCAAGGGGTACAGGGCGTTCGCGGAATCCATCAAGGTAGGGAATCTCGAGTTCCAGAACTGCATGGTGGAGGTGATGGGAGGGAAGCATCCGCTGGATATAGACGGTCTGATTGGGATGGATGTGTTTTCGAAGTTTCTGGTGACGCTGGATTATCCGGGGCGGAAGCTGGCGCTGAGTGGTTTGCCGGCGCGGCCGGGAGAAGTGGCAACGGCTCCTACGCTGGGGTCATATGAGGATGACGAGGAAGAGACCCAGCCTACGGTGGCGGGGACTGGGCTGAGTGTGAAGACGGTGACGAAGGGGCCGTATGACCGGTATGTAGGGCCGGAGATGCAAGGGTATACGGCGGTGTATCGGCGTGGGCACATGTTGATGCTGCCGGTGGCCCTGAATATGAGCAAGGTGAAGCTGTTCATTCTGGATACGGGGGCGTGGGCGACAACTGTTTCTCCGGCTGCGGGGCGGGAGGTGACGAAGGTACATGGGGACGACTCGCTGCATGTGAAAGGTCTGAATGGCGAGGTGAAGAAGGCCTACGTCGCCGATGAGGTGACGTTTACGTTTGCGAAGATTGCACAGAAGATCCAAGGGGTTCCGTCGTTTGATACGTCGGAAGTCAGCAAGAACGTGGGTTTGGAGATTTCAGGATTTCTGGGGGCGAGGACGTTGGAGCTGACGACGATCCACATTGACTACCGGGACGGGCTGGTGAAGTTTGACTTCGATCCGAAGAGGGTGAAGCGGGTGCCGTAGGGAGCTTTTCACGGCTGGAGAGAGAGAGCAGTTTGGAGAAGCCGGTGGTGCGAAGCGGGAAGAAGAGGAATTTCGGGGAAGAGGCGGAGTGGTGGCTGGGTGAGTTAATCTTTGTTTGGGGCAATGTGGGAAGGTGGCGGATGGGCATGGCTTGGAAGTGGGCAGGGATGTGGGTGGTGTGCGCAGCACAGATGTTGGCGGTGAGCGCGGGTGCGGCTAGTTGCGCAGCAGTAAAGGAGCCACCGGCAGGTGCGGCAGAGACGGCGTATCTGGCGGCGGATTATGAGAAGGCTGCGGGGTTGTACCGGGATGCGCTGGCGGCTGCGCCGGGGGATGAGCAGGCGCGGGCGGCTCTGGTAAGGGTGCTGCTGCGGGAGCAGAAGGTGGCTGATGCGGCGCAGGCGGTTGCCGAGGGGCTGGCCAAGGATCCTGGGTCGGCTGTGCTGCTGACGGCTAGGGCCGAGGTGGAGTTGCGGGAGGGCGAGCCGTGGGTGGCGGCGCTGACGGCTGCAGCGGCGTTCCGGATCGATCCGTGCGAGGCGCGGACGCATCTGGTGGTCGGACGGCTCTCCCGGCTGAATTCGCAGTACAAGACGGCGCGGGACGAGTTTGCGGTGGCGCACGCGCTGGCTCCGTGGGACACGGAGATACACGCCGATTGGATCAGGAGTCTGCCGGAGCGCGAGCAGGTTGTGGAGTTGGAGCGTGGGCTTGCTGAAGATAAGACGATAAATGTGGAGGATCGCAGCCGGGTACAAGCGTCCGTCGATGCGATAAGGAGGCGGTTGGATGATCCGCAGAAGGCCTGCCGCCTGATCTCTACGACGAGCATAGCCAACATTCTGTGGGATCCATTGGTCTATCACGCACTGGACGTGAAGTTGAATCACTTTGTTTCCAAATTGCAAATCGACACAGGCGCCTCGGGGATACTGATCTCCCGGAGTGTGGCTGATCATGCGAAGTTAAAGCCTTTTGCGAAGACATCGATTTACGGAGTGGGCGACGAGGCGAATCCAGATAGCTACTCAGCCTATGTTGACTCGATTCAGATTGGCGGTTTGGAGTTTCGCGACTGCACGGTGGAAGTGATAAACGACAAGAGCTTGCAGCGGTGGGATGGGTTGATCGGCATGGATGTTTTTTCCAAATTCTTGATAACTCTTGACTATCACAAGAAAAGAGTGAAACTGGATCCGCTGCCTCCGCTGCCAGGAGAAGATTCGGCGTCGTCTGTCGCGGCGATGGAGATGGGCAATGATTTGTCAGGCGCGGATATTGCGACGAATCGATACATGGCGCCGGAGATGAAGGATTACTCGCCGATTTACCGGGAGGGGCATGACCTGCTTGTGCCGGTAGCCTTGAACCATACAAAAGGGAACTATATAGTTGATTTCACGCGCAAGTACTTTTAAAATGAATACATGAGCCGCTCAACCATTAGTTCCTACGAGTTGAATCGTCGCTTTCCGACGCCGGAATCCGCGCAGAAGTATATGGA